>JAEEGF012311627.1_pt1 | contig 30218 bp, 30 predicted proteins | sample 9134171 | NCBI WGS metagenome assembly JAEEGF01 (sample SAMN16246542, study PRJNA631951) | gut metagenome | biome: gut microbiome; feature: rumen; material: AP-attached | host: Bos | place: Iran: Karaj | collected 2018-10 | reverse complement strand
CTGTATCTGTCTACAATCCTGGAATAACATTGAAACAATCCCTTGGTACTGTAAAAACACAAGCTATATTCTCCGTCAACAGGCAGTAAAACCAGTTTTCCTTTTTCAAACGGCATGAGAACTTCAATCCTGTCATCCGAAGTAACATCCATAACTTTGCTCATATAGATGTGTCTCGTTCGCGTATCCTCATCCATCCAGACTTTACCGGCTGCCTTAAGTTCCACTCTTATCCCGGGTGAAATATAATCTGTGAGCATATATTACCTTGTCTCCAATCCACCATATTTAACGACTTAGTTTTCTGAAGTTATGCTTTGTCCCTGTGCTGTCTCCCTGCTGCTGAGCTTTCTTCCCGTAATAATATGGGAAAAGAAAGCCGCCATTCCTCTCTGTTTTACTTCTTCCTGACTACCCGGATTCATAAGCTGATTCGCAATACTCTCAAATGCCTTGACCGACTTGGCATTCGGATATTGCAGCGAAACCGGTGATTGTTGCATTACACTTCTTGCAAGATACTGATCCTGCGGGATTGCTCCCATGTAAGATAAAGGAAGTTTCAGATATCTGGCCACAACTGCATTTAACTTGTTAAAAAGCTGCTGGCCTTCATCGTTTGACGAAACTCTGTTTGAAACAACTTTTACCTTAGTATTCTCCCTCGAAAAACGCGGAGACTGGTTCAGTGCCTTAAGAAGCGAATACGAATCGGTTATCGATGTAGGTTCCGGAGTCGTAACAAGTATGATCTCACCGCTTGCCACAAGGAACTCCATTACCGCGCTCGATATACCCGCTCCCGTATCTATTATTATTATATCAGCAATTGCATCAAGTTCGGCAAGATTAACAATAATATATACAAGATAATCTCTGCTTAAGTTATACATACCCGAAATTCCCGATCCGCCGGAGATAAATCCGACACCTTCGGGCCCCCAGGTAATTATGTCCTTAATATTCTTACCCTGATAGATAAGATCGCATAAATTGTGTTTTGGAACAGTTCCAAACATTATCTCTATATTGGCAAGTCCGAAATCCGCATCCAAAATGATGACTCTTTTGCCCATCTTTCTGAACTGAACAGCCAGATTTATGGAAACATTTGACTTACCTACACCGCCTTTTCCACTTGTTACAGTAATAATTCTGGCAAGCGGACGCTGCGGCTTATTTGAATTTTTAATTATATTTCTAAGCTGTTGCGCCTGATCCATATATAACTATCCCCAAATCAACTTTTTCCGCCAAGAAGGTTCTTTACAATTTTCTGTGCATCGAATACAGCGATGTCATCCGGTACGTTCTGCCCGTTTGTGATGTACGCAATGGGCGAACCCGTATGCATCCTGATATTGTAAAGGTTACCTTTTGCACCTGTCTCATCCATTTTTGTAAATATAAGCTTATAAGCAACCATCTCCGAGTATGCGTCGGAAATTTCGATAAGATCGCGATACTTCGTGGTTGCGGACAAAACGAGATAGTTTTCGCACTCCATAAGCTCCTCCAAAGCCCTTATGTAGTTCTCAACATCTCTTATAAGTTCTTCATTTTTAAGCGAATGTCCCGCCGTATCGACCATGATGTAATCATATTCCCTAAAATCTTCGGCTGCCTGCTTCATTTCATCGACCGAATAGATAACCCTGAAAGGAATCTCAAGTATCGATGCATATGTGCGAAGCTGCTCGGCTGCCGCAATTCTGTATGTATCCATGGTCAAAAGAGCTACTTTCTTCTTTTTGGAGACAGTAAGCTCCGAGGCAAGTTTGGCAATCGTAGTTGTCTTTCCGACACCTGTAGGTCCTATGAATATCTCTGCGATCGGCTTTTCTTCGCCGACTTCTTTTATGGGATCCGACTTACCAAACTTAAGAACCATCTTCTGATATACATTGGCAAGTGCATAATCAAAAGGAAGTCCCGGTTTGCTTATCTTTTCAACTTCATCGGTAAGCTGGTTTACGTATATCTCGTCAACTTCATTCTCTATAAGAGTATTATATAACAATTTTATGAAAGAAAGTGTTTCTTCTGATATATCATTTTGTGAAGTTTTTACACCTTCATCCGTTTTCTCCGAGGAACCCGCGTTTTCTTTTTCGATTTTGGGCGTAACAACCTCTTTCTCATTTTTGAGAATGTTTTTCTCCAAAAGAGAACTCAGATTATCAAGTTTTTCCTCGATTGCGCTGTTGTCTTCCTTGGGCAGGGAAACCTTTGACGCACTCGCAACAGCTGATACCACGGTATCTCTTTGAGAACTGTCTAAAGAGCCCCTGCTTTCATGTACTTTGGGCTTTTGCGGAGTGTAGGTCGTTCTTACGGGCCTTTCAGGTTCCTCCTCAAGTGCCACGGTCACTTCAATCTTCTGAGACTGAAACAAAGACAAAAATCCTGATTTCTTGACAGGTCGCACGTTCATTACGACAATATTCCCACCAAGCTCTTTTTTTGCCTCATCCGTAGCTTCGCTTTCATTTTTTCCAACATACTTTTTAATAATCATTTACGCAGTTACCATCCCCACCGATTGTAGTTCAATACTGGCTTCAACTTCGTTATATGAAATAACAACCAGGTCTTTGTAGTAGTCTTCCGTCATCTTCTTAAAGTACATACGCACTATAGGCGATGCCATGATAATTGCCTGTTTACCCGCATCCTCAAGCTTCTTGACCTGTTCTCCCACAGCAGTGAGGATAGACTTGGTTCTTGCAGGATCAAGTGTAAGATAAGCACCCGTTTCAGTCTGCTTAACGCTGCTCATGATTTCCTGCTCAATCTTGGGATCAAGCGTAACAACGCTCGTCGTCTCGCCCGGAACAAAATACTTGTTGGATATTGCTCTCTTTAAGCTCTGTCTTACATACTCCGTAAGAATATCCGGATCGTGTGTTGACGGAGCAAAATCTGCAAGCGTCTCGAATATTGTCACAAGATCTCTTATGGAAATGCCTTCACGAAGGAGATTCTGAAGAACTTTCTCAATCTCACCAAGACTCATAAGCTTAGGCACAAGCTCTTCCACAAGAGCATGATTGTTTTCTTTCAAGTTGTCCACGAGGTTCTGGACATCCTGTCTTGTAAGGAGCTCTGCGATGTGTTCTCTTATTATCTCCGTCAAATGTGTTGCGATGATCGACGGCGGATCCACTACGGTATAGCCAAAGCTCTCTGCTCTTTCTCTCTGTCCCTCGGTGATCCATATAGCGGGAAGGTGGAATGACGGTTCAAATGTAGGAATACCTGTGATTTCTTCCTCAACATGTCCGGGATTCATTGCCATGTAATGGTCAAATAAAATCTCTCCGTCACTTACCTGTATACCTTTAATTTTAATGATATATTGATTAGGATTCAACTGAATATTATCTCTAAGTCGAATAATCGGAACCACGGTTCCAAGTTCAAGCGCAACCTGCCTCCTTATCATGACCACTCGGTCAAGAAGATCGCCGCCCTGATTGACATCGGCAAGAGGAATGATTCCGTAACCAAATTCAAGCTCGATGGGATCAACCTGCAAAAGGCTTGTTACATTCTCGGGCTGTCTTATCTCTTCCGCCTGCTGTTCCTCGGGTGATGCAACTTCTCCCTCAACAGCAACTTCTTCTATAGTCTGGCTCGCAACTCTTCCAAGAAGGATAAATCCCGCACCGAATGCAACATAAAGAAGCGTCGGAAGAGGTGATGCGATTCCAAGTCCGGTAAGGACTCCTCCTACAAGGTACAATGTCTTGGGCATACCAAAGAGCTGCCCGATAAGAACATGGCCAAAATCTGCCTCTTTTGAACCTTTTGTAACAAGAATACCCGTAGACATAGATATCATAAGAGAAGGAATAGAACTTACAAGTCCGTCACCCATCGTAAGTATCGAATATGTATTGATGGCTGTATTTACATCCATTCCTTTTCTCAGGATACCCATGGCAATACCGCCTAGAAGGTTGACTGCCGTAATGATAAGACCCGCGGTCGCATCTCCTTTTACATACTTCGTAGCACCGTCCATGGCTCCGAAGAAGCTTGCTTCATCCTGAATCTTCTGTCTTCTCTGTTTCGCCTCAACATCAGTGATGGCACCCGTATTAAGATCGGCGTCGATAGCCATCTGCTTACCGGGCATCGCATCAAGGGTAAATCTTGCAGATACTTCCGCAACTCTCTCAGAACCTTTGTTTATGACCATGAGCTGTACGATTATAAGTATTACATAAACGATAGCTCCGACGATCAGGTCGCCTCCTCCAACGAAGGATCCAAATACCTCGATAACTTTACCCGCTCCGCCCTCTGTGAGGATAAGACGGGTAGATGAAACGTTCAGCGCAATTCTGAATATGGTCGTAAAAAGAAGTATCGTAGGGAAAAACGACATATCAAGAACGTCCGCCGCAAACATAGCTGTAAACATTATCACAAATGAAAGTGACATATCAAAAGCAAGGAGAATATCCAGCACCCAGTCAGAGAGCGGTATAATAAGCATTACGATAGCCGCAACAATATATAAAGCAAGGCCGTAATCATATACGCGGTCTCTAAGTTTTTTTGTATCCATGCCGCACTCTCCTTTCTAACAAATTTTACTCATTTTTTAAATCTTACCTTTAAGGTGATAAACATAGGCAAGCACTTCGGCTACTGCCTTATATAACTCCGGAGGAACAAGCTCTCCGACTTCGACATTTGCATATAACATTCGCGCAAGCGGCTTATTTTCTACAATCTCAACACCGCTTTCACGAGCAAGCTCTTTTATCCTCTGAGCCACAAAATCCGCACCCTTGGCAACAACAATAGGTGCTTCCGCTTCTTCTGCGTCATACTTAACCGCAACGGCATAGTGCGTCGGGTTCGTGATGACTACATCCGCCTGCGGGACAGCCTGCATCATTCTTCGCCTTGATGCTTCCATCATTCTTCGTTTCTGTGCAGACTTAACCTCGGGACTTCCCTCGGAATTCTTGAACTCATCCTTTACTTCCTGCTTGGTCATCATCATGTCCTTGGTGAACTTTCGCTTCTGATAAATAAAATCCGCAAGTGCGATGATCATATATGCGATTGCAACTCTGAACCCAAGGTCTATTATGAGATTTCCCATAAGTCCGATTGCCTGAGTTAAAGGCATATCATACAAAAGAAACAGATAATCGTTTCTCTTTGAAAAAAAGGAATAAATTACAATTCCCATAATAAGCAGCTTTACAATTGATTTAGCCAGTTCAAAAAGCTTTCTTGTAGAAAAGATCTTTTTCAGTCCCGAAACGGGATTAAGTTTTGAAAGCTTTGGCTGGAGCGGCTTTGAGGTAGGTTTGTATCCGACCTGAACGTAATCACTTATAAATGCCACTGCAAATCCGACTATGAAAAATGGCGCACACAGCAATAAAAGTGTCAGCATTGCCTTGTTTACAATACTTGTAATATAAGCAATCGGAAGCTGTCCGTCATACGTTCTTGCGACATTCGGAATGTCATTGTATACCCTCGGGAAAATATTGGTAAAAGTGCTTCCCATAAGCGCATATACAACCCTCAGGATCACAAACAAGGAAAGCAGGCTAAACGCCGTTGCAACTTCCTGGCTCTTTGCAACCTGTCCCTCTTTTCTGGCATCTTCCAGCTTTTTCGCCGTGGGCTGCTCAGACTTTTCCGCACCGTTTGCATCTTCGGCAAAGAACTGCAGATTATATTTAATTAATGGCGGCCCGTAAATATACTCAGCCTCTCTGCATGCTGTATACAAATTCCTGCATAAGCTCCTTCATATTGTTGAAAATAAAGTTTGAGGCGTCACCGAGCATCGATACCGTAATAAGCATTACCATCAGCCCCACGATTATCTTTATCTGAATACCCACGGAAAACATGTTCATCTGAGGTGATACTTTGGCAAGAACACCGAGAACAACGTTTGTGATAAAAGTGATGATGAAAATTGGCAGGCTGATCCTGAATCCGATCACGATATAGTCTCTCAAAAAGGCAACTATCGCATTTAACATCCTGTCACTGTGAATCACCGCACCGTTTATAGGTATCAAAGTAAACGTATCTATAAGCGAATCAAGAATATATCTGTACATTCCCGTAATGATCAGCGATACGATAAGCACCTGTGAATAGAGCTGACCTGTGATCGTAACCTGTTCGTTGGTATTCGGATCAAAAAGGTTTACCATCGAAAGACCTATCTGCATGTCAACTATCTGTCCCGCAAAATTTATTACGAGCTGGCAGAGCTGAACCGCATAACCTACAAGAAAACCAACCGTAATTTCCTTCATGACGATCACCGTATAACCTATGACCGTATTGTACGAAGGTGCGGTATACGGAACAGCGCCGTATACAAGAGTCGACAAAAGAAGTCCAAATCCCACTTTTACAAGGTTAGGCGTTTGCCTTCCGCCAAAGAACGGGCATACAAAAATAAAACTTGTCACTCTTACAACTATTAGCAAAAAAACTTCCAGATCGCCGTATCTGAAGTTGTAATCGATCATACTTCACCTCTAGCGCACATACTTCGAAAAATCAGACCATATAAGTGTGATAAAGCCTGAAAGCTCGGTCATCATCCAGTTTCCCGTCAGCATTATCATAAGAAATACACATATTACCTTAGGAACAAAGGTAAGCGTCTGCTCCTGGATCGAAGTAACCGTCTGAAATATCGAAATAATAAGTCCGACAATCATCGAGGTTAAAAGAACCGGAAGCGACATCTTGATAACGAGCATAAGTCCCTGATTTACGATCGTATTGATATCGGCCATTGTTATCATACAAACATTCCTCCCCTATCTCACAACAAAACTAATAGAACGACTTGACCAGATTGCCGATGATAAGGCTCCATCCGTCCGCAAGAACAAAAAGAAGTATCTTAAACGGCATCGAGATCGTAGTCGGCGGAAGCATCATCATACCCATACTCATAAGTACCGATGCCACAACCATATCGATAACAATAAATGGAATATATATCAAAAATCCAATAATAAATGCTGTTCTAAGTTCGCTTACAATAAAACTCGGAATCAGGACAACATTGGGAATACTCTCAAGTTCTCCGTCCCACTCGGTCTTGTTTATCTCCATAAAGAGTTTTACGTCCTTGGTCTGAGTCTGACCGTACATGAACTGCCTAAACGGCGCCATTGCAACCTTTCCAAACTCTTTCTGGTCTATCTTTCCTTCTTCAAAAGGAATGACCGCATCATTATAAACAGTCGTCAAAGTGGGCTGCATAATGAAAAGTGTCATAAACAAAGCAATCCCAATCATCACCAGGTTCGGCGGCGATGTTTGGGTTCCTATCGCGGTTCTGGTAAAATGAAGCGCCACGATGATCCTTGTAAAAGAAGTCATCATCACAATAAGTGTCGGCGCAAGGGATATGAGCGTTAATGTAATAAGGATTCTCAAAGATCCGCTCAGTGATCCGTTTCCGTTGTCATATGTAACGGTAACCGTATTTGCAATATTAAGTTTTTTAAGATCGTCAGGGGACTCTGCTGAACCCGGATCTGTAATATTTGTTCGTTCAGCTTCAGAACCTGTAAGATTAGATTTTCTCGAATTGGTAGTATCGGTAGGTTTGGTATCTTCAACCACATTTTCGGTAGCCACTACCTTAACCGGCACCGCAAGTGACAAAAAGAGTATCAGAAAAACAGACAAAAAGGCTATAAACGCCCCTTTTTTCAAACGACGTTTTTCAAAAATATTCTTTTTATTCTCTCCCCACTGTTTACTCATAATTTATTTCTTAAACTCACTTTTTATTTTTTCAAGAATTTCGTTAAAGCTCAATGTACCTGCATTTTCGGAATTGTCAAAAACAAGTGATTCCTTATCAAGTTCGCATAATGCAGTAACTTCATCCTTCCCCACTGCGATAGCCATATACTTATCGCCAAGACGCACGATCTGAATATACTTGGTAGTGGAGATCCTTCCCGTCTCCAAAACCTCAATATTCCTGCCGCTGTTCTTTTCCTTCTGGTAACCTGCAAGCCACTTGGTCACATAATAAGTAAGCCCAAGAACCAGAACAAAGATTATTAAGATGGCAATAAACTGCAAGTAAGATTCGACTGACATTATGCAAACACTCCATCTGCTTTCTTTTCAAATATCATTGAACAATCTCGGTCACACGAACGCCGAAACTTTCTTCGATTACAACAACTTCACCTTTTGCAACGAACTTTCCGTTTACAAGTACGTCAACAGGCTCACCGGCGACCTTATCAAGCTCGATAATGGTACCGGGCGCAAACTCCAGGATATCCGATATCGGCTTAGCCGTTCTTCCAAGCTCAACCGTAACTTCAAGCGGAACGTCCTTGATGATGCCGATATTTTCTCCGCCGGCCATCATTCCGGGTCCGCCTGCAAATGTCTGGAACTGCGCAGGCTGAATATTCATATTCATCATCTGCGGCATCTGCATCTGTGGCATTCCCATGCCCATCGGAGGAGTCTGCATCTGTGGCATTCCCATCTGTGGCATCTGCATTTGAGGCATTCCCATCTGCGGCATTCCCATTTGAGGCTGTGCCATCATATTTGGATCGGGTGCTGCAGGCGCGGGCGCAGGTTCGGGAGCCGGTGCAGGTTCGGGAGCCGGCGCAGGTGCCGGTGCATCATTTGCTCCGGAATCAGTAATAACAAGATCCTTAAGTTCTTTTGCGAAATCAACGGGATACAACTGCATAAGTGTTGAATCCACGAGATCTCCGACCTGCATCTTAAAGGATATCTTTACAAAAGTTCCGCTGAGGAACTCGGCAATATCCGAAGGATCGTCATTGATCATATCAAGAAGTGTCGACTGCGGAGGGCTTATATCTACTTTCTGATTGATCATTGTAGAAAGAGATGTAGCAGCCGCTCCCATCATCTGATTCATCGCTTCCGAGATGGCTGAAAGCTGTAATTCTCCAATCTCTCCCGCAATATTTGTTCCGTCGCCACCCATCATAAGATCGGTGATGACCATAACATCACGCTCTTTAAGAATAAGGATATTTGTTCCGTCAAGACCTTCCGTATACTGAATCTGAATGAAAACACAAGGTCTCTCATAGTTATTTATTACATTTTCCCAGTTGGCAAGTTCAACCTGAGGAGTTGTAATATTAACCTTCTGATTTACAAGGGAATACAGCGTAGTCGCTGAAGATCCCATACTTATATTGGCCACCTCACCGATGGCATCTTTTTCCGCATCATTAAGCAATGACTCATCTATTGCACTGCCTCCTGAAACAGGCGCGCCGGAAGTTACCGGTATATCCGCATTATCGGAAGGTGCTTCTGCAGCCGGAGCATCACCTTCTCCACCGGCAGCTGAATCCATACCGGATAGCAAAGCATTAATTTCATCTTGAGATAACATTCCATCCATGCTCCTACTCTTCCTCCTCTCTTACTACCGACGTAATCCTGACGGCGTATTTGTCTTTAGTGGTACCGGGCAGACCGGTGAATTTGTAGATATTTCCGACATAAACCTGCATATCGGTGTTAACTCTGTTATCAAGCCTTATAATGTCGCCGGGTTGCAAATGAACAAAGTCATTTACGGAAACATTACACTTACCAAGAACCGCTTTTACCGGAATATCAACATGCTTTACCATGCTCTCAAGATACTCTCCGAAATCCTCGTCCACATTTTTCTGCATTGTGGAGAACCAGAACTTGGTATTAAGTTTATCCATAACACTCTCAAGGGTGAAATAAGGAAGACATACGTTCATAAGTCCTTCCGTCTCACCGATCTTAATATTGAGAGTAACGATGGCTATCATATCTGTAGGTGAAATAACCTGTGCAAACTGCGGATTTGTCTCAATCCTCTCCATAACAGGATTGATGGAAACAACATTCTGCCACGGCTCTACCATAAGCTGCATGCAAATAGTCACAAGCTTTTCTATAAGTGGCATCTCAATATCGGTGAATGGTCTCGGTTTATCAAGTCCGACGCCTGTACCTCCAAGCATCCTGTCGATAAAAGAGAATCCGATGTTAGCCTGCAATTCCAAAATAATCGTTCCCTGTAAAGGAAGAAAACTTATAACTCCCAGAATAACCGGGTTTGAAAGAGCATTGCTAAACTCCGAATATGTAACCGTCTCTGAGTTAGCAACCGACACCGTAACATTCTTTCTAAGATATAAAGGTAATGTAGTGGATAAAAGCCTTCCGTAATGCTCATAGATCATTTCCAAAGTTCTGAGATGTTCCTTTGAAAACTTCGCAGGACGTTTAAAGTCATAATCTTTGACTTTCTTCTCGTCTGCGGCTTGCATCTGATCTACATCAAGTTCACCGCTATTAAGTGCTGCCAACAGACCATCTATTTCATTTTGTGACAGTACTTCGCTCAAGTTGGATCTCCTTCCTCCGATAAGGATCTACCGGCGTATCCTTTAATAAATGCAGCATTACTGATAAAGCACACTGCTGAAATTAACATCATAGATAAAGTTGGAATTAAATAATTCCTGAACCTTCTCAACAATCTTAGTCCTTGCTTCCAGGCTGACTTCCTTCTGCTGGAGTTCTTCCATTGAATAATCTGCAAGTGTCTCGGTAACGATTGACTTTACAAGATCCCTCATTCCGGAGAGCTGCTCGGATGAGCCATATGACGCATAATCAGGATTGGCTGTATTCATTGAGAAAACGACTTCAACAACCATCATATGTGATTTGCCGTCAGCACCAGGCTTAAGGTTGATCGTAAGTCTGTCCTGATTGCCCACAAATCCAAAAGTAGCTATCTCGTTAACTCCCGAAGGTTCTGAAGGCTCAGCGTAAAGCCCTCCTCCGACACCTCCGCTCGTCTCAAGTTCAAGTGCAGCCGCAATATCTGAAACAAGCTTGGCTGTCTGGGAATTTGTTGTCATAACACTAAGCAGCATGAACCCCGTCATAGCGATATTTACAACAATTAAAGCCAGTATGATGATTGATAGCAAATTCTTTTTCATTTAAAAAATCCCCCTCTATTAGTATGAAGAACTAAGTGGATTATATATTTTTATCTCAACACGTCTGTTTCGTGCTCTTCCCTCATCGGTCGAATTATCCGCGATCGGATCGTACTCCCCTCTTCCCGTATGAACTATATGTGCGGGATCAAGATTTGTGTTTTCACAGAGATAATAGAAAACCGAAAGAGCTCTTCCGGAGCTTAGTTCATCGTTGTTGGCATACTTTCCTCCGGATGACATCGGAACATTATCCGTATGTCCTTCTATCGCAATAGTTCCGCCCGCATAGTTTTCAAGGATCTGTCCGACTTTATCTATAACAGGTATCGCATCATCCTTAATATCCGTTTTCGCAGAATCAAACAGAATAGAGCCCTGTATGGTAAGCTGAACAAACTGGCTTGTATAATTGAGATTAACTTCATCTTCAATCTCTTCTTCATTCAAAGCTTCTTCAATCTTCTCCGCAAGCTTTTCCGAAGCTTCAAGCTGTTCCTCCTCAGCCGCTTCCATAAGTTCCTTTTGGTTCATATCACCGACTTCCATCTCCTCGGTATCGGCATTCTCACCTGTCTGTGCAAGTCCCATTGAAGTCACATAACTCGAAAGCTCACTAAGCTGTGATATTCCATCGCCTATAAGAGCACCTTCACCGATGGCCATCTCACCGCCTGAGAAAAAGCCGAACGCCGAACTAAACGACGCTGCAACCTCCTCAAACTTAGCCGCATCCATGGTAGACATGGAGAAAAGAAGTACGAAGAAACAAAGGAGCAGGTTCATCAGATCTCCAAACGTCGCAGTCCACGCGGGCGCGCCCGGTTTTACTTCTTCTGCTTTTTTTGCCATTATTCTTCGCCTCCGCCTGCTGAGCCGGTTCCGGTCTCAGATTCGTAAGCCGCCCTGTCAACAGGTGACAGGAATGACTTAAGCTTTTCCTCAGTTACACGGGGATTTTCACCCGCCTGTATAGACAAAAGTCCTTCAATGACAATACTCTTTGACATGTACTCGGCATTACTTCTGGCTTTCAACTTACCCGAAGCAGGGAAACAAAACCAGTTTGCCATGATTGAACCGTACAATGTCGTGATAAGAGCGGTCGCCATGGAAGGTCCGATCTTCGACGCATCACTCATGTCATTAAGCATGTTAACAAGTCCCAAAAGAGTACCGATCATACCCCAGGCAGGGCCCTGAGCCGCAATGTCTTCAAATACGGAATAATTGGCCTTATGTCTCTCGGCCATGGCATCTATCTCAGCCTCAAGAATACTCTTTACAAGTTCGGGCTCGGTACCGTCAACGATGAGCATAACGCCTTTCTTCATAAAAGCATCGTCAAGATTTCCGGCCGCTTCTTCAAGGGCAAGAAGACCTTCCTTTCTGGCTGTATTAGACAGATCGATGATCTGTTTAATTACCGATTTGGTATCATCGGATGTGACCTTGAATATTCGTGTATAGCACTTAAGTCCTCCGGTGAACTCAGGAAGAGATCTTGATGCCAAAACAGCCATCAAAGCTCCTCCGAATGTAACAAGAGCCGACGGCGCATCCAAGAAATTTCCGACAGAACCGATGCCTCCGGATGTAATGATTCCAAGAAGCATAAACACAATTCCCATTACTACACCGATAATCGACGCAATATCCACAGCATTTACCTCTCACATTAAAATTTAGTCACCATCTTCTTCCGCATGTTTCAGGAATTGATAAGACTGTAAATATCTTCCATGCTCTCTTTCACAATGAGCTTTCTTCCGGTATATAAGACCACGACAGTATCGGGATTACTTTCAACCGATTCGATCATGCTCGGATTGATGAGTATCTTACGCGTATCCATTTTGGTAAGCTCAATAACTCCCTTGTTCATAAACACCTTCTGATATAAAATTACATTTTTTAGTGAAAAAATAGACCAGAAACGAAACTTAATTTCTTAGCATATTAATTTTACCATATGCTTTTGCTTAATTCTTGCTTAATTGCAACTTTTTTAGCTCAATTTGAATCAGAATTTCACTTTGAGGCAGGATAAATGAAATAAAGTTTGTAATTATGATACTTGACACATGAAATATACAATATATAGTGGTATTCAACTTATTTTAACATATTTTCATTTAGTATACATCTATAAATAAGAAAAAACTCTTTGTTCTTTCAATATTTTTCTTGACAAAAGAAAACGCCCGCAATTTTCGCAAGTTGCAGGCATTGTGATATGAGATTAATTTTATTTTTCTTGCCTTAATTTTTTAGCGAAAATATTTCCTATTTGTTCTCGAGATTATCAAGTACCTTTTCTGCCCTGTCATATTTTATCTGTTCAACAAGTCTGGAGTACCTGTCTTTCTCTGCAAGAAGTTCTTTGTATGCATCATTCTTGGCCTTGAGTTCCGTATTCGCCGTGATAAGTTTGATCTCTGCCGTATGTGATGTTTTAAGCGATTCGATATCATCGCGAAGTGACTGATTCTCCTGGGTCAGTCTTGCATTTTCTGCAAGTAAAACCCTGTTTTCCGACGCAACCTTCGAAATATTTTCTCTGAGAGGATTTTCTCTTGCTTTTAGCTCATCTATTTCATCCAGAAGCTTCGCCGATGAAGTAACTCTTTCATCATAGAGCTTTCTTATTTCAGCCTCATTTTCTTTCGCTTCGGAAAGCTCTTTCTTCATATCAGAAAGCTGTTCTTTGAGTTCTTTACACTTTTCTTCGCTCTCTTTAAGATCTGATGTCAGCTTATCTATCTCGCTCTGCATCTTCTCCTTTAATTCATCATATTCTTTACGGAGTGATTCTGCCTTTTCAGTCGCCCCCTCTTCTCCGGACTTTATATCTTTAAGATTCTTTTGAAGTTCTGTGATTATTTCATCTTTGGTATCAAGTTGTTTCGCAAAATCAACGCGTGCAAGCTCCACCGCATCATTGCGCGATCTTATAAGATCCATGAATACGTCATGCATCTTGGCCTGGTAATTTTCAAACTCTTCAAGCTGCTCAGCACCCGCCGGTAATGCATCCTTTTCAGCCTGTCCTTCGTAAACTCTCAAAAGTTCCGATACCGCATGTTGCTGGTTTCCGCCAAGCTGAGCCGCAAGCTTTTTGATATACTCAAATGTTTCATCCGTAAGTCTCATTGTACGAGGCTTGGTTGTATCATCTGTCTGTCGCTCTTCTTTGATCTCTTCTTTATTACTCATCCTGTCTCCTATGTTCAAAAAATTAAAAATAATATATTTTCCGCTTATTATTCTATCATTTTGCATTATTTATTACAACATCAATGTACACATTACAATGTATACATTGTATACGTATATAAAGTTCGCAAATTGCTTATTATGCGAACTTAAAATCATTGAAAAACGCGATAAATTCGTTTATACTATCCCTAAGCTAATTTTAAACATCAAAAACAGGTCGCCTGATTTCACTGAAAAATTGGTCCAAAATAACATGGAGAGACATAATATAATGGGACAGTATGCAACCGTACCGATTACAAGAGAACAATACACTGAGATAATAGAAGCAATGAGAACAGGAGCCTCCAAGCAATTCAGAGCCAATCCCAGAATCGCTGAAATTCTGATTGCCGAGGCAAATCTCGGAATCCGTATCGAGGATATCCTTGCACTTAAGCCGTCAAGCTTTATTGCCGCAGGAAATGTACATAAAATAAATATTGTAGAAATGAAAACGAAGAAAAAACGGTACAAGACCGTTTCTGAAGAATATTACAAACATTTGAAAGAATATATTAGCAAAAATGCCATTCATAACAACAATCTGATATTTAATATAAGTGAAAGAGCCGTGCAGAAGTATCTAAAAAAAGTATGTGAATACCTCGGTTACGAAAATGTTTCTACGCACAGTTTCAGGAAATACTGTGGTATGCGTCTATATGAATCAAACGGTTATAATATAGTTTTGGTAATGGAATTCTTCCAGCACTCTTCTCCCGATATCACCAAGAGATATCTCGGCGTTGACGCCAGAGAAATGGAGGAAGCGCTCCAAAACCATGTTGAGCTGGTGTAAAAAAAGTGCTCGCATCGCAATATGGATGTGAGCACTCAAAATCGTAAACCTCAGTAAGTATCAAGTGTTCCAAATCGTTTTTTCATTAAGCGCGAAAATCATTCTGTCAATTTCCACCGCCTGACTATACGTTTGTGCAATATTCAAAAAAGTTTCTTTCGCATTGTTTAATATAGATATCCAATCATATTTTTCTGTAATACCCGTTCTACTGTCATAAATTCCCTCACAAAAGCCATTATATTCTGCCTGACTGGAAAATGCCTTCATTTTAGTATATGAACTGATTCCACGGTTATTTGTCATCCCGTTCTTATCCATATAAGACATCAATGCAAACATTTCCAGCTCTGTGGCATTTTTAGGATCAACATCATTTATTCGTACTTGATGATTTCCTACTTTTACGATTGGATCATCAGCTGTTGAATCTTTAGCGTACGTCGCAATATATATGCGATTCCCAAAAGTTGTCACCCCAAGCCTTTCTCCACCGGAAAAACCGGAAGCAGCATTCAAATCCTTTGTGCTCTTCTCACCTGCACAATAATTCACGTCATTACTTTTTGATACGCCTTTATAATCATTCGGATTACATGGATTATAAAGATTTGAATTAATTGATAGCGACATTTTCGCATCCTCCACAATCTTTGAACTCCATTTCATTTTTTTAATCCATCTTTATTTATATCGGCTAAAAACAATCAAATCCTTATATAAAATAAGCGCCCATATCCCCGACCGGATATGGGCGCCTGCCTTATGATGGATTTATATTACAAATTATTATCTCTTAAGATTTGTAAGCTCCTCAAGGAGTGTATCAGATACTGTGATGATTCGGCTGTTAGCCTGGAAACCACGCTGTGTTGTGATCATCTCGGTAAACTGTGCTGAGAGGTCTACGTTTGACATCTCCAAAACGCCTGTGCTCATGTAGCCACCGTCAGTTGTGATATCCTGAATTGTTGCATCACCTGAGTTAAGCGTTGAAGCATAGAGGTTATCACCCTGCTTTGAAAGACCTGATGCATTAGCAAACTGTGCTGATGCAATCTGTCCTAAAAGCTTTGTCTGACCGTTTGAATAGTTTGCGTAAATCATACCGTTGTCACTTACATTTACGCCGTTCATCTCACCAACCGCACGTCCCGTATTAAGCGACTTCATATCACCCTTGTTGGCTCTGATTGTTGAAGCACCATTTGTACGGTAGTTTGTAAGAGTTGAAAAATCAACAGAAATTGTATGATTTCTTTCAAGTTCAGCTGCATTTGTAGGGGATGCCTGGAATCCAAACGCCTCCAAGCCCTCAGTTGTCTGTCCCCCAAGTCCAAATGTAATATTGGCCTTCTTGTCCAATGAATTTCCATCAGCAGAAACAATAGCACCTGTAGCAGGATCAAACGCAAGCTGAATTGTATGATTACCTAACGTAAGATTGATCTTACCTTTGTCGGTACCCTCTGCCGTAATAATTTCGTATGTACCGTCAAGTCCATAAGCATCTGCAGCATTATCAGTGATTCCATATACTTTTTCAAGAAGCTGCTGCTGATTGCTGTTTTTAGCTGCAGAAAGAAGATCTGCTATTTTTCCTTTCACCGGAACATTCTTATATGCCGATGTCGATGTATACATAACTGTTCCGTCTTCATTTATCTTTGCAGAATATCCGGTTGTAGCAGTAAGAACAGGATAAGTTGTTGTATCCTGCACCTTATGCTTGATCGTAACTTCACCTTTTTCATTTATAACCATGTCATATTCCGCGTTAGGATCAAAATTCATATAGGATGCATCAGGAAATACTGCCTTTATAAAATCAACTGCCTGACTGTTATCTCCCTTAAACGTTCTTGTCAAAAGGTCATTCGCAACATAATACGATTTACCATAAAGATTCTTATTCTGATAAACATACGCCGGAGGATTTCCGTTAAAAACAAAATTATTCTTGTAATCATTGCTGTCTAATGTATCTTCCGGAATACGATTAAACTTCTGACTTTTTGTCAGGTCTTTGACTCCTCCGGGGAACGAAAGCTCTTCTTCATCAGTTGAAGTATATTTTATAATAATACCGGCATCGCCGTTAAGATCAACAAGCTTAAATTCTGTAGGAGCATCTCCACTTGCATCCGTAACACTTGAAAATGCGGTATCTATCGCATCCTTAATCGCAGCTGCTGTGTCTATCTCTTCTTGACTAAATGTTCTGTCATTATCATTTGCCTGATCCGGAGTAGAATTTGCTATCTCAGCAATCACAGAATACGGAATATCACTTGCACTGGTACCCCATGAATATGTTGTCCCAAACTTACCAAGCATACTTGTGATCACACTATTTTGAAGTGTATCCAGATTAGTTGATACATCTTGATTCTTTTCAACAAGCTTCCTCTGTGTAAGCATCATCTTTCCATCGGATGAATACGTGCATTTAAGATTTTTTAAAAGTCCACCATCAGTTTTGTATTTATCAATTGCCTCTACAAGCCCTTCAAACTGACCAAAATCTCTGCTGACCATATCCTCCGTAACAGATCCAAAATCTTTAATATCTGTATATGACTCATTTGGATTGATTGTTTCATCTTTGAAATAAGAAAGCGCCTTAAACAAAGAAATACCACCGTTAGAATATTTGAATCCTGCATAATTTCCTGCATCAACATCAAATACATCTCTCAACAAGTCAGCTATATCGTTAACGCTTCCTCTTAAGTTCTCTGTAGGAACCTTATAAGCAATCTGAGTATTTTCATCTATAAAATAGTTATCTGAATTCTGTGTTGTAAAATTTGTATCTTTATAACTATCTCCAAAAACGCCGTTGGCAATATCAATTTTAGGATAAATAACTGTAAGAGCGCCATTTGCCCCAATCTGATATGTTGCATTTTCAAAGCCATCTTTAGTATACTTATTCTCAAGTGATGCTCTGCTTAGTCCATAAGCATCACGAAGAATTCCCTTATTTTCAAGATCTATAAGATTTCCGTTTGCCGGTATATCATTAAACTTAACATCTCCGTCAGATTTAATGAAATTGATATAGTTTGGATCCGTTGTTGCCTCAACAGAATAGCCACGAAGAGGATCATTTTTTATAGTTCTACCGGTGCTTGAAACATCTCCTAATGTAATCTGGCTCATAAGATCGGCTTTATCTTTATTTTCGTTTATAGATTTCCCGTTAGAATCAATAATATCCGTAAGCGTCAATGCGAAAAGATCACTGTTTTCAGTATCTTTTAGTGTAAACTTTCCGGTATACATATATCCCTTATTATCATAGAACTCCAGTGTTATTGCCTTTCCGTCAGCAGCTTTTAGATTTGTATCATTATCATCAATGTTCCCCTGGAAAACAGACGCTGTCGTTGAAGCGGGTGAATATGTGAAATTAGCCGGGCTCATAATCTGAAGGCCTGAAAGTCCGCCGTTTCTGTTTACAGTTATTTCACCTGTCTCTCTGTCTTCCCTGGCGGGCCATCCCTGAACAAGATATCCGTTTGACTGCATTGCAAGATTACCTGAACCATCAACATAGAAAGATCCGTCTCTTGTATAGAGATTCTCAACTCCGTTATTTACAACGAAGAAAGAACTGCCGTTTATCATAATATCAAAAGGGTTGTTTGTTGTCTGGGATGTTCCCTGAGATGTAATAGCTGTATTGATAGCTCCCGACTTAGCACCAAGACCGATCTGACGAGGGTTGATACCACCCTTTGTCTCTGTTGCTCCTGAAGCTGTCTGTGTTGTCTGATACATAAGATCAGAAAATGTGATTGACTGAGATTTGTAAGAAGTTGTGTTAACGTTAGCGATATTGTTACCGATAACATCCATCTTGGTCTGGTGTGTCTTAAGTCCGGCTACACCGGAGTAAAGAGCTCTCATCATAAGGCAAAGTCCTCCATCATAAAAAAGAAATAAATTTAATAGATTGATTTTGGACGGATGCGTCGTGATTTTCGTCAAAGAACTTCCTTCTGTCGGTCGGGAAGTTAAGATTTCCTGGCGGCAAGGCACTTCGGGCCTATCTGCCGCTTCGGTCCAATCATACGATCACTGCACCGTCTATGTTTGTGAAAACATTGTTTTTGTTTTCTGTCTGGTCCATGGCAGTAACGACCATGTTATTGGGAACGTTCACTATAAAAGCAAGCTGGTCAACCAGAATAAGTGACTCTTTAATTCCCTTTTCACCGGCCTCAGCTTTTCCACGGTTAAGTCTCTGCATCTGTTCCTCAGAAAGCTCAATGTTTCTGTCGCTGAGTCTGTTTACGGCATGCTTAGAAAATCTAAGATTCTCCGTGCTGATATTATTATCGGCAGACTCTTGGATTTTGTTTAGAACAGATGCAAAAGAATTTTCACCTGTTGGAATATTTTGTTTGTTCTTGTCCGTTTTGGGTACAGTACCATTTAAATATTGGTCCTGCACCTGCCCGATGGACATAAACTGACGACCATCCATTGTCATAGCTTACACCTCCTGTGCGTTTTCGGTATTTTTACCGAATGTTCTATGCTCATTTCCTCTGAGATCATCAATCTTATTCACATAACCGAGAAGTCCGGCTGAATATTTCCCTTCCGGATCAATATAATTTCTGGTCTTCAGATCAATATTCATGTAGCGCTCGTACAAATCATCAATCTTTTTTCCATGAGTCTCGAGTGTGATTTCATCAAGATTGGCAGGAAGAGAACCAATTTCATCCAAAAATCCCTTCATGGAACTTTCAAGTTCTTCAATCTTGCCAACATACTGCTTAAGTGCTGTCTCGTAGTCTTTACTGATGAGATCGGTAGTCTTTTTGTCAAAACCTTTATAATCATCATTAAGCGCCCATATACGATCACCGTACTCACCAAGGTTGACAATTTCGAGAAGATTGGGAAGTTTATCCATTTTCTCGATAAATTCATTGGCCTCGTTGTAGGCAGTAGCATACTCAGCACCAAGCACCTGTGTAACATCGTCGACATTATAGTTGTTGCCGTTAATGTTAAGATAAGCCTTGTTACCACTGTAAGTAACAAAATCCACAACACCTTGAATATCAGTTGTCTCATGGGTCTCAGGATTGGTCTGTGTTATGGTCACAGTCTTTCCAACCATCTCTGATGCTCTTGAAAGACTCATGGCGTTAGCCATATTATTCATCTGCTCAACCTGAGTAAATGTAGCATACTGTGAGATATATTCGGTATTAGATGTAGGCTCCATGGGATCCTGATATTTCATCTGGGCGACAAGGATCTTTAGAAAAGAATCCTTGTCATATCCCTTCGCCTGATTGGTTTTTTCTTTATCCTCTTTATTATTCGCAGCATTCTGAATCTTACCGTCTTTAACTACTGCGCTAACAGAATTCACCTCTGCCATAATAACCTCTTTTCCGGCGGCTTAAGCACTAAAGTCAACAGTGTTTCCGCTCATAGCCATCATCTGTGCCGATATCCTTTCGGCCTCATTCATATCTGCTTCATTCATAATATCATCCGAATCCAAAAGATTGATCCTTCGAAGTCCTTTTCTGCTCTTTGGAGCCTCACCATTATTTCCTTCGCTTCCGCCCTGTTGCTGAAGATTCTCTTCAAAGGCATGGCTCGAAACCGTAACTTCTATAGAATTAACCTTTATTCCCTGCGCTTCAAATTTTTGCTGAAGCTGGATCATCTGGCTCTCAACTGCTTCTTTTACGATTTCATTCTGAGCCGTAAATCTTGCAATGATACCATCCTTACCGCTTGTAAGAAGGATATTCACATTGCCGAGACTTGCCGGGTGAAGTTGAAGTTCCATCTTGGTCACATCTTCGCTTGCCGAAACAGTAATCTTTTCCGTGATCTGTCTCACGATGTTCTCCATCTGAGCTCTGTCGGTATAAGCAAGCATCTCTTCAGCCGCATTTGAACCGTTTATCGCATCCGTAACTCCGTTAAGGAATTGATTAAACACGGTTGTTCCCTGTGATCCGTGATCAAAGTTTCCGGACTGATCGTTATGTTTTGTTGTATTATTGGAATTTTCGACGGGCTTGAATTCATCCTTAAAGACATCGGTTCTTTCTACAGAAGCCTCTTTTTTGACATCCGTATGGATTTCCTTATCCACAGGCTTCTCGAAAGCTTTTTCCGGTCTAAGATCGTTTATCTCGATCATAGGCTCTTTTTCTGCCTTCGGTTCTGTATCTGTTTCCGTCACTTGAGAAAATTCCTCATGCATGTTGCTGACAACGGTCTCAAAATCTTCCTCAGTTAAGCCAAACTCATTCATAAGTTCGCTTCTCATACCATCCGCATCCTCCATGAGGTCCTGCAATGATGTGTAGAGGTCTGAGTCTGTGATAAGATTTACCGCCTGTTCCTGTCCTCCTACAGAAGAAATAAGCTGTATAAGATTTTCAGGTTTAAACAGATCCGTTGCGGTAATTCCAAGTGCCTGCATGGCATTTACGATATCTTCCTCAGATACGTCAAGTTCTTCTGCAATCCTGGTAATCAGCTTCTTACCTTCTTCTGCAATGGCATCCTGCAGCTCTTCGCCGGCTTCCTTGCCATCTGTTTCATTCGTAGCAACTTTGCTATCTGTACCGGTAAGCTTATTATCCGTTCCCGTATTGCCACCTGTTACATCCTTTGACGCAACGGTCGGATCATCCTTCTGCACCGATACGGTAACATCTGTCTTATCCTTTGACGCAGACACATCTTTAGCTGTATTTACAGAATTAAGCTGTGTAACTGCATCATTTGCCCGGTTCAGGATAACATCAAAGCTTGTCGAAGCTTTTGCGTTATATCCTTCAGACATTGTTACGACTGAAACACTTGAGGCTGCAGTGCCGTTAGCCATAATATTCATGGCCGCACTAATTGGGTTTGCCGCACTGCTCATAGCTTCCTCCTTATGTGTTTAATCTACGAAATGCATAATTCCATAAAGAGATTATGACATCTCATACATTATATCGGCTTAAAATCTTAAACCTTTATACATAATTCAAAAGAATTTTTGTTCAAAAAATCCGGCATATCATCCCGTAACTTTTGTTGATTTGCCCTTAAGCGCATTGGGTTCCAAAAGCTGAGTAAGTTTCGCGGCATTTTCTTCCTTCATCTGCGCAAGGATATCGCCACGGTTTTCTACGCTCATCTGCGCCAATATCTTGGAAACAAGCTCAATCTGATTCTCGTTTACCATCTCATCAAAGATCTTTGCAGCCTGTTTTGCCTTCATTCCCGAATATGTCGTAGCAAAAGCCTTGATCGCAGCTTCTTCGCCCTCATCACGTTTGATCTTCTCATAGATTTTCGCAGCCGTATCGGGATCTATCTGTTCGAAATACTTGGCATATTCCTCAGGGTCGGGCGCATTGTCGTTATAAACTATACTGTTATAAAAAGCTGCTCTCTCCTCATAGAACTCTTTTTGCTGTTGCTCGAAAGGCTCAAGCCTTGCAACTTCCGCTTCAAGTCTGTCTATTGTGGAAGCATAGCTGCTATTCTGGTTCATCTCATCCTGAAGTGCCTTTTCAAGTCTCTTGATATAGGCATTGGCTTCTTCGATTGTCTGGATTCCTCCCGCTTCGCTTCCTTCCGTGCTGAAGTCGATAGGTTCATCAATCTTTGCATCTACATCATTTCTTGCTTCCTTGGGCAAAATAGCATTTATAACGGGAATATCCTTAATAAGCGGAGCCATGATATCAGATCCGAAGTTTCCCACGTTGAACTTTATAAGAAGCGCCATTATGGCAAGCCAAATAAGAACAATAAAAAAAGTGATCACAATTGTGGCAATTCCGCCCGCATCGTCGCCGCTAAGTTCCGCCGTTCTCTCCGCAAACTCATGCAGCTTTTCTTTATCGGCCTTTCTCTGTTCTTTAAGTTTCTTCCTGTATTCTAATTTGTCAGCTTTAAGTTTTGCTTTTGCCGCCTTCTGATCTTCAAAAGGAGACATCGGCATTCCTATATCAGCCATATTTACTTCTTCTCCTGTTGTCTCTGTCCGTATGTGAAACTACTTCTCTGATCGTTTTCTTTAGCTTCTTCCTGCTTTTCTTCCTCAAGGTACTCAGCGTAAGCCCTGTCACGCAGTGTTTCCTGCATTTTTCTCTCCTGGATGGCTCTTGTAAGCTTTACTCTTACCTTTTCGACCTCAGCTTCATATTCCTTGATTATCCTTGACTGAGACGCTATCATAACATCCATCTGAGCCGTGGCATACTGATTGTCCAATATATCCTGAAGTCTCAGACTAGCTTCGTTTCTAAGTTCCTCAGCCTCAATAAGGTAATTCTCTTTTCTTTTTACATACTCATCCAGAATATCATACTGTTTATTAAGCTCCGACTGGGCTGCGGCAAATTCCATCTTTACCTGCCCTTCGGTCTTTTCCTTGATATTCAGGATGCTCTGCATCTTATAGACAAATCTTGCCATAATAAAACCGCCGATTTATCAAAATCTGAACATATTTATAAGTTGATTCCTGATCTCTTCAAACGAGAATTTTTCATCCGTCTCCTGCAAAAGAAATTCATTTACCATATCAATCTTGGAGATCGCATAGTCTATATTCTTGTTCGCGCCCATTCTGTACGCACCGATATTTATAAGATCCTCGGCGTCATTATAGGTTGCAAGAACACTTTTAAGCTTTCCGGCAGCCTTCTTGTGCTCGGGATCAGCGATCGCCGACATACATCTTGAAATGCTCGCAAGAACATCTATAGCCGGATAATGGTTCTTTTGCGCAAGTTTTCTGTTAAGCACAATGTGCCCGTCCAAAATACCTCTCGCAGTATCCGTGATGGGTTCATTCATATCGTCACCGTCGACAAGAACGGTATAAAGACCTGTTATCGAGCCTTTTTTTGACTTTCCCGCACGCTCAAGGAGTTTTGGCATCTCAGCATATACGCTCGGCGGATATCCTCTTGAAACAGGCGGTTCTCCGCTCGCAAGGCCGATTTCTCTCTGCGCCATCGAAAAACGTGTAAGTGAATCCATCATAAGAAGGACATCTTTGCCTTTATCCCTGAAATATTCGGCAATGGAAGTAGCCGTCTTTGCAGCCTTAAGTCTCTCAAGAGCAGGTCTGTCGGATGTTGCGCAAACAACGATTGAGCGCTTCATACCTTCTTCTCCCATATCTCTTTCGATAAACTCTCTCACTTCCCTGCCTCGCTCTCCGATAAGTGCGATAACATTTATATCAGCCTGTGTATTTCTTGCAAACATACCAAGAAGTGTACTCTTACCAACGCCGGAACCTGCAAATATTCCTATTCTCTGCCCTTTTCCGACTGTAAGAAGTCCGTCAACAGCCTTTACGCCAAGCGAAAGAACTTCTGATATCGGATCTCTCGTAAGAGGATCGGGTGGCTGATTCTCAACGGAATAGGCAACTCCGCCTTCAAGCATTGTTCCCTGTCCGTAAGAAATCCCGTCAATCCTTCCAAGTCCGTCAAGAGTTTTACCCAAAAGTCCTTCGCCCACATGTACCCTGAGCGGTGAGTCTGTATTCTCAACGATACTTCCGTTTCCTATGCCGCTTACATTCTCATAAGGCATAAGCTGAACATGATTGTCCTTAAATCCCACAACTTCAGCCATAGCAGGTTTGGCATCAATGCTTATCGCAGATTCACTGTCTTTTTTCTTGGGATAAATAAGACAGATATCGCCGAGTTTCGCATCCGGTCCCGCCGATTCTATAGTAAGGCCGATAACATTGACAACCTTGCCCCTCATGCGATAATAAGGAGCATTTTGCATTTTCTTGTATTTAGATATATCAATTGAAGATGTAAGCATAATTTATAACCTACTCTTTATCTTTTCTTCCTGTCGAAAGAAAGAAGTTTGAGTTTCCTTGTGAGCTCAGAAAGCTCAACTCCGAGACTGCAATCAAAAACGCCGCTGTCCGATTCGATCATGCATTCATTTTTCTTAAGAAGCGGATCTTCAATAATCTCCATTGTCGTACTCGGAGAAGTAATACATGCATCGATTGAATCTTTTTCTTCCATGACATCGTCATAATCATCGGGAGAAATATGCACGATAAGGTTGTTACCGGGCTCAATCCTTGAAAGCGTATTCTTAAGAAGATGAAGAATGATTCCTTTATCCTCTCTCATATCGACGCCAAATACATGCTCATAGATCTGAGTCAGCACGTCAACCATCTCAGGTTCAAGTTCATCAACAATCTGCTGATACTCTTTATCGAGTTCTTCCTGCTTTTGAAGCGTTTCCTGTTTGATCTGTTCAACAGCCGCAAGACCTTCCTGATAACCTGTTTCATAGCCTTGCTGCCTTCCCTGTTCCATGGCCTGACTTCTGATATTCTCAGCCTGTTGCTGTGCATCATTAATTATCATCTCGGCCTGTTCCTGAGCCTGCTGGAGTTTAAGATCTATCTCAGCCTGCATGGCCTCCATATCAAACTGAGGATCAGGGAACGAGCCCAGCATATTCTGGTCCTGAGTCAGCTGATCGATCTGTTCGAGGCCTATACCCGGAACAAAATCCTCAACACTATCCCCTTCTTCGTATCCTTCCTCCTGCATCATTCTGGTTCTCTGACGCTTAAGTTCTCTTTCCTGATATGCTTCAATCTTCCTGTTGGAAAGATCGTTATTATCTATTATTCTTGCATCGCTCTGATCGAAACTCACGAAGCCGGCTTTAAAAAGATTAGACAATTAGCTCATCACCTCCACCTCTGGAGATTACAATTTCACCGGAATCCTCAAGCTTTCTGATGACATTTACAATCTTCTGCTGAGCCTCTTCAACATCCTTCATACGAACAGGGCCCATGAAATCCATATCCTCTCGTATCATGGCTGCAAGACGCTTTGAAAGGTTGTTGAAAATAGCATTCTGAACCTGCTCCGTAGCACCTTTACATGCAAGAGCAAGATCACTGTTCTCCACTTCACGCAGCACTCTCTGAATAGATCTGTCGTCCAAAAGAAGAACGTCCTCGAACACAAACATCTTCTTTCTGATCTCGTCCGCAAGTTCGGGCTCTTCGATCTCGAGAGTCTCCATGATATGCTTTTCTGTAGCTCTGTCTACCGTATTCAGGATTTCTACGACAGCGTCTACGCCGCCGATGATCGTGTAATCCTGGTTTACAAGAGAAGAAAGCTTTGATTCAAGCACTTTTTCCACTTCCTTTATGGTATCCGGACTTGTTCTGTCCATGGATGCGATACGCTTTGCAACATCAGCCTGCCTGTCAGGCGGAAGAGCCGACAATACCATTGCGCTCTGAGACGGTGACATATATGACAATATAAGTGCAATCGTCTGCGGATGCTCGTCCTGAATAAATGTAAGTATCTGAGAAGGTTCTGTCTTTCTGATAAACTCAAAGGGTTTAACCTGAAGTGAAGCCGTAAGCTTACTGATGACATCGAGAGCCTTGTCTTCACCGAGTGCTTTTTCAAGAAGTTCCTTAGCATAGCTGATACCGCCTTCTGCGATATATTGCTGAGCAAGGCATACTCCGTAGAACTCTTCAAGGATTGCCTCCTTGATCTGTGAAGTAACACTTCTTGTATTGGCAATCTCAAGGGTAAGTTCCTCAATCTCTTCCTCTTTAAGATGCTTAAATATGGCGGACGATTTCTCAGGTCCAAGTGCAATAAGAAGAATCGCCGCTTTTTGTGTGCCGGTAAAATCCGCTATTAATGGATTTGAGCCGCCTATATCCATAATATTTCACCCCATCATGTATAGTCTTCGTTTAACCAGTTTCGAAGAAGCGTTGCGGCCGCTTCCGGATTCTCGTCAACGAATTTCTCGATAAGTCTCTTTGTCTCAGATCCCGTATCCATCTCGATATCTTCAAGAAGTTCCTCTGGCTGTGATTCAAGAAGAGATTCAACAGACAAAGGTTCGGGTTCTTCCACTTCCTCCGCCTTCTTGGTAGTCCACATACTCCTTATGATAATAAATGCAAGAAGTCCCAGAATTACAATGATAAGCGCAATCTGAAGTATGTCTGAAAGTGTTACGGAAGATCCTGTCTTATCAAAAAACATATATTCCGTAGATACCACCATAGCTACTTTCTCAGCCGGAATCCCCGTTGCACCGGAAACAATATTGATGATGTTATCATCAGCCCCCTCTGTCGTAGGATTTGTATTCTGTGCCTTAAAGTCTTCCCACGAAAGATTTTCGTGATCTGCGCTGTTATAATCCTCCTCATTCATTACAATGTAGTTTATCGCCGTAACAGATATTGAAGAAGACGCATATTTGACGGCACCCGGCTGGTTCGTGGTAGTTGTTATCTTCTCATTTGGAAGATAATCTCTCGATTCCTCATTGATATTTGAACTCGAGTTGTTATTGTCCTGTGTTACATATGTCGTCTCATCATCGGCATTTGTATCCGTTCCGGGTATGCCGCTTATACCGTTTACATTTTCTGCCGTATAGATATCTTCATGACTGAGAACACCCTGAGTCTGATCTTCGGCAGGTGTATAGTCATGCTGGACAACCTCTTCATGTGAAAAATCCATATCAAGATTACTTGCAACCTCAACCGCATCATACAGCTTGGTTCCAAGTAAAACTTTTTTTACTTCATTTTTTACGATCTGCTCCGCTTTGGACTTAAGCGAAAGCTGCGTGCTTGCAAGCCCCGTTACGGTAGTATCTTCATCTCCCGAAAACAACAGATTGCTAGCACTATCCATGATCACGATACCTTGCGTATCGGAATTTCCGAGAGCCTTAGCTACAGCCTTGGCAAGAAAAGCCGCATTATCTTCGGTAAACTCTGCTCCCTCTGCAATTTCAAGCATAATAGAAGCCGAAGATTCTTCTTTATTACCTATAAGTGTGCCGTCATTATCCGGAATATGAAGCTTGACATGAGCAACTTCTATTGCAGAGAAATTCTGAATAAAATCAGATTCAAGCTGCTTCTCCAGATATACCACATACTTTTTTTGTTTGTCCGATTCTGTTGTGGAAAAACTTCCGTTAGTTACGTTATCGATACTGTATGCATATGACTGTATGTCGTTTGCACCTAAAAGAAGATTAGCATTAGCACGGTCTTTTTTCAGAACCTTAAAGTCAAGACCGTCATCCGACATCTTGTAATTGACGGCATTTGAGTCCAAAAGTTCCTTGATCTCCGATGCCTCTTTTGTAGAATTGGCAGATGCCAAAAGAACATATTGAGGCTGATTTAAAGCAGACAACAAGATGATAAGTGTCAGAAGAACTACTGTCCCCGCTCCAACAACCAGCGTTTTTTGTTTCGCTGTAAACTTGTTCCACCAATCGAGAATTTTCTGCCAGAGCTCTTTAAACCTGTCAGCCATTTATTCTCCCTCCCAAAAAAACTAAAAAACTAAATAAAATGAAAAATCAGATCTGCATCTGCGTGAGCTCTCTGTATGCAGCAAGCGCCTTATCACGCACGGCAATGGTATACTGAAGTGCAGTCTGCGCCTTCTGCAATGCGATCGTAAGATCATGCGTATTGTCAGTCTTACCGAGAGCCCACCTTATCTCTTCATTCTCGGCATCTGATAAATATGCATTTGTTGTATTTATATTCTGCACGGCCTGATCAAAAATTGAAGAAAAAGAATCCGCCGAGTCGTTATCATTCCCCAAAACGTTATAGACTCTGCTGTTTGTCTTCTCTGCATTTCTGATTGCCTGTGAAGTTACATTTCTAAGTTGTGATATATCAAGTGAAGCCATTAAATACATCCTCCAAAATATATGGCATTAAACACCTCAGACCTTATCAGCCGTTTCCAATCTCAAGACCTCTGGTAGCAAGATTCTTGCTTGCATTAAAAGCTGTGGCATTTGCTTCATAAGATCTGCTGGCATCAATAAGATTGGTCATCTCGGTAACCGTATTGACATTGGGATATGTCACATATCCGTTTTCATCCGCATCGGGATGTGAAGGATCGTAAACAATATTCATCTGAGTCCAGGTATCATCCTGCACTTTTGTAACCTTGACACCTCTTCCCGAATAATGGTCAAGTCTTTCGTTTAATATTCTTGAAAAAGGAGTCTGCGCACCTTTCTCGCCGAATGTAACAACCTTTCTGACATAAGGTGTTCCATCCTGTGTTCTTGTTGTATTTGCGTTGGCAATGTTTTCAGAGATAATGTCCATTCTGAATCTCTGAGCCGTCATTCCTGATGAGTTGATGTTGAAAGAATCGAAAATACTCATACCGACTACCTCCTATAAATTAAATAAAATGTATGAACCTTACGAAGACTTAGTAACAGCAAGAAGATTCTTGAACTCAGAATTAAGTCCTGCCATAAGTCCCTGATATTTAATCTGATTAGCGGCAAGTGTGACATTCTCAGTGTCGATGTCAACATTATTTCTGTCGGTTCTGTATGAGAAGTTTGAGTAGTCATTGACAACTCTTGCCTTTAAATGCTTATCCTTTAAATCCGAAACTTTCTGGTCCATGGTTCTGTATCTTGAATGTCCGAGTGCTCTCTCAAGCTCATCTTCAAAATTCAGATCCTGTCTCTTGTACCCCGGAGTATCTACATTTGCGATATTGTTTGCGATGATCTCATTTCTTGTCCAAGACGCGTCAGACGCCTTATCCAAGACATTGATATAATCAAAAACACTGCTGTTTATCATGTTTTCCCTCCGTAAATCATAAAGATGGGTATATTTTATGTATCATACTTATATTTATAATAGAATTTTTTTAGCTAAAATACAAGTAAAATATACTTTATGTTGTGCTTAATTTCAAAATAAACTACTAAATGAAGTACGAAAACTTATTTTAAACACAACTTAATTAAATACAAAAATTAATATTAATATTAAACAAATGTTTTTCTGTGTTATTTTTTAACTTTTTATAATATAGATATATCACCAAGTGCTCCATACAAAAAAGGGACCTATCTTTCGATAAATCCCTTCATCACATATACTATCCGTATTTTATGCTGTTCTTTTTATATATCGGACGATCACATTTCCTGTTTTAGCTTCTTGATCTCGCTGAAGACAACGTCGTTTATTACTTTGATATATGTTCCCT
>JAEEGF010021378.1_pt1 | contig 30219 bp, 37 predicted proteins | sample 9134171 | NCBI WGS metagenome assembly JAEEGF01 (sample SAMN16246542, study PRJNA631951) | gut metagenome | biome: gut microbiome; feature: rumen; material: AP-attached | host: Bos | place: Iran: Karaj | collected 2018-10 | reverse complement strand
GTGGACGGCCGGAAGGGCGGGCTGGAATCCATGAAGTAGGAGAAGAGAGTAAATGCTTAGAATCAGAGTTTCCACGGCATCTGCCGAAATCACAGAGACCGAGCTGATTACTGCCGGACGAGTAGGACTCCAGTGCGCGTTTGAGTTCAACGACGCATGGGACGGCCTGGCGAAGACGGTGGTCATCCACGGCGGTGTGAAGCGCTATATCGTGCTGGTTGGTAACACGATCCTTGTGCCGGGTGAGTGCCTTGCCAGAGAGAACTTCCCGCTGCGCATCGGCGTGTACGGCCAGGACGGGAGCGGCAACATCGTTATCCCGACCATCTGGGTCAACTTCGGTAAAATCCGCCCGTCCGCCGGACCTATCGTGATCCCGGAAATCACGCCGAACGTGGCGGCACAGATTCAGTACAACAGCTCCGAAGCGCTGCGCATTGCGCAGGAGATTCAGGAGAAAGCAGACAACGGCGAGTTCAACGGCAGAGACGGGGCCACCGGGCCGAGAGGCGAAGACGGCACCGACGGGCAGAACGGCAACAGCATCTGGACCACCACGGAAACGCCCATGCCCGCATCCGGCGGCGTTGCCTTCACGCAGCTCACCGGGCGCAGCAATGTGCCGCCCATTGTGGGCGACATCATCATCCGGTCCTCCCGGTATGTGTATGAGGTTGTCGAAGTCACCACGGGCGGCGTCGTAATCGGGTACCAGATCGGCGACATCAAGGGTGACAAAGGCGAAGACGGGAACGCGATCTGGACTTCGGATCAGCGTCCGATTCATCAAACTGATTACGGCTATCCCTTGAACTGGCTCTCAGGACGAACCGGCGAACCGGCTTTGGGCGACTTGATTGTCAACAGTTTTGGAGAGGTCTGGCAAGTCATTGACACGCATTGGATCAGCCTTTTGGGGCTTGTCACCGTCAGTTTTGCCAGCAACATCAAGGGCGACACAGGCGCAACGGGGCCGCAGGGGCCGCAGGGGCCGCAGGGTGCAACAGGCCCACAGGGAGCAAAAGGCGACAAAGGCGACAAAGGTGACAAAGGCGACAAAGGTGACAAGGGCGACAAAGGCGATACCGGCGAAGTGAGCCAGGCCGAGTTCGACGTTCTGGCCGGGGACGTTGATGACTTAAAGAGCGCAATAAGCGCAAATAGAGGAGTTCCGTCAACGGTTAAGCAAGCTATATACAATCTGTTATCGCATTGCACCTACACTTATGATCCATCGGCAGACGGAGCGATTGTGGAAGCGTGGGCAAGTACAACATGTACAGGTATTGCATTGTCTTCATACGCATTGACATTTAACGGAGCAAGCAGTCAAACGCTTAGAGCAACGCTTTTTCCTGCGGATTGTGAAGATACCGTGTTATGGTCTTCTTCTGATAACAGTGTTGCTACGGTCTCGAGTGATGGTGTTGTAACTTCAGTTGGAAACGGAACTTGTACGATTTATGCAACAGTCGGCAATATTATTGCATCGTGTTCTGTTGAAGTAAGCGGAATTATTGTGATGTATTCCGTTACTAACAATCTGACAAATTGCACAAATAGCAATTCAGCACAGGTCGTTGCCGGTGGAGAAGCGTATAGTGCTGTAATTACGCCAAATCCTCAGAGCAGTATTACCGATGTATCAATCACGATGGGTGAAACAGATGTGACATCGAGCGTATACTCAAACGGAACAATTTCGATTCCATCCGTTACAGGTGCGGTAGTTATTACAGTTGTTGCGGAATCAGCGATTCTTTATCAGCTTGCATCCGAAACAACCTTCGATGGGACATCGCCAATTGATACAGGAGTTTATTTGTTTGCAGAAGATTTTGATTGGACAATTGCTTTCCATACAAAATTCGCAAGAGTTACAAACTGGAAAGATGAACTGTTTGGTTTGAAAGAAAATAATGCGATTAACTGTATCGTTCAGAATGTTCCGTTAATTTCGTTCTTAGGAACAACGCAAGCGATTAACGGAAATAGCGGATCAAGTACAAATGTTGAAGCCAAAGTTGTTATTACACACGTTAAGGATTCGGAACAGATTATTCTTAATGCATGGGCAATCAACGATAGCGCATCACCTGTACAGACTGAAAACATCGCAGTTACTGGTATAAAAACTTATGCACAAATGATTCCATACGACAAATCCTATCCGCTTGTTATTGGCGCAAAAACAACGAGCGGATCATCAACGCCGCTTGCCGACAATGCAATAATGTATGACTTTATGGTAATGCGAGGGGTTATGTCATCAAGTGATATAGCTGATTACTTGGCATGAAAGGAGGAAAGTTATGACAACGTTGTATGATTTCAATGGAAATGAAATTGTAGTAAGTGGTACAGCTGAAATTGCCGAACCCGCATATGATGATTTACCGTGTATTTATTGGACTGGTTTAAATGGTGCATCATCTCCAACTTCGAAAGATGATGGCGAAATTCAAGGACGGTTGAAATACGCATCGAACACCGCAAATTTTTCAGAGTACGCGACGATTAAAGTCCAAGGGAACACATCTGCTGGTTATCCCAAAAAGAACTTCACTCTCAAAACATTTTCTGATGCCGAGCACACGAAAAAGTCTAAGCATGAGTTTAAGACGTGGGGGAAAATGTCAAAGTGGGTACTGAAAGCACATTGGGCAGAAGCATCGCATTTGCGCAACGTCGGACTCGCAAAACTGTGGGGGCAGATTGTCCGGAGCAGAAGCGACTATAACGATCTCCCGGCAGAACTGAGAAGTTCTCCAAATCAAGGCGCGACGGACGGATTTCATGTGAAGATGTTCGTGAACGGCGAATACTGGGGGATTTATGAACTCATTATTCCAAAAGATAAACTGTTCGGACAGGATAGCGACAACACAAATCACTCGATTCTCAATTCTGGGTCGAAGTGGGATTCTGTGGTTTTTAGATCAGCAACAGCTTCGCTTGGATGGGAAGAAGAATTGCAGGATTCAATGTCATTAGCCATTAGAGAGTCATGGAGCAGCGTGCTTTCGATGGTCATAAATGGGGGCTTCTCCTATGATAACGGCATTCTTGACATTGGGTCTGTGATTGATTGGGACATTTTCGCCCGCGTTTTTCTCCTAAGTGATAGTCTTGACCTCAACCAAATCTTTTTTACATACGACGGGACGAAATGGTATGAGGGCGCATGGGATTTGGATGCCACGATGGGAAACAGTTGGAATGGCTCAATATCTTACGCATACGACACTCCATTCCAGAGCGGGTATAACGCTGTTGCGTCACACGGGTATGAAAGCAACTTGCTGTACGACAGAATTGAAACATTGTTTACAAGTGCATTCAAATCTCGTTATGCAGAGTTGAGGTCAAACGTGTTGAGCGAAGAAAACATCATGGATGTTTTTGAAAAGCTGTACACCCCATTACAGCATCTTGATGGTATCTATGCAGAAGACTATGCAGCAACTACGGGTGGCGGAGCATTCACAAATATGCCTGGGAAAACAACCAACAACATCCAGCAGATCAGAGCGTTTATGACGGCCAGACTTGCATACATGGATGGAGTTATCGAAGCGATGTAAAGGACACTATGCGCTGTCCAAATATCAAGCCTTGATTCTAAACAGCCTTGCTTGAGGCACAGCGCATAGTGAATAGTGAAAGAATAATGAAAGATTCACTTTCAAAAGCCGAAGTCCTCGCCGCGCTCCAACGTGAACGCGAATATCTCCTCTCGATGAAAATGTACGGTGCAGAGCATATCCTTGTGAAACACGCCATCAACATCATCGAGGAGATGGAAAGTAAAGACGAGGCAGAAAAGTAAAGATTAAAGGACACTTTAAGTCAGCAACCAGGCAATAAAAAAGCAGGGCGTTTATTCGCCCTGCTGGCCCGGAACATAGCGGATCAGGTCCGCCGGTTGACAGCCGCATAATTCGCTATATGGAAACAGGAGAATGATATGGCACAGATTACAGGAGCCCAGAATGAGCGGGTGTTCTCCATCCAGCGCTGGCTGGGGCTGAACGAAAATCCAGATGGGGACACCAAGCTGAAGATGGGCGAAGCCGCAGTCATTCGCAACTGGCGGGTGACAAGAGACGGCAACCTCCAGAAGAGGCCGGGAACGAGGGAAATCCTGCACCTGGCTCAAAACGAAAACGAAAAGGTCCTGGCTGTGTGGACGGGCTTTGTCAGCGGGGAAGAGAACGTGTACGCAATCGTGGGCGTAGCGGACGGAGCCGGGCGGCTATGCAAGTGCGTGAGCAACGACGCCTGGACGGTGACGAACATCGGCAGCTTCACCGGAACGGTATGCGAGAAGCCGCACATGTTCGGATTTGCCGACAAGCTCTACATTCTGACCGGCAGCAGTTACTACGAGTATGACGGCACCACGCTTCAGAAGGTGACGGGCTACATCCCGCTGGTCGCTGTGAGCGTTCCGCCGGAGGGCGGCTCCGGGAACGGCACGACGCTGGAGCATGTGAACAAGCTGAACGGTTACCGGCGTATGTGGATCAGCGGCAACGGTAGCGGCACGGTGTTCCATCTGCCCGACACCTATCCCATCCAGGCCGTGGACTATGTAAAAGACCTTGGTACGGACACAAATGTCCCGACCACGGACTACACCGTTGACCTGACGGCAAGGACCGTCACCTTCGCATCGGCATCGGCACCGGCAGAGGCGGAGAACAACTACGAAATCGGCTGGCACGTTGCGGAGGATTTCAGCGAGAGCATCTACAGGATGCGGCGCAGCGAACTCTACAACGGCAGCCAGGACACCAGGGTGTTCCTCTACGGCGACGGTTCGGCGGATGCGTTCTACTCCGACATCGACTACAACGGTGCACCGAGAGCGGACTACTTCCCGGACATGAACCAGGTGAGAGTAGGCGAGGCGAACACGCCCATCACCGCGCTGGTACGGCAGTATTCCAGGCTTATCGCCTTCAAGACGGACTCCACCTGGAGCATCCAGTTCGGTCAGATCACTACGGCAGAGGGGAACCTGATCGGAGCCTTCTATGTGACGCCGGTGAACAAGACCATCGGTCACAACAGCTTCGACGCGGAAGTCCAGCTGGTGCTGAACAACCCGGTGTGCATCATGGGCAGCGACCTCTACGAGTGGTTCCCCAACCGGGGCGGCAACCTGACCAACGACGAGCGGCAGGCCAAGCGCATCAGCGACCGGGTGTACGAAACCCTGCGCAGCTTCGACACGGACAGCATCATCGGAAACGGCCTGCGCTATGTGCAGACCTTCGACGATAACTACAACCAGGAATACTACCTGTTCAACAACGAGGGAGAAGCCCTTGTGTGGAACTACGCAGCGGACGCCTGGTACTGCTACGACAACTGGCCGATGTACCGGCCCTTCAGCTTCCGTGGCGAACTGTACTACGGCAGCAGGCTGGGCGGCATCCAGAGAGTCAGCACGGACTACACGTCGGACAGCTTTGCGGGCGGAGACCCGGAGGCCATCGACTGCGTGTGGCAGAGCGGGAGCATGTCCTTCGGCATGGACTACCAGAGGAAGTATGCCGCCGCTATCTGGGTTGGACTGAAGCCCGAAAGCCGGAGCGAAGTTATCGTGACGGTGCAGACCGACAAGAGCGACGGCTACCAGGAGAAAGTGGTGGGAACTGCTCTGTTCGGCTTTGACCATGTGGATTTCGCTGACTGGACCTTCGACGTCAACCGGAAACCTCAAATGCGCAGGTTGAAGATTAAGGCCAAGAAGTTCGTGTTCTACAAGATGATTCTCATGAACAAGGACGAGGACATCAGCGAGAGCGCAGGCCAGCCGTCGCTTGACTTCGACCACATGGACTTTGAGCATTTCACCTTTGCCGTGGAGCACCGGGCTTTCACGGGTACGTCGGCAACCATCACAAGTGTAGACATGCGGGTCCGTTTCCAGGGCTACGCCAAATAAGGAGAGAAGAATATGCCTTTTACGAAACTCAATGGACAGGGCCACACTCAGCTTGGCCCGAATTATCGCGGCGTGGACTATGTTTCCGAACTGGACAACAAGCCCAACGACGTAGGCGGTCTGAATCCCGCACAGCTGAAAGCAATCTTTGACCAGGCTGGCATGGAGATTCAGGCCTACCTGAACAACACTCTGACGGCAGAGCTGGAAGGGCAGGCTGGCGCAGGCAACATCGGAATCTCGACCATCACTGGCCTAACCGCCACCACGGTGCAGGCTGCGCTGGCAGCACTGAAGACCCTCATCGACAACGTGTCCCTCGGTCACGTCACCGTTGGTACCAATGAGATTATCAATCTTGCTGTCACCACCGACAAGCTTGACGACAACGCCGTGACCGCAGCGAAAATCAAGGACGGCGAAGTGGGCGAGAACGAGCTGGCCGGTCTCAGCGTCAGCACGAACAAACTCCAGAACGGCGCTGTGACTGCGGACAAGCTGGGGGCTGCTTCCGTTACCGCTGGAAAGCTGGCTTCCAACGCTGTTGGCAACGACAACCTGGCGGGCGACCTGTTGGTCCCCGTGGGCAAGGGCGGCACCGGCGCGAACACCGCAGACGGCGCGATCTCCCAGCTGGGCGCGCAGAAGGCCATCCAGAGCAACTCCTTCAGCCTGACCACCGACAACTGGACGGCGAGGGCAGGCGGCGGCTATACCAAGACTGTTACGGTTTCCGGCATGACGGCGAGCAAGGCCTTTGTGGCGTCCCCCTCCACGGAAGCAGCCTGGAAAGCGGCTGCCGACGCGGAGCTGTACCCGCCCACGGCAGGCGACGGCACCCTGACCTTCACCTGCGCCAACGAGCTGGAGGCCGCCATCACCATCACCGTCTACTTCTGGTGAGGAGGAAAGGCAATGGGAGTTTGGCTTGGCCCGCGAGGGGCGAAGGAGCTGGTCATTGACCTGACCAGCTTCACGGCGAAGGCGTATGCGTGGAACAATTCCTATGGTGAGGAAGCACACGCGCTTGCACCGACTATCAATGGGCAGACGGTGTCGATTTCAAAAGCTCTGTACGCGGTGGACCAGGCAGGCATCGCCGTGAGTGAACAGCTTGACCTGACCGGTTACAGCAAAATCACCGTGGACTTCTCCGCTCTCAGCGGAAACGGTCACGTCGCGGTCTATGTGTCCACGTCCAACACAGACTTTGTCAAGACCCGCGATACTTACCAGTACGACTTCTCCGGTTCTTCCGTGGAGCTTGACGTAAGCAGCTACGGGGTCTGCTACTTCGGCATTGCGCTGGAAGTCACGAATGACGGTCCGGCCACGAAGAGCATCACCATCAGCAGCATCAAGGCGACCAAATAACAGGAGGCGAAGACATGCCTACTCTTGAAGAGGAATACAAGCAGTATCAGGGTGCGCAGGGCGTCAACGACATGTACGAAGCCCAGAAGAAAAGCCAGTTAGCCGGACTGGAAAGCGCATATCAGCAGAACCTGTCCAGCGCCCAGGCCGCGAGAGACGCCATTCCCAGACAGTACCAGGAGAGAGCGAACGACCTGGCTGTGCAGTACGAGCGGAACCGCCGCAACCTGAATCAGCAGGCCAATGCGAACGGGCTGAATACCGGGGCCGGAAGCCAGATGCAGCTGGCCCTCGGCAGCAACTACCAGAGAGACTATGGCGGTATCCGCACCGCCCAGCAGCAGGCTATCGATCAGGCCGACAAAGGCATCCGTGACCTGCAGGCAGCGTACAACAGCTCTGTGCAGCAGGCTGTGGCTGACAACGACTTCCGCCGGACGCAGGCGCTGCTGGCTGACTATCAGCAGCGGTATCAGCAGCAGCTCCAGACGGCGCAGAACCTGGCGCAGTGGGGCGACTTCAGCGGCTACAACGGCATCCCCGGCTACTCCAGCGAGGCCATCACCAACATGCAGAGCGCATGGCAGGCGAGCAACCCTGACCTGGCCTATCGCACCGGCAGAATCACCGCAGAGCAGTACTACCAGATGACTGGTAAGTACCCGGCTGGGTATCAGGCTCCTGGCGCAACGTATACCGGCCCCGGCCAGACGCCGCCTCCGAAAGGCCCTCCGCTTGATCCAGATGCCGCGAAGAAAGCAAGAGACATCGCGCAGACACGCGGCAAGGCGATGACTGACTACTACAGAGACGAAAACGGAAAGGTTCGAGCCGGTCTTGAAAACGACTTGGCGAGCATCACCAGAGATGTTCGGTCTGCTGCTGTGCAGCAGGCAGCCAACACCATGACTCAGGACCAGTACTTCAACTGGCTCGTGCAGAACGGCCTGGCAACGCAGGCAGAGGTAGACAAGGCGAAGAACGGAGGTTGAGGCTATGGCCAATCCTTACATCGAACTGTACAAGAAGAAGCAGAAAGAGGACCAGGGCAGCCAGCAGACCACGCAGCAGACTACTCAGACGCAGAAGCAAACGCAGGCTACGACTGGCAACCCGTATATCGACCTCTATAATCAGAGACAGCAGCAGTCGCAGCCTTCGCAGCAGCAGCCCACTGCCTATGAACAGCGCAAGGCTCGCCAGGAGAAGGCATCTGAGGCCGCGAAGAAAGCCTGGTGGGAAGTTCTCGGCCTGGCTGCCCAGGATGCGACCGCTGCGGCGCAGGGCCAGCAGCGCACCCTTACCGCAGAGGAAGGTCGGCAGAGAGCGACAGCCGGAGCCAATCTTGCCGCGGCCACCAAAGAGAACCGCGAAGCGAACAAGGTAAACGAGTGGGACGGCAGAAAAGAGCTGCTGAAAGAGTACAGACGGCTCGATGAAATCGACAACCCCAAGGCGAGACATGAAGCGGCGGCAATCCGCGAGCAGCTGCGTCAGGGCGACATCAAAGCCGGCAACCTGGACACCGATGGCGATATGGCCTACAACGTCGGCGACTGGAGCAGTAACGTGGTTCCTGGTGCAGCCAAGGACGTAGGCAGTGCCATCTACAAGACTGCCCTTACGATTGGCGACCTCTACGCAAAAGGTCAGGCCGCGCAAGGCCCTACTGAGCAAGAGATCATCACTGAGTATCTGACCGGGCAAGAGATCGGTTCTACTGCCAAGATGCGCCAGCAGGCATATAACAGCGAGAGCTATCGTGGTTTCATGAACGAGCGGTACGCTGAAGCGGCCAGGCTCGCCGCATCTGCCAAGAGAAATCTCCAGATTGCCAAAGAGAACCAGGCTCCCGTCGTGAAGGCCGGAACTGACGTTGCTGTGAATATGCTGGAGATGGGCTTTGACGGCGGCGTTGCCATGCTGACAGGCGGCTCCGCGCTCGTCCCGATGGCTGCGCGAGTCTTCGGCTCCGCCGCGCTCGAAGCGCAAGAAGCAGGCGCGAGTCTGGAACAGCAGGCTCTCTACGGTCTTAGCAGCGCAGCTCTTGAAGTCGCGACCGAGAAGCTGGGCGACGGCCTTGGCGGTCTCTACGGCAGAGGCTTCACGCAGAACGCTACGGAGCACATGATCCAGAGGCTTGCGTCTACCGACCCCGGCAGAACCTTCCTTCGTTTCATCTCCGGCCTGAACTCCGAAGGTATGGAGGAAGTTATCTCCGGCGTCTTCGAACCTGCTCTGAAATCCATCTACAACGGCAAGACTCCCTGGCAGAACTACAGTGAGTTTGAGTGGGGCGACCTTCTGTACAACTACGCTCTCGGCGCGGCAGCAGCCATCTTCGGCGGCGCATCGAGCATCGTCAATGGCGGCAACGCCTACGCAAATGCTCAGCTCAGAGCTGCAGATGCCGCCCAGGCGCAGACAGACTCCAACTTCGGCTGGATGCTTCCCGTGTCTGTGAAGGAGCAGGCGCAGGGCGAACAGTTCGACCGCATGTTCATCGGCGGCACACCGAACGCGCCCACTCGCAGCGAATCCCCTGCTCAGAAGCCTGAGATGAAAGAGGCGAAGACTCCCGCTCAGAGACGAGTTGAGGCCATCATCAACGCAGCCGCTACCCAGGACCAGCTCGTTCAGTCTCTGCAGTTCTTCCAGTCGAAGCCTGAGCTGGATGCAGCTTTCGAAGAGCTCACAGGCAGCGACATAGACGCCTATCTCGCAGAAGCCACTCAGGAGGCCGCAGGAGGCGTTGTGCCGCAAGAGGGTAATCCTGCACCGGCCACACCCGAAAACGCGCAGCAGCAGGCTCCTGGTGAGTTTAACAGCGTGAACGAAGCTGACGAAAGCGGTGAACGTGGAAACGCTGAGAAAGTTTGGCCCAACATGAACTACGACCGCATCGCCGAATGGCAGAACAGAAACATGCGCGATGCGTCTGGCACTGCCGTTGACTTCATCACTGGTGACTTGTATAATCATAACAACAGGCCGTATCGTCAGTTCGAAGGAGAACTGCATCCGAAGCAGTTGGAGTGGAGCGCTGATGCTACGCAGCAGCAGTATGGCTATGCTGAACCGAAGAACAGCGACAACGGGCGTAGGCAGACTGACCAGTATAACAGCACAATTCAGACTGCTATAGAGCAAGTCCGCGAGGACGGGACCAATGCCAACCGCATCATGGAAGGTGTTGGCGAGTGGAGAGATGTCGACCCGCAAGTTCGTGCTGACATCATGAATCATATCGACCCGCGTGGCGACTACTATGTGAGTGAAGACAAAGCTTCAGGCGGCAAGGTTGTTGCGAAAGCTGCCTCCAGACTGGAAAGCGAAACCAATGAGCGGAGCGACAACTTCTACGGTCAAGAGATGCGAGACGCCGGTGTCAAAGATGTTTCGCCGCAAGAGATCAGAAACGGTGCCCTTGCCAACTCTGGAGCCAGACTCGAAACCAGATACGACTATGGCTATATCCCGTCCGAAAGGCGCTCAGCTGCCGCGTCATCTGTCTACACAAGCGAAGAGCTTGCTGCTATTGACAAGTACAACCGCCGGAGGGATGCGCAGAAGCACCGGGAAAACTTTGAGAACTGGCTTACTGAGCATAACATTGACCCAGGTAAAGAGCCCGTTCGTAATCCTCGGCTTGGTGAACCTCGCATTGAGCTTCGTTCTGCCTGGATGCAGCGCACTATGCGAGACAAAGCACTTCTTGGCGACCTCGTGAATGGCACCGGCAGCTTCAAGCAATTCTCTGCGGCGAACAGACTTGATGCACTTCGTACCATGTACCCTGACGCCAACTGGCAGTTTGACGCGAGCACCAACACCATCACGCTGCCTGGCGATCCTGCGTTGGGCAAGAGCAGACCGAGCTTCGATTGGAAAAAGGACAATACGCCTGTCAAAAAGACCGTTGCCGGTAAGGCGGCGCAGAATGGAGGAATCTCAGTTGAAAACCTTGGTAAGAAAGTCGAAGAAGACAGCCGTAGACGCTCTGATGGCACGGGTAGACGAGTCTCGAATGAACAATTCCTCGGACGAGTTGCCCGTGGACTTGTCCGAGACGGAACGGGAGTATCACGAAGTGTTCGAGACGCCGGAGCAGAGGGAAGCGGACCTGAAGCGAATCAGAGAGGAAATGAAGAACGGGACTTATCAGCCGCCCCTGTTCTGAGGTCTCAGGAAGAATACGACGAACTGAAGCGCGACCTTGATACCATCAAGAAGCGCGGCTGGCACCCCATCGGCCGGCTCACGCAGAGTATGGCAGATACGAACAAGCTGGCTAACATCCTCGGTGTGCCGCTCGTTCACGCAGACGGCTCCGAATCTTCCAGCAAGTCCGGCGGCTTCTCCAGCGGGCTGATTGCTGTCCTTCGTTGGGGCAAGGGCCCTCTGAACAAAGCTCCGACCGCCGTCCATGAAATGCTGCACGTAAAAACCACGCAAAAGTTTGGCAGCCATGCCGAGGGCGGTCGCCTTCTTAACGCTGCAATCAAGGACTCCGCGATTGCGAGCAAAATGAAGGCTGTCGGCAAGGTTTATCGTAACATCTACGAGGCGACCTACTCTCAGCGCGAATTTGGGAAGAAGTATTCCGATTTGGACGAAGAGCAGAAGGCAAGAGTCAGCAATCTGATTGGTGCTGAAATCCTCAACGATGTTCTAAGCAACGATCCGAGCAACTTCAAAGACTCCGGCGCGTTTGACGAAGCCACCTTCGCCAAAGAGTTTGGCGCCTTCCGTAAGGCATGCGTAAAGGCTGCACTCGAAGGCCAGCTCCTGACCCGCGAAGAGATGAACGCTATCAATGACTATCTGAAGAAGAAGTGCGAAGATGACTATCGTCTCGAACTCACAAAAGAGAACCTGGAGCGCGAAGAAAAGCGCGACGCCTACGAAGCTCAGAACGGCAAGCCGAAAGACTCCCTCGGTACGATGAGCCACGCCGAGTTCGAACGTAGGCTGAAGGCTGGTGAGTTTAACTTTGCGGAGACATTGCGAAAGGCCGCTGAAGAGAGCAAGGGCGTTTCCGAAAAGATCGACAAAGAAGAAGCGCAGCAGCGTGGCGACTATCGCCTTGGCCCCAAAGCTGCTGCTAAGCTCGATGCGGAAGCTCACGCGAACACTACGACTGTTGACCCGTATGATGATGGTGGTATTGACGTTGATGCCGATGACTTCGAGCAGCCGTACCGCGCTGACAACAAGGAGATGCAGCGGCGCGAAGACCTGAACAGGCGGAGCGAAGTCGAGCAGCGCCAGCAGCCGAAAACAAAAGGAGAGACGCCAGAATCCTCGAAGCAGTATCTTCAGCAGAACCGTCTGCGCAAGAGCGACTTCGAGAACCGTGAGACTGAGCGTGGCGGTACTGAAGCGCAATACAAAGCTGAGCAGGCTGAAATCCGCGAAGAGATTGAGCATGACGAAGCCTACGACCGCGCTCAGGAAGAGGGCAAGCAGCTTGCTGAGATGAAGAAGGCCTACGGTGAGAAGACACAGAAGTCTCTTGCCGACCTGGCGAAAAAGGCGCGTGGTCTCGTTGGCAGCAGCCGCCTGAACACATCCGGCCAGCGTGGTTACATCAACAAAGACGGTGAGCTTGTCGGCCATGTCAAGGGCGACGTCACCGAATCGTTCAGCTACAACAAAGGCGGCAGGGACATTGAGAGCTTCGCTTATGTCCTGGGCGAGTTCGCAGCTGGTCGGCAGACCTTCACGCAGTTGGCTGAAGCTTACGACAAGCTCGGCTCCTACTCCGAGAAGAAGAAGGGAAGCTACTTCTACGATAAGGTCTTTGCCGAGCAGTTCGAGCGGCTGCGTGATGCCCTGGACAACGGCGATGTCAGGACCAAAGACGGGGCTCTTGACCCGAAGTTCGTCCGCAGCGTCGAAGATTTGACCAAGCGCGTCGTGCATCGCTTCGAGTACATGCAGAAGATGCTGAAGTTCCGCAGCCACCTGGCTGAGGTCTACGGCGAGGGTAAGCCCTTCAGGACGAAAGCCGGAGCTTTTGCCAAAGCTCTTGAAGCTGCGCATCGTTTCCAGCTTCGACCCAGCACAGCGTTCAAGATGCTCTCCGGCTATGACAAGGCCAAAGGTTCTGCCTGGTATGAACTGGCTGACATGGCTCGTGACGCCACTAAGAACTACATCAACACGTTCCAGAACGCACAGGACTATCTGCGTGAACTGACCGAACGCAAGGACTGGGAGGACTTCTCTACCGGTAAGACCACTGTGAAGAATGTCATCCCTGGCCTGAAGTATGACGGTGGACGCCTGAGTGCGAACGCAGCTGTCAGCTTCCTGAAGATGCTGGAGACCGATGGAGCCTACGACCACATTATCCGCAACGGCGTCGTGGAGATGGCGAGAACCGAGAAGGAACTGTACGGCGGTCAGAACAACAACGGCTTCGGCGATGTCACCGGCTACTCGCAGACCTTTGACCCCATCAGCAAAGAGACCAGGGCCATGCTCGACAAGGCGAAGACTCGCGAAGAGAGAGAGGCTGCGAGGGCAAAGGCCACTGCCGAATTGAATGCCATCAAGGCTGCGCTCCACGCAGAAGTGGAAGCCTGCCCTGCGGCGAAAGCATTCTACGACGCTTCGTTTGCGCCTCTGAACTTCCTGAAGAAAGCGCTGAATAAGACCAGCCGTAAGGTGTGGGGCACTGATGCTGCTGTCCAGGACAAGTTCTACTGGCCCCTGGAGGCTGGCGGTAATCGCCAAGGCAACGAGCTGCTGAATGACCATTCCTTTGGCCTTGACCAGTACCGCAATGTTCAGGCAAGAACCGGCGACAGGGGAGGGCTGAAAGTCAGACCCGCTACTGACGTGATGCAGGGCTATATCCGCAGTGCTTCCCACTGGGCTGCGTATCAGGAACTCAGTGATATGCTGGAAATCCTCAGCAAAGATTTCAGAGACACCAGCTCCATCACTCAGCTTCTGAATGACAACGCAGGCAAGGCCTGGTCGAAGTGGCTGGAAAACTACGAGGCCGACCTGAACGAGAATCGCGGCAAAGACAAGGGCTACGCAGGCAAAATCATCGGCAGCCTTCGCAGCAACCTGGCACAGAGCAGCCTGCTCTTGAACGCAGGTGTTGCTTTGAAGCAGGCTCCGTCTGGGCTGGACTTCATGACCGTTCTGGATGCCGATATCGTTGCAAAGCGGTTTGCGACTGGCTTCTTCAGGTCCGCAAGGAGCCACAGAAACAACCCGCTCATCCAGACGATGGAAGCATACACGAAGATGCTGAAGAACCGTCAGGCTGGCTACAACACAGTCGAGACAGGCGAGGCTACTGAGACCGGACGCAAGGGCTTTGTGAACAAGCTTGTTGACAAGCTCCCCAACTGGATGACCAACTGGATCACGAAGACCGACTTCCGAACTGTTGCCAACGGTCTGCTCGCTTGCGAAGACCAGGTGAAGCAAAACATCAAGGATGGTCTCAAAGGCTATGCCGACCTTCAGGTTGGCACCGATGCCTACTACCAGAAGATTGCAGACCTGTTCGAGAATGCGGTCATGGACACGCAGCCGATCTACAACAAGGAGTATCGTGCCGACGCCCTCCGTACTGACAACGAAGTGCTCCGCATCCTGAACATGTTCCGCACCCAGCAGACGCAGAACTACAACAACCTGGTTGAGACCATCGGCGAGTACAATGCCGCGAAGCAGTCCGGCGACGAAGCTGCCACCAAGGCAGCCAGGAACCGGATGGGCAGAACGATTGCCGGTCAGGTGTCTTCTGCATTCGTGTTTGCCATGCTCGATGCAGCAGCCAAGATGCTGATGCACAAGAAGAAGCAGTACGAGGACGAAGACGGGAACCTGAGTGCAAGCATCATCTCCCAGAAGGTCGGCTGGAACTTTGCGAACTCTCTTGCCAGCACGTCCTGGCTTGCCAGCAAGATTTCGCCGTTCGTTATCAACCAGGTGACGAAGCTGGCGAATAAGGCTACCGATGGCAAGGTCGCAAAGTCCGACTTCTACAGTGGGTCTCTCGACGGTACACTTGCGCTGGTCGATGACTTCGCCTCTGCACTGGACAGCTTCACGACGAAGCCAAGCCTGAAGACTGGCAAAGCCCTTGTGCTGAATCTGGCTTCGATGACTGGTATGCCGCTCAAAAACGGCTACAACATTGTCAACGCCGCCATCATGCACTTCTACCTCGACCCGTCCGGCAAGAACGTCAACAACGAGGATGACATCATCAGCTATCTCGACAACTACTACAAGCTGTCTGATGAGTCGAAAGCCAAGCAGTCCGTGCTTCGCGCCATCTCTGTGAACAGCAAAGGCAACAGCGAAGGTGCTGACACCATCATGGCTACTCTCAATCTCGATGATGAAGACATCACGAAGGCTGCGAAGCAGCAGCTGAAGGACAGCTTCATCGCCGGAGAGATCGACGGCGCGACATACCGCGACATGCTGCGCAAGTATTTCGGTGCAAGCTCTCAGGAAGTCCTGAAGTTTCTTCATTCCGCTGAAGATGCAAAGCTCTTCAACGGAGTCGAAAACAACGTAAAAGCGAACGTCGGCGAGAAGGCCTACGAGCAGTTCACCAAAAGCATGAGCAAGCTGAATGGTACGACTGACCCTACCGGTAAAGAGCGTCTTGATCTCATTTCCGGCCTTGGGCTAACCGAGAAAGAAACGGATATCTACATTCAGAAGTTCATGCCGACGGAATACTACGGTAACTACGAAGCACTTCGCAGTATTGGGTTCAAGCCGAACAGGGCGCATGCTGTTCTTGCGAACATAGACGCTGATAGTGGCGGCACCATCACGCAAGAGGAAGTCTATAGCTGGCTTCTTGACAACAGCCAAGACAAACGTGTAGCCAATGCGCTGTGGGAGGCCAGGGGTTGGAGCACAAGCCTTGACAAGTACGCCGAAAGCTATGCGAAGAACCCAGTCAACATCCTGGTGAGCTTTGGCATGGACAAGAAGCAAGCGACCCGCGTTTCGAAGCAGCTCAACTACGACGGCAAGAACGGCGTCACCCAGGAGGACTTCTTCAACTACCTGAAGAAGCACCCAGACCAGGAAGAGGCGCTAAAAGCAGTCTTCTCGGTCAAGTGGCCGAAGTCAGACTACGAGAGCAAGAAGCGCAAGTACAGCTAACAAAAAGGCAGGGGCTTATGCCCCTGCCGATTCTTTTGTCAGATTGCCTCCTCTTTGAGCCAGTCGAGCATCTTCTGCTTGCACTGCCCGTCGCACGACAGCGGCGCGCCGCAGAGCAGTTCGCACATATCGTCTGTGATGAAGTCTGCCAGCTCCTCATCGCTCATGGAGCGGATGGCATCCCCATTTTTCATAAAGCCCTCCTTACCGGCTCTGTAAACGCTCGTTCCACAGACCAGCCGTATCTATGTAATCTGTCATAAAGCGTGTGATACGGAAGACCAAGGCGTTCAGCCCAATACGAAAGCTGCAAGCGCTCACCGCCATATTCGACCCAGATCGTCCCTTGCTTGTTGTTTGCCTGTTCTCTAATACTTGCCCAGCGGCAGTTACTTGGCTCATAGTTCCCTTCTGGGTTGATGCGGTCTATGGTGAGACTGTCATCATAGCCGTTGGTATACGCCCACTCTCGGAACGCCGGGAAGAATCGCCATTCATCACAGACAGTTACGCCTTTTGCCCCGTATCTTTCCCAAGATGTGTCTTTCGGGTTGGTGCAACGCTGGACGATTCCAGCCCATTCTCGATAAAGCCGTGTGCCGACACCGCCATGAACGGTATTTGCTTCTGCGCTTCTTTGCGCGGCGCAGCAAGAACAGCGCTTTGTGTTTCCGCTTGTAACAGCGCTCTTGCGAAGCACGACCTCGTTGCCGCAATCACACCGAAACAGCCAATAGTGCTGACCGCCTACCTTGCGCTCATCTCTATGGTCGAATCTAACCGCTGTCAGACTTCCAAACTTTTCTCCGGCGATGTCTCGCGTCTTGTTTGGCTGAAACACTCCCCGCTTCATGTCTCGCCCTCCTCTGCCGGGATGATGGTGGGAGCGCGGTTAAGGTCTTGCAGATACCCCCATCCTTGTGCAAATAGGTCAAGGTTTCTATGCGTCCATTTTTCTTTCAGCGCATCCGCATCGATCAGCCGACCATGCTCCGGGGCGGGGACGGCCTTGTACTCTCTCCAGCCGCCCTCAAGGTCAGCAAAAACCTTTCCGTCTGGATGGATGCAGAACAGAACTGTGCGTTTCGGTATCTCCATGCCACGGATATAAACGCCCATCAGCTTTCCTCCATCGCGCATCCGCAGTTAGGGCAGAAGTTTCTGGTCGCGAACGGCATATCATACCCACAGATAGAGCATCTGATAGACCAACCATTTTTCACCCAAACACCCCGCACCACAGGCCGCACATCGGCGGCGGGGATGTTATCAATCGTCGCAAGAATGGATTCTACTGTCACGGTTATTGGCGTTAAAATCGTAACGCCTTTTTGCGGAGTGAAAAATGCTTTCGCCATCTCGCGGGAGATGTAGTCGCTCATTTCCAGCCACACTCCTCATCCTCTTGTGCGCCGGCCCGGCAGATTCGCCAGTAGCCGTAGGCCAGAGCCACCCAAATCAGCATGCCGATCATGGTCACATCCTCCCAATCAAGAAGTCGTTCTGTCGCTGCAGGTTTTCGTTCTGACGGCGCAGCTCTTTCACTTCTGACTCCAGGCTTTCGGTTGTCCAGCCGTAGGTGTCGGCGTCCTCGTCGATGTTGGCATCCAGCTTGTGGATGACATCGATGAGCTTAAAGTTCACTATCAGGCTCGCAGCCAGGCAAATCATCAGTGCGACAACGCAGATTATCATAGCTTCCTCCTTGCATATTCGGCCATCAGCAGAGCCTCGGCCATGTTGTTATCGTCGACCTTGCTACGCGCTGTCGGCTTCAGGTCAGCCTCCGGGAACAGCTTGCGGCAAACTTCGACTGACTTGTGTTTGTCGTTGTTGAGTTGGTATTCTGCTTTCCACTTGCGCGGCACTACCTCCTGGTAGGAGATGTGGTAGGCGTCGAGTACGCCCTTGATCCAGCCGTAGTTCATGCCGAAGGTGAAGGTGGAACTGACACCCTGTTGCGGCATTGCGTGAACCTGCTCCAGGCACAGGCGGTGAGGTCTTGTGCTGAGCTGCTTCAGCATCGGCAGCACTGCTTCATCGTAGAGCGGGAACACGACGGCTTCTCCGCTGGAGAAGATGATAGCCAGCGCTCCATTCTTGCCGGGATCGATACCGGCGAACATCATATCTGCCATCTTAACCTCCGTATTTCTCGACCATCTGGATGATGGCTGCTTCGATGAAGTCCTGTCTGGTCACGAAGTGCAGACGCTTCATCAGTTCGTCTACCCGCTCGCGCATGCCGTCTTCCAGACACACGTACAGGCGGTTTGGCTTCTTCGTATTCGTGTGGTTCCGTGATCGGCGCTTCTCGCTGATAGTCAGTCCCTGACCAGTTCCGTAGGTTTCAACCAGAAGGGCCTCGGCTTCCGGCAGTAGCTGCACTGCATAGTCATACGGGTTATTCACCATTGTCATCGTAGACTTCTGGTACTTGGGGAACTTGGCTTTCAGCGTGTTGATGATGTCGTTGTTCGAGATGTCCTTCTCGAAGCGGTAGCGGTTGTAGTCAGGCGTGTGGCTCATCTCCTTTCAGGTTGTAGAGTGTGCCGTAGCACTTGCGCTTACACAGTTCGCAAGGCTCTTTCTCGTATGGCTGCTCCGCTGCGGGAGTCATCTCTTTCGGCCATACCACCTGCGTCGCACACTGCGCACACAGGAATATCTGGTTCTTCCTTACTGAAATTTTAGGTCCCTCCCGTTCTTTCTAACTTCTTTCAGGTAGTAGTCTTTCAGCTGGCCTTCGTCCAGCGTCTTCTTGTACGCCGCCTTTCGTTCTTCAGCGAAGGCCTTGTACTTCTTGCACGTTGCGTGGCAGCTTGGCCCTTCCTTTGACCCTGGCTTTCTGTCAGGACAGTCAGGCGGGCAAGGCCCGCGCACCATCTGCCATCTCATCGGCCTGTGCTGCCGAAGCCGTTGTCACCACGTTCCGTCCGGCACAATCTGTCGGTCTGAATCATCTGCGGTGACGCTATCGGGATGAACATGATCTGGCTGATCTTGTCGCCAGGCCTTATCTCATAGCTGGTATTCGACAGATTGTAGAGCTTGACTCTGATGCTGCCGGTGTAGCCGGAGTCGATGAGACCATCAGAGATGATGCCGTGCTTGATGTTTAGTCCTGACTTCGAGATGATGACACCAGCGTAGCCTTTCGGAATCTGGATATGCACACCGGTGTCGATGACGGTGGAGCCTCTGGCTGGCAGCAGGTCATGCTTCGGAGAGAACAGGTCGAAGCCTGCGTCAGCTTCGTGCGCCCGCTCCGGCATGTAGCAGAACTTGTCTACCACCGTGAAGAGGACAGGCTCGTCGCTATCCATCAGTTCCATCGGGTCTACTTCCAGTGCGTCGCAAATCGCAACCAGCGCCCTGCCTGGGATATCTACGCTGTCGTTCTCATACCTGCTGACTGCGTTGCGGCCCAGCTTCGCTTTGGTTGTCAGCTCTTCCTGGGTCATGCCTCTGGCCTTGCGGAGAAATCTTATGCGGTCGCCTAAACTCATGTAGTCACTCCTTCATATCTGGTCGTATACCCATTCCAGGTATTCCTTCATGCTTGTAAATCCTTCCGGCAGATTGAACTTGAACTTGTAGTCAGCCGCTGACTTGACCGCGTTCTTTCTGGGCCGTTCGTTCTTCGCCCACTCGCGCATCTTCTCTTTCCAGTCGAACGGAATCCCTCGGAATAGGAAGTTCGTCTGTGCGTAGTACTCGTAGAACTTACTTACACTGATTTTATCGTCCAGGCCTTCTGACTCTGCGAAGGCCTGGACTTCTTCAAACGTCGGCGCTTTCTCAATCAGAACAAATCCATGTTTAGGTCGTACGCAGTATCAAAGTCAGTCATGTCGAAGTCACCGGTCTGGTGATTCTTTTCGGCTGTTACCTCTGCATTGACCACGACTTCTGTCTTAGTCCAGTTGCCGTTGGCGTCCTTTGCTGCCTTGACAGTGACGTCGTTGATTTTATCGACTGTGAATCTGCCACCTTCTACGACGCCGCTGGGGATGTTGGAGAAGAAGACCAGTACGTTCTTCTGGCCTTTCCCGGCACCGACAACAGCCATCTCCCAGCGGCCTCTGGCATTCTCGCCTGAGCGGTACTTCTTCGCTTCGTACTCCTGGCCTACTTCAATCTTTGTTGCCATGCTCCCTCCTTACTCGTCCAGTGTGATGATTGTGGTCTTCGCTGCGGGTTCATCGTAACCGCGCACATCCTTCAGTTCCTCCACGGTCTGGAGCCCGTTCAGGACTTCGGGGCAATACTCACGAGCGAAGAACGCTGCGGAGCGGTAGTGGAACATCAGGTCGGGCATGGTCTTCCACTTGCTGCCGTTCTTGTCGTACCAGCCCTCAGCTCTGACCATATCCCAGGTAACAGGGGAGCCGATGCAAATCTTGCCGGTCTCTCTGTTCGTAGCCTGGGCGTAGTAGCCTCTGGTCTCGCCCTTGTCATCAATCATCTGGACGAACTCCAGCGGCGTGAAACGCCCGCAAGAGTTGATTGCGCTGATGCAGTACTGACCAGACCAGCCGGGCCTGCCCTTCACGATGTACAGGTTCTGCATGACGTTGAGAGGGGAGAGGCCTGTACGGTGCGACATATCCAGGGCGATCAGACAGTTGGCAGGCTTCCCTCTGTACGTCCCTTCCGGCACCAGGTCAGACGATGCCAGAATCTTTGCCTGCTTGACAGCCATCGCATACATCTCGGTGTTGTTCCAGATTGTCTGGCCGGGTGCATAGGTGATGGCGGTCTCTTCCTTCGGAGCTACCGCGAGCTCCTGGGTCTCGGTTCTCTGTTCATCCATCCTTCTTCTCTCCTTTCAGCTTTTCTTCCAGCATTGTCAGCAGCCGGTCGAGCGCATCTTCATTCGACAGGACCTTGTTCATCTGGTCTTTGACATCTGCGTCAATCTCTTCTGCAGTCTTCATGCCGTCTTCGCAGGCCCTCTTCAGCAGCTCGTCTCCGTTCGGGACACCAGCCTTCTCGAAGTCCTCGTGCAGCGCATGTACCAGCGTTGCCAGTTCTGCGATCAAGTCGAGCACGCTGCCTCTGATTTCCAACTTACCCTTATTGCACATTAACATCGTCATTTTCCTCCTTGTTGACTTTCTTTCTCCGGCGCTTCTTCAACGCCTGACTTAGTGTGATGCAGGCTTCCGCCAGCTCGTTCTGCTTTTCGATTTCGATCAGCCGCCATGTCCCGTCTTTTTTCAGCTGCAGGATATAGATTGCTTCGACAGGATGGTCTTCTTCGATTGCCATTCGATACAGGTTCTGTGCTGCTGTGTACAGAACTCGATGGCCTTTGTCGATATTTGCTGTGGTCTTCAGGTCTACTATCACGCGTTTGCCGTCCAATATCCCGTAGCGGTCTATCGTCCCGGCGTAGAGCGTTCCGTTGTTTACCGCCCATTCGATCTTCTCCCATTCGGGCTTCCTCTCTTTCAGGAAAGCCAGGTACGCTTTCAGATAAGGCAAGTGCTCGTCATCGACCTCGACCTTCCCATACTTGTCCAGAGCTTCCGACGCCTTGTGTACCGCCGTCCCTCTGTTCGCCGCCATGTCAAGAACCATCTGGTTCACTTCACCGTAGATGTCCTTTGCGATGAACCTTGTCAGTTCTGAAACGCTTGGTACTTCCTCACCGTCTACTGTGTACCGGTGACTTTCATCGTAGAAGATTAGATTAGCCATCAGCTTCAGCTTCTTTCTCGGTCAGCTCTTCGACTCTGATGGTCTTGTACATCACGAAGCCCTGCCTGGTCAGGTTCGCCACAGCGGCTCCGATCTGTTCAACGAAGTTCTCGTTGTAGATGCCGACAAGCTCCCACTTGCCGTCCACCAGCTTCTTTACGACCCATCTCTTCAATGTGCGCGCCTCCTTTCATTCGATTGATTCCCTGGACTTTACGATGTCCATCAACGCATTGCGAATCCTGAACTCTGCGTCCTTCGTACTCCGACGGCAGTGCAGCAATGAGCTCAGAAACGTGGTTGAGATGCCGAGCTTATCCGCAAGCTCCTGCATCGAGACCTCGTAGATGTGCATCGTACCCTTCACTTCGCCCGTCCACTTCGCGAGCATCCTTTCACCCCCTTCAAATCGGTAGTTGAAATTTGTAAACCTATATGGTATAGTGATGCTGTAGAGATTTATAAAGCTGGACCGTATCCGTTCACGACTTTCAACTTACTTAGATTATACACCACAACTTTCTACTCGTCAATAGAAAAGCGTGAACTTCTGGCCCAGCGGAAAGGAAAACTTTATGAACTTCTACGACAACTTCCTGGTGCTGTGCGAACGCAAGGATGTAGCACCGAGCCGGGCGTTGGAAGACGCCGGGCTGTCCAAAGCACTCTACTCGAAGTGGAAGCAGAAGCCGGATTCTATCCCGAACGGCATGACTCTGGAGAAACTGTCTAAGTATTTCATGGTGCCTATCGATGCTCTGAAAGGCAGTCCTTTCTCCGCAAATCCCACAGGGCTGGAAGGAATGCCGGAGATCGAAGAGCTTGCCCGTGCAGCGTCTCGCATGGACCTGGCTACCAGGAAGAACATCCTGTCTTATGCGCAGTTCATCTGCCCGGAGGCATTCAATGGCAAGAAGTAAGATGACCTGCTGCTCCTGCGGTAGACAGATAGAGATGAACTCCGTCTTCTGCAACTGGTGTGGTGAAAGCCAGATCAAGCAGAAGCGCAAGTCCAACATCGTTACCGTGCCCAGTCCAGTCCAACTGCCGTCCGGCAACTGGCGTGTGCATCTGCGCAGGGAAGGGAAGAGCTTCACGGACGTTGACCCTGATGTATGCCGCCAGATGGCGCTGGCCTATCGCATCAAATGGCTGAAGGATGAGGCTGCTGGCCTGCACGTTCCGCCACCTGAGAAGGTCACGCTTGGTGACGCTATCGATCTGTATATCGAAAGCAAGAGCAACCTGCTGTCTCCGTCTACGCTGCGCTCGTACAAGAGCTACCGTGAGCATCGCTTCCAGGAGTGCATGGACTGGAACATCCGCTACCCTGACTACAACTGGCAGATGGCGATTAACAACGAAGTGGATGACGCATCTCCGAAGACGGTCAAGAACGCTTGGGGTCTCATCTCGTCCTCTCTCAAATTCTCGAAAGCCCCAGTCCCTGCCGTCTCGCTTCCGCGTGTACCGAAGGCTTCCAGGCCCTGGCTGACCTACGAGCAGATAACCGTCTTCCTTGACGCTATCAAGGGCGAATCCTGTGAACTTGCCTGTTTACTCGCATTGCACTCTCTGAGGCTCTCTGAGCTTCTTGCGATTCAGCCGTCCGATTACACTCCGAAGACGAGAAAGCTCGTTGTGAGCGGTTCTCGCGTGTTAAACAGCGAAGGGCAGTTGGTCTACAAGGAGCTCAACAAGACTGACGCTTCCAATCGCGTTGTCGACGTTGTAATCGACAGGCTGGACGAGCTACTCAAAGCTGTAGACCCGAAAGCAGAGTGGGTAGTCGATGCCAGTGAGAAGCGCATCTACGATCATGTGAACCGCATCTGTTCGAAGGCCGGGCTGCCGCCTGTCGGAATCCACGGACTCAGGCACAGCTTCGCCAGCCTGGCGTATCATCTCGGCTGGAAACAGATGAGCACAATGCAGATGGGCGGCTGGTCCAACAGCACCGTCGTGTCGGAAATCTACACACACAACGCAGACTTGGCCAGCGACGTCAAGAAAATGGTGGATTTCTACACGTGAGTAAGGCCGTGTGTAATTCGATGCTCATTTGTTCACGACTTTCTACTGGTAATATGAAAATATCTCCCTGTTTTCAGAACCTCAAAACCGGTTGAAGTACTTGAACCAGCAAGAAAAAAGCCTGTAGCCACAAGGACTACAGGCTTTCAACTTTTGGTGCCGGTGGTGGGACTCGAACCCATCGACTACCCAGTAATATCAACGTGTTCCAGTCTCGTGAGTAAGTCTGTGAGTAAGTCAGTCAGACCTCCTTTCTGTTACTCTCTATGATAACTGGTAAAGAGAAAATGTATTTTCTCTTTACCAGTTATCATAGAGAGTGTTTCTTTTGCGTGTTTCAGTTACAGTTCTTCAACCTCATACTCCAGGTCGTAGTCGGGCCATTCGCACTGCACTTCGCCGTTCTCGAACATACGCTGTGCCATCGACTCTGCCTTGTTCTCATCTTCGGCTTCGACTACTACCGTGTAGTATTCTGTTGCTGTGATTTGGACTTTGTACTTCATGCCTTATCGTCCTCCATCACGGGGATAGCCGTGGCCCAGACCTTGAACTCGCCGGACTTAATCATGGCGTCAGCGATTTCCTCGGCCTGCGCTCCGCACTCGGCTTCAATGATGATAGGCTCGACTTCTCTTGCGATCATCTTGTACTTGTACATGTTTTCACCTCCTTCAGCAGTCATCGGTATAGCAACCCAGGTACGGGTCGAAGCCCATCTCCAGGTCGACCGGCTCATCATAGACCAGGTTGTCCGGCTCATCATAGCCCTCTGCTTCGTCCGCTTTCGGACAGTGGTCGCAGTTCATCGGGCAGAAGTCTCCGTCACACACATCAGGGTTGTAAGCCCACATATCCCTTCGGCTCATTCTGTTACCTCCTTGAATCGAATCTGGAAATGATACTCCTTGCTGGGATCAATCGCCAGCAGCGCCTTCTCAAACACTGCGTAGGGGTCTCCGATGTAGTTGATGCTGCCGGACACAACGTCCAATCTGATGGGTTTCAGCGTGGTGGGCGCAGAATCATCGTGTTTAACAGCGTCAGAAGGCCCAGGAGCGACGTTCTCTTCTTCGACGGGCTGTGACCCTACTTCAGGCTCGCTCTCAGAAACGGTTGCTGAGTTGGCCAAAAACGACTCCCATTCCGGCGATGGCGTGTTCTTCTTGTAGGCTTTCGACTTTTTGCCAAGCGCTTTGTAGTCGATGCTGTATGCTGCGAATGTCCTAACCAGATTGTTCTCTCGTCTTCCGAACATCATGGCGATGTCCTTCAGCCTTGCGTGGTGCATTGTGTACAGCGCTTCGATGTACTTGTGCTTCAGCCCAAGGTTGAGCTTTGCCCATTCATCGTAGCTCATTGCTTTATTCAGGTTGATTGTTTCCACCGCTCCGTTCAGCTCCTTCCTCTGTTTAGCGGTCATATTGTCCAAAGGCAGGGAGCAGCGTTTCGATCTGCTCCCGCCCTTCTTTGCAAAGCTTCCTCTCGCGTTGCGCTTTCGCTCACGCGACGTCTGTTCGAACAGGTACTTCTCGTCTGTCACAGCATGACCAGCTCCTCACTTATCATATTCGACTTGCTGTTGTATTTGAGCGGGAAGCCCTCGCTGTTGTACGCCTGGAAGTTTGCCGCATACACCTCCTCAAAGCAGTCCAGGTTGTAGTCGTACTCATACAGACATCCTGCCGAATCCAGGGCGTATTCACCTTCCATCATGCAGTTGGTGAACTCGTTTTTTACGTACTCGCCCTTGCTGTCATCAAGCCACATGAGCTTGCGCATCACCATGTCAGCTACCCGGTGCGCTTTCCAGCCACCGCTGTAGTCATAGCCGCAGTTGTAGTCTTCCCACTCTTCCCACTTGAAGTCACGCCAACTGGTGTAACCCTTGTAGGACGTGTTCGAGTACCTGATGCCGGCATCTTCCACGAAGTCGCCGACGGTCACAATCTTGCCGCGCCTGTCCAGGAACGCCAGCTTGCTGTCAGTCGCATGCTCTATCATCTGCAACAGGTCTTTGTTCTTGTAGAAGTCTGGCACTGCTCTCTTCAGCGGCGCCAGCTGCCCGGCGATGTACTCCATCGTATCGGAGATGTCCTTTCGCGGCGTGACGCTGATGATACCGTTATGCGCTACGCCCAGGTCAGTTGTCAGCCTCCGCTTTTTCAACATGCCGATGCTGTCGCTGATGGGGAACGGATGCGTATTCTCCGGCGATGTCCCGCCGTGAGTGGTGATACGGAAGTGCATGATGACAGGCAGCTTCTTCAGGTTGTACTTGTCATCAACCTCCTTCAGCTTGGCCTTCAAGCTCTCCGGCTTCATGAAGCCTTTCTCGATATGCACCTTTCCGTCTCTGGCGTACATGAACCCGGCTCCGTCCGGGTTTCTCAGCCACATGTTCTCGATAGTCTCTTCCGTGGGCATCTCAATGCCCGCTGCTTTCACTGCAATTACGCACATTCTTTCTTCTCTCCTTTCTCAATGATTGTCAGTCTACGCATTGGCAGCCAGTAGCCGGTCTCCATCGGGAGCCGAGCCTGCTGCTCGCTTGCCATCCACAGCCGGTGGAAGTGCCAATCGTACTCGTGGAAGTCGATGCCGACCAGGTTGCCGTCGATGACTACGACTGTTCCGCGCTTACCGCGCAGCCATTCGTCTTCGCTGAACAGGATGTTAGTTACTTCTACGGTGTCACCGATTTCGATTCGCTCCACCTTCTTGTATGCGACCTCCTTCGGGTCGCACTGTCCTTCGCCGTCGAGACGGTAGCGATCCAGATACCAGGTCAGTTCCGGGTATTCGCTGTTGCCCAGGATGTCAGACCACTTGCTCTTCATGATGTCATCCACCGGATGGTTCATGGCGTAGTGGCAGAACGCGCTGACCAGTTCGATGGACGCCAGAATCTTCCGGCTATTCATCGTGCCCTTGAACAGCCGGAACTCTACCGTGTGGCTGTTCGTCAGGTTCACTGCCTGATACCGACCGCGATTCACAGTCCTGTATGCGTTCTCCAGAGCTTCGTCTTCGTTCTCGCCGTAGTCGAAGTCAGGTCGCTCAGACCACTCTTCCAGCTCGCCCTCTTCACGGCGGGAGAAGATGACCAGGTTATCCCAGTGCCGGTCGAAGAGCATGACCAGCTTGGACTTCACAGCCTTCTGCTTTTCGTAGCTGTCACCCAGCTGCTCAACGCCGACGTGGACATGCAGACCGCAGGTGCTGGTTGCTTCGCTTTCGAAGTTGTAGTCTGCTGCGATGCGAGTCAGCTCACCCCAGGGCAGGCCCTCGCGGTGGTAGTCCAGAGTGCAGGGATGCGTGACAATCTCAATCCCTTCGTGCAGGCTGCCGTCCGTCTTGCAGTAGATATCTTCGGACTTAGCAGTCAGCTCTTCTGCGCAGTCACGGCGGTTATCTCCATCGTCTACTTCCAGCTCAACGCCGAAGTACAGGTTGTCTTCGTCGTACCGGTCGAAGAAGATATCATGGATGGTCTTGAACTGCGGATCAGGTTTGTAGCTGTATTCGTGGATGCGGCGGCGCATGCGATGTGCGCAGCTGGGGCAGTACCACTCATCTTCGATTTCTTCGGCGTCGCTGTAGTACACAGCATCTCCACAGTTTTCGCAGATGTAGTAGTCGTTGTCGCAGCAACTCCGGCAGATGGTACGACCATCAGTGGTGCGGCTATAGTTGCTGAAACCCCAGCGGTTTTCTTCACGATGCCATTCACCGCAGTCATCGCAGCGGAAGTACCGACTGCTCGATTCCAGGCAGTCAGTGCATACCATCCGCCCATCGACTTCTACGATGTCATCGACGTGGACGAATTCATCGCAGTCTTCGCACCATGCGTACTCACGGTTCCGGCAGTCCTCGCAGACGTAGTCGCCATTGGCAATCTGATAGCTGCCATCTGGGTAGTCGTTCTCCAGAATGCAGCCGCAGCAGGCGCAGGTCAAGACTTCATGTTCACTTGTGGTCATAGTTATCTTTCCTTTCTGCCCGTTTAGCCGATAGCTCAGCTTGAATAAAGATTTGGTTTCGGAGCGTCTCAGCCAATGCAATCGCAACTGCACTCGCTGAGACGCTCCGCGGTTGATAGTAAGCTTAGCTCAGCACCTCCCCGGTGCTGATATTAACAATGCTTGCCCAAAGAAACTGTCGAACGAGCGAACGAGCTTCCTTCAGCGTCATCGGCTGGCTGTACCTGCCCTCATCTGGATAGTAAATGGAATACATTAGTTGCCCTCCTTGTCGTAGAATTTTTCAAGAATGCCACGCTGCCTCATAATCGTGTGCATTGCCTTTATTTTTGCCGAGCAATCTGCGCAGTTTCTCGGCCTTTCGAATATCCTTGTGTCGATCCCTTCTCCTTTGACAAACGCCAGAAGTTCCTTGTAGAACTCGAATTGTTTGTTCGTCCCGTTTATGCCGATGCCTCTCTTCATCTGTTTTACGGTGAGACCTGGAACTGGTCTTCCTCCGCAGTTTTTGCTCATGTTTTCTCTGACTTTGATGTTGTTCATGTCAGCCTCCGCAGAATGTAATGAAGCCCTGCGATGCTGAACACTGTCAGCATCGCAAGGCTAAAGATTTCGCTATTGATTAGGAACATCAGGCAGATGCCCAGCAGCACGAACCTCTTCATGGCTCACTTCCAGGGCAGCTCGTCATCGTCATCGTCACCGATGTCTGCGAATGCGTCAGCCTGGCTGGCCGGTGCGCTGGCAGCCCGCTCACCACCGCAGAAGTAAGCGGTATTCGTGTTGATTTCGGCAACCCTGCGATTGTTGCCGTCCTTGTCTTTGTACTCGCGAATCTGGAGCCTGCCGTCTACGGTAATCGGCATGCCCTTCTTGAAGTTCCGGCAGATGAACTCTGCAGTGCTGCGCCATGCGACGCAATCCACGAAGTCAACCTGCTTCTCTTCGCCGGAAGAGTAGTCACGGTCGCAGGCAATGCGGAAGCTCGTGACCTTCGTGCCATTGGTGGTGCTCTTCAGTTCGGGTGCAGCCACCAGCCTACCCATGATGATGATGTGGTTCAACATAATTTCTTTCTCCTTTAGCGTCGGTCGCCACCCAATTATTTGGCCTGAACAGCCACAACAGCCTACCAACTTTGCCGATAGGCTGTAATTGCGGTTCAAGACAGCTTTTCCAGAATGATTACGGTATCGCCCATAATCCAGTCTTCGTCATGTTGAAGCTCCCACGGTTCAATTTCCGTCTTGTCGAATTTTGCGCTTGCGTATACCAGCTTTTCGTCAACCGTTTCCCAGGGGTTTCTGTAGATGTCGAATACACCCAGGTAATCGTCGATGATTCGCAGCTGGCTGGTGATGTATGGATTGCAGCTTGCGTGGAGCCTTACGTACGCTTCTTTTGCCCGTCTTTCCATGGACGATTTGGACAGCTTGGCTTTGACATGTTTGGTGATTGTGGGCTTCATGTTGTTTCTCCTTTCATTCAGGGTAGTCGAACTCTTCAAGCACGATACCCAGGTCTGTATCGACCAATACAACTTCACTGCCGAGGATGATGTACTGCGTGTTCGTATCTTCACCCCCTTTTGAATGTTAAAGGCAGGCTACTTCTATCGCGCCGCCTGCCGGGCGCGTTAGCTGATGACCAATGCATCTGTAGCTCTCCTTTCTATTTGTTTCACCGACATGTTGGACCAGAAAAATTTGCAGATGTCAACTGCGTCAAATCGCACAAAGGCGAATACCTGGAGCCTTTGGCGATTTGATCCGGTTGTCATCTGCAAATAGGCCTTAGCCGGTTTTCTGGTACAACTACTGGTTTTCATTTTTTCTTTTTATGCTACCAGATTCTCGATGCGCAGAGGGACGAAGCAGCCTTCGAAGTAGTTTGCCTGACGCAGGTGTTTCCACGCTGCGTTATCTTTCTTGCTGGTCAGCATCACACTTGTGCAACGCTCACCATTGTAGAGATAGTAGAACTTTCTGTAGATGGAAGTGCAGT
>JAEEGF012427553.1_pt1 | contig 30221 bp, 24 predicted proteins | sample 9134171 | NCBI WGS metagenome assembly JAEEGF01 (sample SAMN16246542, study PRJNA631951) | gut metagenome | biome: gut microbiome; feature: rumen; material: AP-attached | host: Bos | place: Iran: Karaj | collected 2018-10 | reverse complement strand
ATGATCGCAAAAGACGTGAAGGGCTTCTTCTCGAACCCGCTCGGCTATAAGTACTTCATGTACTGCACCATCGGCTGATTCATCACCGAAGCAAAAGGAGTCCGGCATCTGCCGGACTCCTTTTTTATCTCTTTCCCCCGCCGCGGCAGCGGTTTCGGAATACAAAAAAACGTTCCCCCGGATTGAGGGGAACGCTGTGTGTCAATACGCGTTTTTCAGAATAAAGGTTTCTTTTTCGGCGGACTCGTAATTGTAATCGTCCAGGATCGGCGAATAGCTTGTGAACCAGATGTTCCGCGACCGCGGATCAAAGGTCAGGATCATGCAGTAGCCGTTTCCTTTCTTGCGGTCCGCCTGCAGGTTATACATGATCGCGGTGAACGAGCGGTCGTTCTCGTATTTCTGATCCAGCCGGCGGATGCCGCGGTGATGTCCGCAAAGCACCAGACGAACGTTCGGATGCTTCGAAACGATGTTCGCCTCGAGATTCTCACCCTCGCTTCCGGGAATGCCGTTGTTGTAGAGATAACTGTGCGTCAGAATGATCGCGGAATAATCGCTGTATCTGTTCAGCACGTTGTGCAGCCATTCCATGCGCGCCGTATCGTCGTTCTCGAGATGCCAGCCGATGCCGATCAGGATCAGTCCCTCCGGTTCAAAGAGCTGATACCAGCATTCGCCGTCGTTATATCGCTGCTCCTCTTCGCGGACGTCGCAGAGGTCGTACTTGCGGTATTGATCGTATCCGTACTTGCGGACGGCACGCGCGCCCGTCCCGGTGCCGAGGTCATGGTTGCCCGCGACGCAGTAGAATGGGATATTGCCGCGCAGCGGTTCAAACGCCGCCGCAATGCGCTGCCATTCTTCATCCTTGCCGTTATTCTCGACCAGGTCGCCGCTCTGCAGAACCGCAACGATGTTGTCGAGATCCTTATGTTCGAGCGCATAGCTCACGATCGCCTTCAGCCCCTCGTCGCTCGCAAACGCATAGTTCTGCGTATCCGCGACCCAGATCATCGTAAACGGCACGGGCATCGGCGTCGGAGACGGCGTCGGCGTTGCCGTGGGGGTCGGCGTAGGTTCCGGCGTGGGCGTGGGCGTCGGCGGCAGCGTCGGCTCTTCGGTCGGCGCGGACGCAGCGATCTCATCCAGTTCCACAACCGCCGGTTCGCTTGCGGGCGCTTCCGTCGGGATGATGATTTCCGGTTCGGTTTTGCAGCCGGTCAACGGGATGCAGAGCAGCAGAAGAACGGCCGATAGCAAGAGCACAAAAGAAAACTGCTTTTTCAAAGCGCGTTTCCCTCCGATTCGATTGATTGTATTACAGTTTACCACAGTTCTCTGCGGATTGCAATTCAAAGATGAAAACCGACCTGCCCGAGGGATCGTAAAAAAGCGGGGCGATACGTCCCGCTTTCATTCTTTTCCGGCTCAGCCGACCTTGATATACTTCTTGTAAACGTAGCCGGTCTTGCCCTTATAGTCGATTTTGATCCAGTTGCCGGACTGTCCTTTGACGGTGAACTTTTCACCGTTCTTTGCCGTGCCCAAAAGCTTGGAATCCTTCGTCGCCTTCGCGCGGACATTGACGTGCGTATTGCACTTGATCGTGCCGGTCTTTCCGTCGATCGTTTCTTCCTCGCCCGAAAGCTTCACGTAGCGCTTGAACACGAAACCGGCCTCGCCGTTGAAATCGATCTTGATCCAGCTGCCCGAGGTGCCGAGCACGTCATAGGTCGTTCCCTTGTTTGCCTTGCCGATGATCTTCGACGAATCCGATGCTTTTGCGCGCACGTTCACGCATGTTTTGCAGTTGACGATCGTTGCGGTCTTGCCCGTGGACGGCGTTTCGGAGCCCTCCTTGTAGATCTTGATATACGACTTGAAAACATAGCCGACCGTGTCGGACTTGTACTGAATCTTGACCCAGCTTCCCGCCGTTGCAAGCACCTTGTACGTCGAGCCGAGCTTCGCGGTGCCGAGGAGCTTCGAGTCGCTCGTCGCCTTTTCGCGCACATTTACCGCCGTTTTGCAGTTATAGATCTTGCCGATCTTGCCTTCGACGGCCGTGTCGTCCGGCGTTCCCTCGATCTTGATATACTTTTTATAAACAAAGCCGTTCTTTCCGTTGAAGTTGATCTTGACCCAGCTTCCGGACGTGCCGAGCACCTGAAAGGTTTCTCCTTTCTTTGCAGTACCCAGCAGCTTCGACTTGCTCGTCGCCTTTTCGCGCACGTTGACCTTCGTTTTGCAGTTATAGATCGTGCCTTTCTGTCCCTTGGGAGCTTCCGTTTCCGCGGAGGCGGTTGAACTGCTCTCCGTTGTGCCGGACGTCGTTCCGGTTTCCGTTGTGCCGGACGTCGTTCCGCTCTCCCCCTCGGTCGTCGTTCCGGTTTCCGTTGTGGCGGACGTCTCTCCGCCTTCCTCCGCAAGCGCCGCTGCGGGCAGAATCGAGAGCAGCAGCATTGCCGCAAGGATCAATCCCAGAATCTTCTTCATTTCGAAGCCTCCTTTGCATTGCCGCTTTCCGCGGCATGTTTCCTTCTACATAATTAAGACGGTTGAAACAGGGAAAAGGTTGCATGTTCCGTTCCGAAAAACCGTTTTTCCCTTTTTGCACCTTCATGATACACCCGAAATGCGTTCGATTTGTCACAAAACAATGACCGAGTTGTCACAAAGTTGTAAATATGCAAAAAGGAGCCGCAGCGGCTCCTTTAAATGTCACGGGATTTACATTGTTCCTTCCGGATGCGTCCGGAGATGCTCCTTGATCACCGCAAACGACATGTCGCTGATGTAATGCTCCATCTTGCAGGCGTCCTCCGTCGCGGTCTTTTCGTCCACGCCGAGACGGATCAGAATCTCCGAAAGGATCCTGTGCCGTTCGTAGATGCGTTCCGCCGCTTTTCTGCCGCTGTCGGTCAGGGTGATATGCCCGAGCGAGTCGATCTCGATATAGCCGCCCTTTTTCAAAATGCCCATCGCACGGGAAACCGACGGCTTGGAAAATGACATCTCCTCCGCCACATCGATCGAACGTACATGGTTTTTCTTCTGAGACAGGACAAGAATCGTCTCAAGATACATTTCTCCGGATTCCAGAAGGGACATGCGCGCTTCCCCTTTCCTTTTGGTACTTGTATTATACTGAAATTCGCGCGGTTTTGCAAGTGAATCGTATATTTCGGAACAATGAAAAATAACGCTTGACAAATTAGCGTATGCTAACTATAATAACTGTTGGTTAGTGAATGCTAACCGATTCTTTTTCGCTATATGGTTAGCGTTTGCTAACAATTAGGGAGGACAGAATGATGCCTTTGGTATTTGCAGACGACGGCGAGATCAACGTGATTCGCGCCATCAAGGGAACGGACGAAATCCGTCACCATCTCAGCAATCTGGGCTTTGTGGTCGGCGGAACGGTTCAGATCATTTCCCGGATGGGCGGCAACGTGATTGTCAACGTCAAAGAAAGCCGCATCGCCATTGATGAAAAGATGGCGCAGAAGATCATGATTTAAAAAGGAGGAAGCAGATGAAAACGTTAAGAGACGCAAAGATCGGCGAAACGGTCAAGGTCAAGAAGCTCACGGGTGAAGGCGCGGTGAAACGCCGCATCATGGACATGGGCATCACCAGAGGAATTGAGGTATATGTCCGTAAGGTCGCGCCTCTGGGCGACCCGGTCGAGGTCACGGTGCGCGGCTATGAGCTTTCGATTCGAAAAGCAGACGCCGAAATGATCGAAGTCGAAGAATAATCGGAACAAAAGGCATTCGCCTTCATTTTTTCAAAGTATAAGTTAGCGCATGCTAACGATAGAGGAGGTATTATGAGTATTCGCATTGCCCTCGCGGGCAACCCGAACAGCGGCAAAACGACGCTGTTCAACGCGCTGACCGGTTCCAACCAGTTCGTAGGCAACTGGCCGGGCGTCACGGTTGAAAAGAAGGAAGGTAAGCTGAAAGGTCACGGCGACGTGATCATCACCGACCTTCCCGGCATCTATTCCCTGTCCCCTTACACGCTGGAGGAAGTCGTCGCCAGAAATTATCTGATCAACGAACGTCCGGATGCGATCCTGAACATCGTGGACGGCTCGAACCTCGAGCGCAACCTCTACCTCACCACACAGCTTGTCGAGCTCGGCATTCCGGTGGTCGTGGCGATCAACATGATGGACGTCGTGAAAAAGAACGGCGACAAAATCGACACGAAGCAGCTTTCCGAACAGATCGGCTGCCGGATCGTCGAGATTTCCGCTTTGAAGGGGACCGGCATCACGGAAGCCGCCGAGGAAGCGATCAAGGCAGCGCAGGGCACAAGGACCGTTCCGCAGCATTCGTTCTCCGGTCCGGTCGAGCATGCGCTTGCGCATATCGAGGAAGCGGTCGTGCACGGGCTGCCGGAAGAGCAGCAGCGCTGGTACGCCATCAAGGTCTTTGAACGTGACAGCAAGGTCATGGAACAGCTCGATATTCCGGAAGCGACGAAAGCGCATATCGAACAGGATATCGCCGCCGCAGAGAAGGAGCTGGACGACGACGCAGAAAGCATCATCACCAACGAGCGGTATGTCTGGATCGGCAACGTCATCAAGACCAGCTACAAAAAGAAGGGTGCGGGCAAGCTCTCGACCTCCGATAAGATCGACCGCATCGTGACGAACCGCTGGCTGGGACTTCCGATCTTTGCGATCGTAATGTTCCTCGTCTACTGGATCGCGATGGTCGGCGTCGGCGCGCCTGCGACCGACTGGGCGAACGACGGGCTGTTCGGCGACGGGTATCATCTCGTCGGCATCGGCGACAGGCAGGCGGAAGAAGCAGCCGACGATTACGCCGCCGCTTCCAACGCGCTTGCGGCATACGGTTTTGAATACGACGTCGAAGACGAAGCGTTCGACGGCGAAGCGCTGATCGAAGAGCTGAAGGCATTTACAACCGATGAGAAAACCGCCGTCACGCAGGTGGAAGACGAAGAAACCCTGGCGATTTCCGACGTGACCGTTTACTTTGACGAAGTGCCCGAAGACGCGGACGAGGACGTCAACGCCATGTCCTTTAAGGACGCGATCGGCTACTTTGAGGAAAAGGGCTTTGAAGAGCCCGATCCCGCCGATTACGGCGTCTGGGTGCCCGGTGTCCCGGCGCTGCTCGATAAGCTGCTTCTGGACGACGAGGGCAATCCGAAAGTCCCCGAATGGCTGTACGGTCTCATCATGGACGGTATCGTCGCCGGCGTCGGCGCGGTGCTCGGCTTCGTCCCGCAGATGCTCGTTCTGTTCCTGATGCTCGCATTCCTCGAAGCGTGCGGCTACATGGCACGTATCGCGTTCGTGCTCGACCGTATCTTCCGCAGATTCGGTCTCTCCGGCAAGTCCTTTATCCCGATGCTGATCGGCTCCGGCTGCGGCATCCCGGGCATCATGGCGTCGCGTACGATCGAAAATGAGCGTGACCGCCGTATGACGATCATGACGACCACCTTTATCCCCTGCGGCGCGAAGCTGCCGTTTATCGCCATGGTTGCGGGCGCGATCTTCGGCGGTTCCCCGTGGATCTCGGTTTCCGCGTACTTCATCGGCGCCGCGGCGATTATCGTCTCCGGCATCATGCTGAAGAAGACCCGGATGTTCGCAGGCGATCCCGCTCCGTTCGTCATGGAGCTGCCCGCGTATCACTGGCCGACGCTCGGCAACGTCCTCCGTTCGATGTGGGAGCGCGGCTGGTCCTTCATCAAGAAGGCGGGCACGATCATCCTGCTCTCCACGATCGTCGTCTGGTTCCTCTCCCGCTTCGGCGTGGTCGACGGCGCATTCCGGATGCTCGGCGAAGAAGAGATCAGCATGTCGCTGCTCGGTGTTGCCGGTCATTATGTCGAATGGCTGTTTAAGCCGCTCGGCTGGGGCGAATGGCGCGCGGTCGTGGCGTCCGTCACGGGACTGATCGCGAAGGAAAACATCGTCGGCACGATGGGCGTTTTGTACGGCGGCACCGACCTGACGGTTTATCAGGCGCTTGCGCAGGCGTTCACCGGTATCTCCGGCTTCTCGTTCCTCGTGTTCAACCTGCTGTGCGCGCCGTGCTTTGCGGCAATCGGCGCAATCCGCCGCGAGATGAACAGCGCAAAGTGGACGTGGTTCGCGATCGGCTATCAGACGCTGTTCGCCTATGCGATCGCGCTGATGATCTATCAGTTCGGCCGCATCTTCACCGGCAGCGTCAGCGTGATCGGTCTCATTGCCGCGATCCTCGTGCTCGGACTGTTCGTTTACATGCTGTTCTTCAAGAAGTATAAGGAAGCGACGACGCTGACACAGAAAGTTCGCTTCAAGTAAGAATCAGGGCCGCCGTTCCGATGTGCGGAGCGGCGGCAACGCCATCACGAAAGGGAGTGCGCGACATGTTTGACTGGATCAAGAATAACCTTTTGACCATCGGAATCCTTCTTGTTCTCGCGGCAGCGGTTTTTGCCATTGTTTTCTCGCTGATCCGCGACAGGAAAAAAGGACGTTCCTCCTGCGGCGGCGGCTGCGCGCATTGCCCGATGGCGGGCAAATGTCATCAAAAGCCACAAAAAAGTTGAGTTATTGACGGAAAGAGGACGCGCTTTTGCGCGTCCTCTTTCATTTTGTAAACGATTTCGGCGCATCTTGCGTTCCCTGTCGAAAAATGGTAGAATAATATGTATCGGATCGTTCGATCCGGCAGGTTTCGGAACGCATTGAGGAAATTATGGTCTTTTCAAGCACGACTTTTCTGTTCATGTTTTTGCCGGCGCTTCTGCTGCTCTATTTCTGCGGCAGAGATCTTCGCTGGCGCAACGCGATCCTTCTGATCTTCTCCCTGTTCTTCTATGCCTGGGGCGAACCGGTCTGGATCTTCGGCATGATCGCAGTCACGCTCGTCAACTGGGCGCTGGCGCTTCTCATCCGCAAAACAAAAAACAAGCTGCACCGGCGCCTGCTTCTGGCGCTTTCGGTCATTGTGTCGCTGTCGCTGCTCTTCTGGTTCAAGTATTCCTCGTTCCTGTTCAACACCTTTGCGGCGCTGTTCGGCTCTGCGGCGCGCGTGCCCTCGAAACATCTTCCGGTCGGCATTTCGTTCTACACCTTCCAGGTTCTGACCTATACGGTCGACGTATACCGCAAAAAGGCGCGTCCGCAGAAAAACCCGCTGTATACCCTGCTCTACATCTCCTGCTTCCCGCAGCTGATCGCCGGACCGATCGTGCAGTATGCCGACGTTGCGGAGGCGCTGACCGATCGCAAAACGAGCGCAACCGACTTTTTGCGCGGCATGCAGCGGATCGTCCTCGGTCTTGCGAAAAAGATCCTGATTGCGGACGTTTGCTATCGCATGCTGCTCGATCTTCTCGCGATTTCCGCAGGGCCGCAGTCGTTCATGAGCGCGTGGACGATGGCGCTGCTCTTCTCGCTGCGGCTGTACTTCGACTTCTCCGCCTATTCCGACATTGCGATCGGGCTCGGACGCATCTTCGGCTTCCGCTACATGGAGAACTTCGACCATCCCTATATCTCAAAATCCATCGTGGAATTCTGGCGGCGCTGGCACATCTCGCTGTCGCGCTTCTTCCGCGATTATGTGTATATCCCGCTCGGCGGCAACCGCAAAGGCGTTGCGCGCACGATCCTGAACCTGACCGTCGTCTGGGTGCTGACGGGACTCTGGCACGGCGCAAACTGGAACTTCGTGCTGTGGGGCGTCTATTACCTTGTCCTGCTGCTTCTGGAACGCTTCGTGCTGAAGGATGCGCTTTTGAAAATTCCCGCGTGGATCCGGCACATCGGCTCGCTGATCCTGATCGCGGTCGGCTGGGTGATCTTTGCGTACGACGGCGTGCCGATCGCGGACAAGCAGCTGGTGCTGTATACGCCGGACTTCGCCGCGCTCGGAAAGCATCTGTTGGCGCTCATCGGTCTGTCCGGCACGAACGGACTGCATTTCCTGCCGTTTGCGGACAAGAGCTTTCTTCTGATCGCGAAGCGCTATACCGTGCTGCCCGTGCTGTTCATGGTCTGCTGTCTGCCGCTGAAGGATTGGTTCGGACGGTTTTTCGCAAAGAACGAGCGCCGCGCATTCTGGGGCGAGCTCCTCGGCGCGCTCGTGCTCACGGCGCTGTTCGTCGTTTCGGTGATCTTTTTGATCCGGCAGTCCTCCGTTCCGAACATCTACTACAATTTCTGAGGTGCGGCTATGAAGAAGAAAATTCCTTACATACTCGCATACTGGTGGGTCATGGCGCTCTTCGCGCTCGGTCTGTTCGTTCTGATCTTCGCCGACCGGAGCGGCGGCTTTTCCGCGGCGGAAAACCGCGATCTGCAGAGCGCGCCGAAGTTCTCGTTCAAAAACTGGTTTGACGGCACCTTCTCCCGCGAGGCGGAAGCGTTCCTGACCGATCAGTTCCCGGAGCGCGAACCGGTTGTGAAAACCGCGAACCGCATGCTCGGCGTGTTTGACGCCACCTCGGAGGAAGAGCGTATCCTCGACCAGGCAATGATTGCGGAGCTCGAGGGTATGAACGAAGGCAACGACGAGGAAACCGGCTTCGACGAGCCCGTTGAACCCGACGATCCGGACGTCATTGCCGCGCCCGAAACGCCCGTGCCCGCCTCCGTAACGCTTCCCGATCTGCCGGAAACGCCCGCGCCGGTCGAGACGCCCGCCCCCGGCTCGGATGCAACCGCGGCGCCGACGCCGGTCGATCCCGCGATTAAAAATACCTCGACGACGCGCAGGTTTTCGCTGCGCAAGGCAGACGGAACGCTCACCACGCGCTTCAATTTCGGCAAGGACGCGATCGAGGACACGATCAAGTCGCTGAACGCATATAAGGCGGCGCTGCCCGAGAACGGAAGCGTCATCTTCACCTATATCCCCTACTCGCAGGATGCGAACGAGTGGCTTCTGTACCCCGACAAGTTCAGCGGCTGGTACAGCGACGTCGAGCCGACGATCCAGGCGAACGTGAACGACGGCGTGTACGTGTTTTCCACGGTCAATGAGCTGGAAAAGCACATGCAGGACGGAGAGCTCTGCTTCTTCAAGACCGACCACCACTGGACCGGTCTCGGCGCATTCTACATGCAGCGTCTGATGATGCGCTCCTTCGGCGTACCGAGCGTCTCTTACGACGATTTCACCTACACCGTGCACGAGGACTTCACCGGCTCGATCTCGTCCAAGGTCCATGCGCTTTCCGGCTACCGCGATCTCAAGGACCGCCTTGAGGTTCCCGGCACGCTTGCGCCGACGCGCGCGTTCGTATACCGCAACGTCGACCAGCTCGTCAAGGAGGTCCGCTTTATGGAGCCGGAACGCGTCGTGTACGCGGCGTTTCTGGGCGGCACGCACGATCCGTTCTACGTCGCCGAAACCGGCTTCCATACCGGACACTCGGCGATCGTGATCTGCGATTCATTCGGGCTTGCGATCGTGCCGTATATTGCGCCGTACTATGACCGCGTATGCCTCGTGGACTTCCGCGACACGCACAACTTTATCAAACAGTCCGGCGGCTACAACAAGCTGAAGCCGTACTTCGCGCATTACGGGATTGACGACGTCTACTTCATTGTTTCGCGCGGCTGCGGCATCAACAGCTCCTACATGCGCAGCATCGTCCGCAAGTATCTGGGGTGAGTCCATGAAGAAGAAACACGCATTCGGAAAACGCTTCGCGCGCATGACGGTTCTGATCTCCACCATCCTGATGGCGGTGCTGTTTGTCGTTGCCGCGATCCTGTATCACAACCGTACGAAGCTGCTGACGGACGGCGCGAGGCAGGCGGCGGAAAGCGGCGATTACGAAAAGGCGGTATCGCTTCTCTCCTCGGCGGAACGCGACGAGCAATCCGAAGAGACATTGACGGAATACCGTTATCAGCTCGCGCTGTCCTATCTGAACAACGGGAATCCCGCCGACGCGCTGACGCTGTTTTCGCAGCTCGGCGAATACCGTGACAGCCGCGAGCGCATCACGGAATGCCGCTATCGCGCCGCGGAGCTTCTCTATGAAAAGGGCGAATATGAAGCCGCAAAGGACGCGTTCTTCGCGCTTGCCGGCTATTCCGACGCGCTCGACCGCTACGACGCGTGCCGCTACGCGATCGCCGATCAGACCGAGCCCGCCGATCCGAAGGAGGCGTTTACGCTGTTCCGCGCGCTCGGCGGATACGGCGACGCAAAGGCGCGTTCCGAAGCGATCGCCGTGCGGCTCACCGGCGAAAGCGATCCGGAGTATGCGGTCAACGCCATGCTCGGCATCTCCAATGAGATGCTCGAAGAAATGCGTTCTCTCTCCAAGATCCGCGAAGCGCTGCCGAAAAACCGCCTTGCGGTCGGGTTTTACCACACCGTAGGACTGCGATCCGACGGCACCGCGATCGCCGCGGGGCGCAATACCGAAGGGCAATGCGACGTCTCCGGCTGGACGAACCTCGTTGCGATCGACTGCGGCGCATATCATACGGTCGGGCTGCGTTCCGACGGCACGGTCGTTGCAGCGGGACGCAATACCGAAGGGCAATGCAGCGTCTCGGAGTGGACAGGCATCACCGCCGTCGTCTGCACCGACTACAACACGCTCGGGCTGAAAGCGGACGGCACCGTCGTTTCGACCGGTTTTCAGGACTATCCCACGCTGTCCGGCTGGCGCAATGTCGCAAGGATCGGCGGCGGCAGCTATGCCGTCTGCGCGGTCACGGAGGACGGACAGTATCTTTCCTCGCACGCCGCCATGCGCAGCGAAACCGTGCGCGACTGCATCGAGGTCGACCCCTCCACCGGCTACTGCATCGGTCTTTCGGCGGACGGCACGCTGTCCGGCGTGAATGCCGCCATGCCGGGCTGGACCGACCTTGTCGCGATCTCCGCGGGCAGCACCGGTTATCTCGGGCTCACGAAGGACGGACAGGTGCTTTCGTACTGGTTCCGCGCGCGCGATGCGATCGACTTTTCCGACCTGCAAAACGCCGTTGCGATCGCCGCCGGCGGCACGCACAGCGCGGTGCTTCTGTCCGACGGCAGCGTCGCGGCGCGCGGCGCGAACGACTTCGGCGAATGCGACGTCGCCTCGTGGAATCTCGGCGCAACGGCGCTCGACTGACACGTTATAAGCAACAAAAAAACAGACGCCGGAAAGCGTCTGTTTTTGTTTCGACTTGCTTATTTCTTCTCGTCGATGCGCTCGCGGATCTTCGCTGCCTTGCCGCTTCTGTCGCGGAGGTAGAAGAGCTTCGCTCTGCGCACAACGCCGTGACGGACCACTTCGATGCGGCCGATGCGCGGGCTGTGGTACGGGAAGGTACGCTCTACGCCGATGCCGTAGGACATACGACGAACGGTAAAGGACTTGCGGATGCCGCCGCCCTGAATCTTGATGACGATGCCTTCAAAGTTCTGCAATCTTTCACGGTTGCCTTCGACGACCTTCACGAAAACGCGAACGGTATCGCCGACTTCCAGCTCGGGCAGATCGCTTCTGAGCTGTTCTTTTTCGAGTTCACGAATGATGTCGGACATGTTTGATTTTCTCCTTTTTTCTATTTGAAACAGGCGTTCACGATCACATGTGTCGGCGGACCGCCCGATGTCGCAAGGCGCATTATACCATAGCCGGGATGGAAATGCAACCCCTATTTTCCTTTATTTTCGGGATTTTTTCCGAAGCTACCCAAAAGGCACGGACGCATTTTGCGTGTTTTATCCATTGCCTGTTCGTGCCGCCACTTTGCAATGTTCGCGTGGTGACCGTTCAGAAGGATCTCCGGCACGTCGAGCCCGCGAAACGACGCGGGACGCGTGTACTGCGGGTATTCCAAAAGCCCGTTTGCGTGCGATTCGTCCTCCGCGCTCTCCTCACTGCCGAGAACCCCCGGAATGAAGCGCGAAAGGCAGTCGATCAGCACCATGGCAGGCAGTTCGCCGCCGGTCAGCACGTAGTCGCCGATGCTGATCTCTTCGTCGATCAGCGTGTTCACGCGCTCATCCACGCCCTCGTAATGTCCGCACAAAAGCACGATGCGGTCGAGTTTGGAAAGCTCCTTTGCGCGTTCGCTTGTAAGGAGCTTTCCGCGCGGCGTGAGCATGATCCGGTGCGGGCGTTCGCCGCCGCAGACCGATTCCATGCAGTCGAAGATCGGCTGCGCCATCATCACAAGTCCCGCTCCCCCGCCGAACGGATAGTCGTCGGTCTTGCGGTGTTTGTTGTCTGCAAACGCTCTGATGTCGTGCGTTTCGATCGAAAGGATGCCGCTCTGCTGCGCGCGGCCGAGAATGCTCGCGGACAGAACGCCGTCGAACATCTCGGGGAACAGCGTCAGGATATCAATCTTCAAACAGCCCGACCTCCTTTAAAACCGCGGCGTCGAACACGATCCGTCCGCCGTCGGTATCCACCTCCGCAAGCACGCGCTTCAGCGCCGGAACCATCAGCTTGCCGTGTTCGATCTCGTACACGTCGTTCGCGCCGGTCTCATAGACCTCGGTGAGCTTGCCGAATGCGTTTCCGTCCGTGTCGAACGTGTCGCAGCCGATCAGATCGGTCACGAAATACGTGTCCTTCGGAAGCGTGACGCGATGCGCCCTGTCCACGCAGAGATACGCGCCGCGCAGTGCGTTCGCCTGTTCGGGCGTTTCATACCCGTTTACGGTGAGAAGCACCGCGTCCGGCGCAACGGATGAAACGACAAGCTGCACGGGGTGTATTTCCCCGTGCATCTCCAGATATGCATCCGTAAGATTACGGAAGCGCCGGCTCGAATCGGTGAGCGGTTCGACCTTGACCGCGCCGTGCACGCCGTGCGGACGCACGATCACGCCGATCCGGTAGAACGCTGCGCTCACAGAATGTCGACGACGACCTTCTTTTCGTCGTTGATGGACGCCGCCTTGACGATCGCACGGATCGCCTTCGCAATGCGTCCCTGCTTGCCGATGACCTTGCCGGTATCGTCCGGATCGACGACGAGCTCGATCACGATGCTGTCGTCCTCCTCACGGGTGGTCACGCGGACCGCCTCGGGATGATCGACCAGGCTCTTGGCAATGTATTCTACCAGCTTGTCCATAGCTGCCTCGATCAGTCGATCGCGCCCGCCTTCTTCAGAAGGCCGCGAACGGTGTCGGTGGGCTGTGCGCCGTTCTTCATCCACGCCTGCGCGCGCTCGTTGTCAACCTTGAGCTCCGCGGGTTCGGCTGCGGGATTGTAGTAACCGAGCTCCTCGACGAATGCGCCGTCACGGGGTGCGCGGGAATCCGCCACGATGATACGGTAGAACGGCTGCTTCTTCGCGCCCATTCTTCTCAGTCTGATTTTCAGCATTGTTTTGTTTCTCCTTATCTTTTCTTTTTTTGATTGTATCGAATACGGCCCTGCCGTTTTCGTCCTTATCCGAAGAACGGGAATCCGCCCCGTTTCTTCTTGCCCTTTTTGAACATGCCGCCGGTCATCTGCTTCATCATCTTGCGGGAAGCTTCAAACTGGTTCATCAGCTTGTTCACGTCCTGGATCGTCGTGCCGCTGCCGCGCGCGATGCGGCGTCTTCTCGACGCGTTCAGAATATCGGGGTTTGCGCGCTCTTTCGGCGTCATCGCCTGAATGATCGCCTTCGTCCTGCCCATCGCCTTCTCGTCGATCTGCAGACCGTTGAGCTTTCCGCCCATGCCCGGGATCATCTTCAGGATATCCTCCATGGAGCCCATGTCCTTCATCTGCTCCATCTGATCGAGGAAGTCGTCGAGCGTAAAGGTGTCGGTGCGCATCTTTTTCTCGAGCTCGAGCGCCTTTTTCTGATCGAACGCCTGCTCGGCTTTTTCGATCAGCGTCAGCACGTCGCCCATGCCGAGGATGCGGCTCGCCATGCGGTCCGGATGGAACGCCTCGAGGTCGGTGAGCTTTTCGCCCGTACCGGCAAACTTGATCGGTTTTCCCGTGACCGCGCGGACCGACAGCGCCGCGCCGCCGCGCGTGTCGCCGTCGAGCTTTGTGAGCACCACGCCGGTCAAAGGAACCGTCTCGTTGAACGCTTTTGCGACGTTCACGGCGTCCTGACCGGTCATTGCGTCGACCACAAGCAGGATCTCCGCGGGTTCTAAAGCGTTACGGATGCGCTTCAGCTCCTCCATCATGTCCTCGTCGATGTGCAGACGGCCTGCGGTGTCGACGATCACGACGTCCTTGAACGTGCGGCGCGCTTCCTCGACCGCTTCCTGCGCGGTCTTTACCGGATCCTGCGTGCCGTGCTCATAGACCGGAACTTCCGCCTTCGAGCCGACGACCTTTAACTGTTCGATCGCCGCCGGGCGGTAAATGTCACACGCGCAGAGCATCGGTGCTTTGCCGTACTGCTTTTTCAAAAGCACGGCCAGCTTTCCGCACATCGTCGTTTTGCCGGCGCCCTGCAGACCCGACATCAGAATGACCGCGGGCTTTTGGGAGCCGAACTCGAGCTTTGCGTTCGTGCTGCCCATCAGATTCGTCAGTTCTTCGTTGACAATCTTGATGACCATCTGCCCGGGCGTTAAGCTCTCGAGCACGTCGGTTCCGACGGCGCGCGCTTCCACACGCTTCACGAAGTCCTTGACGACGAGGAAGTTGACGTCCGCCTCGAGAAGTGCAAGCTTGATCTCGCGCATCGCGTCCTTGACGTCGCGTTCACTGAGCCGCCCTTTTCCGGTCAGCTTTTTGAATACGTTTTGCAGTTTGGATGAAATGCCTTCAAATGCCATCTTCGTCCTCCCAGATTGCGGCAAGCTCCGCAAGATACGCTTCAAATGCGGTCCGGTCCGCGTCGTTTAACGGAACGTCCTTGAACCGGTTTCGAAACGCGCGGATCAGCTGCGTCTGCTTCGCTTCCCTGCGTACGAGCCCGACCGCCGCTTCCGTTTCGGAAAGCTGTTTCGAGCCGCGATTCAGGATGTCGCGAACGCCCTGCCGCGAAATGCCCTCGCGCTCCGCGATCTCGGAAAGCGAGCAGTTTTCGTCGGTATATTGCCTTAAAATGCTCCTCTGCCGCTCGGTAAGAAGATCCTCGTACCGGTCCAGCAGCATGCCGAGCTCAAACAATCGTTCCATAGTCACTCCGAGGTGTAAAGGTATTTTCCTTTACACCTGATCCATTATACCGTATTTTTTTGCTTTGTCAAGGGTATTTTTTGCTTTTTACCACACTTGCCAGCGGCAGATAAAGGCAATCAGATAAAGGATCGAAAGCGGCACAAGAATAAGGGCGGCAAGCCATTGCTGCCACCGTTTTTCAGTGACGAGTGCGAGCATCATCGCCACGACCGGCATTGCAAGCAGATAGCGCGGACCGGACAGCAGCCATGTCGTACCGATCGCGATCGCAAAGTACGCGATGAACCACGCGGCGTAGCTCGGGCGCAGTTTCTTCGACGCATAGGCGAACAGTCCGAGCGTTCCGAAATGCCACAGAAGATTCGGCAGCCACAGTCCGAGGAGATTTGCGCGGTTGCCCTCGTCGATGCAACCGATCAGGTATTTCGTCTGGTACGCCGCCGTGCCGAAAAACCACCCGAGCCGCTGGCTCCAGTGATCACGCTGGTAGATCAAAAACTGCAGCGGATTGCCGGAAACGGTCCTGTTGATCCAAAGGTACGCCGCAAAGCCCGCCGGTATGAGCAGGATCGTCAGAATGCCGCACGCCCACTTTTTCCGGTCCGTATTCTCCTTCGGGAACGCGTGGATCCACTCAAGCACGACCGGGGCAAGCAGCAGCAGTCCGACGCTGCGTGTAAACGCGCAGTATGCGCCGAACAGCCCCGCGGGCAAAAAGTGTTTTCTGCGGAAGCAATACAATGCGGAAAGCGCCAGCAGCAGGTAGAGTGACTCGCTCATCGGCGCTATAAAGAAGAATCCGCCCGGCAGCAGGAAAAGCATCAGGACGGCACGAAACGCCCGTTTATGGCCCCAATCAAGGCGCAGAAGACGGTACAGGACGCAGCATGCCGCAGGGAATGCGGCGGAGGACACAAGAATCCCCGCGCCGATGTCGGTTCCGAGGATGCGATAGAACGGATAGACGGCAAGCGGATACCCGGGCAGGAACACAAGCTGCACAACGCGTCCCCAGTCGCCGTCGCTGATGTACCATTCGCGCATGATGTCGAGGTAATGCGCGCTGTCCAGCGAGCGCCAGATCTCCATCGTGCTGCGAAGCGTAAAGCCGTTCCCGTTTCTCAAAAACAGCGCGAGCGCGGCGATCCCGAACAGCAGAACTTCGACCGCGAAGGCGAGCATCGCGACGGCGGGCAGGATATGTTTCGGCTCGGGATCGTCGGAAAGCACGTCGTCCCGCTCCGTAAAAAACGTGAGAAAGCCCGGAACAAACCGGATGCAGCCGATCACAAACAGAGCAAGCGAACACGCCGCGGCAATCGTGCTCGTGACCGCCGGGCGTTCTCCGATCAGCCACAGTACGAATGCCGTAACGAGCCCGACCGTACCCGCGATCGAAATGCTCCACGCGGGAAGATGTTCTCCGCTGTGTTTTCCGGTTTCCTGTTCCATATGTCTCCTCTGCTCTCCTGCCGTTGAGTATATCATACCGCGTTCCGTTTCTTCAACCCCCGCCGAAAAAGTTTACGATTGTGAAGTTTCACATCTTTTACACATTGTTTTTGGGAAAAATGTGGTACAATAGGTTATTATAATGGGAAGTATGTTCCCGCGATCGGAGATCCGCAATGCTCGCGAAATTCAGCGTCAAAAAACCGTTTACCGTACTTGTCGTCGTCATCCTCATTCTGGTGCTCGGCTATGTTTCCGTCGGAAAAATGACGCCGAATCTTCTGCCGGACATGAGCTTCCCGTACATCGTGCTGTTTACAACGTACCCCGGCGCATCCCCCGAAGAGGTCGAAGCAAAGGTCACGAAGCCGCTGGAACAGTCGATGTCCGCGCTTGATCACATCAAGCAGGTCACGTCAAAAAGCAGCGAAAACTATTCCACCGTCTACCTCACCTTTGAGGACGGCACCGACATCGACATGGCGTCGATCGACGTGCAGAAGGCGCTCGGCATGCTGACCGTGTCGTGGGATGATGCGATCGGCACGCCGGTCATGATGGAGCTGAGCTCCGACCTCATTCCGGTCACCGTCGCCGCCGTCTACGCAAAGGATATGGACCAGCTTGCACTTTCCGCGTTCGTCGGCGATCAGCTTCTGCCGCGGCTCGAGAGCGTCGCGGGGGTCGCGTCCGTCACGACAGCGGGGCTCATCGAGCGGCAGGTGGAAATCGAGCTCGATTACGACAAGATCGAAGCGCTGAATACGCGCCTGTACGACGCGATCGACGAGCAGTTCGCAGACGCCTCGAAGGAGCTTGACGAAGCGCGGCAGAAGGTCAAAGAAGGCGAACAGGAGCTTGAAGAAAACCGTGAGAAGCTGATTGAAGGTCAATCCGACGTCGACAAGGGGCGTCAGACCGCGGGCTATCAGTTCGGCAAGGCGGAACAGGAGCTGAACGAAGCCGACGCGCAGCTCAACGAAGCGATCGCGGAGCTTGAAGCACAGCGCAGCGCGCTCAGCGCACAGCTTGAAACGGCAACCTCCACGCGCAATCAGCTCAACACCCTGCGAAATACGATCGCCACGCTTGAAGCGGGCAAGGCGGTGTTCGATCAGTCGATCGAAACGATCCGGAACGACCCGACGCTGACCGACGAACAAAAGGAGTTCTACATCGGCGCGATCACATCAAGTGAGGAATACCGCGCAATCGTCGACGGTCTCCGGGAGGTTGACGAGCAGCTTGCGGAAAACGGCATGACGCGCGAATCCCTCAATGAATCGATCGCACAGCTGAATACGGCGGTTGCACAACTCGAGGAGGGCATCGCAGCGGTGGATGAACTGCTTGCGCAGGCAAAGAACGGCAAGCTGGACCTTGAAAACGGACGTGAAGAGCTGAACCGGCAGAAGACCCGTGTCTACGGAAAGCTGAACGAGGCGCAGGCGGCAATCGATCAGGGCAACGCGGCGCTGGAACGCGGCGAGCAGGAGCTTGAGGCGGGCAAGACGCAGCTTGAGCAGGCGGAACAGGCGGCAGCGGATCAGCTTGCCGCCGCCAAGGATGCGGCGAACCTGCATAAGATCCTGACCAAGGACATGATTGCAAAGCTTCTCACGGCACAGAATTTCTCAATGCCCGCCGGGTATCTTTCCGAGAGCGATTCGCAATGGCTGGTCTCCGTCGGCGACGAAATCGAGGACGTCGAAGTCCTGGAGCAGATCCCGTTGTTCTCGCCGGGAATCGGCTCGCTTGAAACGATCGTGCTCGGCGATATTGCGCACGTGCGCATCACCGACAACTCCGGCAGCACCTATGCGAAGATCAACGGCGAAAACGGCGTGCTGCTTTCGTTCTCCAAGCAATCCGCCTATGCGACCGCAACCGTGTCCGACAGCATCGAAAAACGCTTCCGCGAGCTCGAGGAGGTCTACCCGGGGCTGTCCTTCACCTCGCTGATGAGTCAGGGCGATTTCATCCACATGGCGATCTCGTCGGTCACCGAAAACCTTTTGATCGGCGCGGCGCTGGCGATTTTGATCCTCTTCCTGTTCCTGCGCGATATCCGCCCCACGCTGACCGTTGCGATCTCGATCCCGGTCTCCGTGCTGTTCGCGCTCGTCCTGATGTATTTCTCCGGCGTCACAATGAACGTCATCTCGATGTCCGGTCTTGCGATCGGCATTGGCATGCTGGTCGACAACTCGATCGTCGTCATTGAAAACATCTATCGTCTGCGCAGCGAGGGCGTCCCCGTCAAGGATGCCGCCGTGCAGGGCGTCAAGGAGGTTGCAGGCGCAATCACCGCATCGACGCTCACCACCATCTGCGTGTTCGTGCCGATTCTGTTTGTGCAGGGGCTGACGCGGCAGATCTTTATGGACATGGTTCTGACCGTAACGTATTCGCTGCTCGCAAGTCTGATCGTCGCCATGACGGTCATCCCCGCCGCGGTCACGGGTCTTTTGCGCCGCCCGGTCAAACCGCAGGGCAAGACGCGCAAAAAACTGATGGCGGCGTTTGAAAAAGCGCTGCGCTTCGTGCTCAATCACCGCGCGATCGCGCTGATCCTCGCGCTGATCATTCTCGTCGGCTCCGGCTATATGGTCATTCGCCGCGGATTTGTCATGTTCCCCGAAAGCGGCGGCAAGCAGATCTCCGTCACGGTCCCGCTTGAGAAGGGCACATCTTTTGAGGATGCATCGAAGATTGCCGACGAATTTATGTCGATTATGTATACCGTTCCGGGGCTGACCGACACCGGCGGCATGCTCGGCAACGGCATGGTGTCGATCATCGGGCTCAGCGGCGGACAAAACTCCGACGTGAGCGAGCTCACGATCTATGCGCTGATTGACGAGCACAGCGAGCTTTCGAGTCTCACCATTCACAAAAGCATCGACGATGCGCTTTCCCCGCTCAGGGAGGCGCATCCGTACACGATCGCCGGCATGAGCACGATGAACTTCTCCTCCTCCCTCTCCGGCGACGATATCTCGATCAAACTCTATGCGAACGACCTCTCCGTGCTGTCCGAAACGGCGGAGCGCATTGCAAATGCGCTCGGCACAGTCGACGGCGTCAAGGAGGTCGACAGCGGGACGGAAGAAACGGTCCCCACGCTGCACGTTTCCGTAGACAAAGCGAAGGCGGCGGAACACGGACTGACCGTCGCCGAAACCTATCTGAAACTTTCGGAAGCGCTGAAGAGCACCGCGTCCTCCACCTCCGTGTCCTCCACTACGACCGCGCTGGACGTTTCGGTCATCGCCGATTCCGGCGTACCGCATTCCAAAGCGGATCTTGAAAACCTCGAATTGACGGTAACGCGGCTCGACCAGTCGGTCGAAACGGTCCGGCTCGGCGACATCGCCTCGATTCGCGAAACGCGTACGCTCGCCTCGATCTCACGTATCGACCAGCGGCGCAGTCTCACGATCACCGCAACGCTCGAGGAGGGCAGAAACGTCACGCTCGTGAGCCGCGACGTGCAGAAAGCGATCGACGCGATAGAACTTCCCGCGGGCTGTACGCTCGTATACGACGGGCAGAACGAGGCGATCAACAACGCTTTGAAGGACCTCCTGTGGATGCTTGCGCTCGGCGTTCTGATCATCTACCTCATCATGGTCGCGCAGTTCCAGTCGCTGCTTTCGCCGTTCATCGTCATCGGCACCGTGCCGCTGGCGTTTGCGGGCGGATTCATTGCGCTGTGGCTCACGGGGACGGAAATCGGCGTCGTTCCGATGATCGGCTTCATCATGCTGGTCGGCATCGCGGTCAACAACGGCATCGTGCTCGTCGACTGCGCAAACCGCTTCCGCGACGAGGGCGTCGGAAAGCGCGACGCGATTGTCAAAGCGACCGTTATTCGTTTGCGCCCCGTTCTGATGACCGCGCTCACCACGATTCTCGGACTGCTCCCGCTGGCGATCGGTCTCGGAACCGGCGCGGAGATCGTGCAGCCCGTCGCAATCGTCTGCATCGGCGGACTCACCTACGCAACGCTGACCACCGCCTTTATCATCCCGGTGCTCTATGATATCTTCCGCCGCGACAAGCGTCCGGAAAAGGAGCCCTCCCCCGCGCCTGCCGGATCGCAGGATTCCCTGCCCGGGCAGGTATGAACGTGCATGCAAAAAACGAGCCGCAAAACGGCTCGTTTTTTCGTTCCGGTTTATTCCTCTGCCAACGTGCGGAAGCGGGTGTATTCGCCCTGGAAGACAAGCTTGCAGGTTTCGATCGGGCCGTGGCGGTTCTTTGCCACGATCGCTTCGCTTTCGTTGCCCGCGGTTTCATCGTAGACGGCGGCGCGGTACAGCAGAATGACCATGTCCGCGTCCTGCTCGATGGAGCCGGATTCGCGAAGATCGCTGATCATCGGGCGGTGATCCTGGCGCATTTCGGGACCGCGGTTCAGCTGGCTGAGCAGGATGATCGGAAGATCCAGTTCACGCGCGAGAAGCTTCATGGCACGCGTCATATCGGAGATTTCCTGCTGGCGGTTGTCGTTCTTGCGGTTGCCGGTTCCGGTGCCCTGCATGAGCTGCATGTAGTCGATGATGACCAGGTCCAGCCCCTGCTGCGCTTTCAGGCGGCGGCACTTTGAGCGAATGCTTGCGACCGTTGCGCCTGCGGAGTCATCGATAAAAAGCTTGCTCGCCTGCAGCGGCGCGGACGCCTCGATTAGGCGCTGCATTTCCTTGTCGTCGATGGAGCCGTCCTTGATTTTCTGCGAGTCGACCGCCGCCTCGGTGCACATGATGCGCATCATCAGCTGTTCCTTGCTCATTTCAAGCGAGAACACCGCCACGGCGCGGTTGTCGTGCAGCGCCGCATACTGCGCGATGTTCATGGCGAACGCAGATTTGCCCATGGCGGGGCGTGCGGCAAGGATGATCAGGTCGCTCTTCTGCAAGCCGTTCGTCAGGCGGTCAAGCTTTGAAAACCCGGTCGCGATGCCGGTGAGCTTGCCCTTGCGGTTCACGATCTCGCCGATCTGGTTGATCGTGTTCGGCACGATCTCGTTCGCAGACGTCAGCGTGTCCTCCGTCTTGCGCATGGAGATGTCATAGATCTTCCGCTCGGCGTCGTTTAAGGAATCCTCAACGTCGCGGCGGCTGTTCATGCCGTCGCGGATCATGTCGTTGCCGACGCGGATGAGCGCGCGCTGGATGCTGTGCTCTTCGACAATCTTGCCGTAATGCTGCACGTTCGCCGTCGTGGGCACAAAGTTCATCAGATCGGTAAGATAGACGATCCCTCCCGCGCTTTCGAGCTTGCCGGCGCGTTCCAGGGCGTTCGAAAGCGTTACGGCGTCGACAGAGTTGCCCGTCTGCCGGATTGTGCGCATCGCCTCAAAGATGCTCGCGTGGGCATCCTGATAGAAATCATCCGGTTTTAACTGTTCCAGCATGGAGTCAAGCGCGCCGACGTCCAGGAGCATCGCGCCGAGTACCGAGCGTTCCGCCTCTATGCTGTGGGGCAGGGTTTCAATCGTTGTTTGTTCCATTATTCCTCTACGATCACTTTCACATTTACGGATACGCCCTCGAACAGCGAGAGCTTTGCGGTATATTCGCCGAGCGCGCGGATCGGGTCGATCGAGATCTTCTTGCGGTCGACGTCCACGCCCTTCTGCTCCTTCAGCGCCGCGGCAATCTCCTTACCGGAAACGGTGCCGAACAGCTTGCCGTTCTCACCGACGCGCGCCTTGACATGGATCGTATGTCCGTCCAGCGCCTGCGCGATCTCGCGTGCTTTGACGCCGGCGGTAAACTTTCTGTGCTGTGCGGCGCTCTTCTGAATGTTCGCCGCATTGATCGCCTGCGCATCCGCGGGCTCCGCCATCTTGCGGGGAAGCAGGAAGTTGCGCGCGTATCCGTCGCTGACGTTGACCACCTCGCCCTTCTTGCCGCTGCCCTTTACATCCTGCAAAAGCAATACCTTCATCGTCCGATCCGTCCTTTCCTATTTCTCGGGATTCTCCTGTTCATACCAATCGATCGCTTCCTCCAGCTTTGCGATCGCCTCCTCTGTCGTTGCGCCGTACAGCTGCGCGCCCGCCATCGTCAGATGTCCGCCGCCGCCCAGCCGTTCCAGAATGACCTGCACGTTGATCTGTCCGTAGCTTCTGCCGGAGATCGCGACCATCTCATCCGTCTCCGCGAGCACAAACGCGGCGTAGATACCGCGGATGCCCAGAAGCTCGTCCGCCGCCTGCGCCGCCAGAAGCTGACCGTCCGGCGCGTTCTTATCGCAGACCGAGATCGCGATGCCGCTCTTGCGGATCGTCGCGCGCTCGACGACGTTTGCGCAGCGCACATAGCTCTGATAATCGTTCTGGAACATCTGCTTGACCGAGCTCAGGTCCGCGCCGTTTCTTCTGAGGTACCCCGCCGCGTCGAACGTACGCGAACCGACATTGAACGCAAACTGCTTCGTGTCCACCGTGATGCCGGCAAGCAGCGCGCTGCAGGTGAACGCCGCGGGCTTTACATTGTCCGCAAAGTACTGCATAACCTCCGTGACCATCTCGCTGGCGCTCGATGCGCGCGTTTCGAGATAGTGCAGCGTTGCGGTGTCGATCGAGTCCGCGCTGCGCCGGTGATGGTCAATGAGGACGATATGCTCCGTGCGCGAGAGAAGCTCCGGCGCAACGGTGACGGACGCGCGCTGCGTGTCCACCACGACAAGCACGGAGTTCTCCTGCATCATCTCCGCCGCCTGATCGGGGCGAATGATCAGCGAGCCCGCTCCGGACCGTTCCAGCGTATGCACGGCGTCCTCAATGGTGGTATTCACCGCGTCGAGGACAATGTAGGCGTGCGTGCCGACGTGGTTTGCGCAGGTCATGACGCCAAGCGCCGCGCCGAGGCAGTCCATGTCGGAATTGCGGTGTCCCATGATAAATACATCGCCGCTGTTTTCAAACAGCTGATACAGCGCCTTCGAGAACAGTCTTGCCTTGACGCGCGACTGCCTGGGATCATGCTGCCGCTTGCCGCCGTAGAACCGGTAATCCGTGCCGTCCTTGACGACAACCTGATCGCCGCCGCGTCCCAGAGCCAGCTCCAGCGCGCGGCGCGCGTCCTGTTCGGACAGCGCAAGCCGCGGCGCAATGCCGAAGCCGATCGACAGCGAAACCGCCGAGGACGAGCCCGTGTCGATGCGGTGCGCCTGTTCAAGCAGCGCGAATCGCTCTTCCTCAAGCTGCTGCGTCTGCTTTGCTTCAAGCACCAGCAGGAAGCGTCCGTTGTCGTAGCGACGATAAAGTCCGCCGAGACGCTTACTGAGATCAGCGATCAGCCGCTCGACCTCCGCCAGCACCGCCGTGCTGTGGATTTGCGTGTCGCTCAGAAGCTCCTCATAGTTGTCGACGAGGATCATCGCCACGTACGGGCGCTGCTCGGTATACAGCCGCTGATAATGCGCCGCTTCGGTGCGGTCGATCCAGTACTGGAACACGAGCCGCTTTTCGTTCTCGCGCATGACCAGCATGTTCATGATCTGATAGTTGTTGCCGTTGTATTCGATCTGCAGCGTTCGGATCGGATGCTCGCCGTCGAACTCCGGCACCGGCTCGTGAATGTCCTGTCCGTCGTACAGCGAAGCAAACGCATTGTTGCGCCACGTGATCCGTCCGGAAAGGTCTACAATCGCGCTCGGAATGGAAACGTTGTTGACGAGCGACGCGACCGCGCTGTCGTTTTCGCGGAACACGCGATCCATTTTCTCCTGCTGTTTCTTCGCGATGCGGTGTAAAAGCAGCGTCACGATCCCGAGCCACAAAAGCGCAACGCCGAGCACGGCGCCCGCAATGATATAGTGCTTCGTAAAGAACGCAATCGCGCCCGCGCCGAGCACGGAAACCGCGCCGAACGCTATCAGAATTCCTCTGTACTGTTTCATTTCCGTATCCCGTCCTCTCCGGCGTTCGAGGGTCTTCTCAACGCCGACATCATTCCGATCACCGCCAGAATCATCCAGGCAAACATCGGCAGCGTCACAAGCATTGCAATCGCGATCCAGAAGATCCATCCTTTTTTTAGCCGTAACCCGATGCTGCGCACCGTGCAAAGTCCGGCAAGCGTGCAGGGCATCCGCCACAGGACCCCCGCGACGCCCGAAAGCGCGTCGCCGCCCTGTACGCCCATCGCGCCGAGGAGCATCGTCACGAGCAGAAATCCCGCAGCAAGATATACATACCAACGTTCACAACGCCATTCCGAAAACGGAGGAAGCGTCGTTAGTTCCGCATCACCGCGCCGGTTAAACAGATGCGAAAACAGCGTCACGGACAGCCCCGCCGTCATGGCGACGGTCATCAGCACCGGCACAAAGATTGCTTCCGGACTCCGCCGGACCTCCGAAACCAGCTCCGCAAACACATTCGGAATCTGCGTTCCGCCGAGCTCGCCGAACATCGCGCTCCACTCGTTCAGGACCGTTCCGTACAGACCGATCACATGCTTGAACGGGCGGTACGCGTCGCCGAATTTGATCATGTCGTTCAGACACAGGAACCCGAACAGCGCGGCAAGGACGAGGAACGATTCATAAAGCACCGTGCGGAAGTTCGAGAGCCGCAGCTTTTGAAGACCGAAGAGTCCCGCGCCGGGCAGCGCGATCAGAAGCACCGCATACAGCGCGGTCATTGCGTCGCCGGAAAGCAGCAGCCCGCAGCCGAATGCGAGCGCGGCAAGCCCCAAAAGTACCCACGGCGAGATCCGGTGCGCAAGCCGCGCCCAAAGAGCGGGCACGATCCAAAGCAGCAGGACGATCGGAATCGCCCTCAAAATGATCCGGCCAAGCTCCTCGCTTGCCGTGTACGCGCCGTGATCCCCCGTCCCGCAGGCGACTGCCGCCATCAGGAGCGTTCCGAAAACGGCGCCGAGCAGATACGGCCATACCCTGTCGTTCGATTGGGTTTGCTTACAAAATTCCATGTTTACATTTTACGCATTTTTTGTCCAGTAGTCAAGGAAAAAAACAGGACCCCTCCGCCTTCGAAGGGGTCCTCTTGCCGTTGAAGTTTACTTGGCTTTGGTCTTGATCTCGTCGAGAATCTTTGCGACGAATTCGTCGACCGGCATTGCGCCGAGATCGCCGTCTTTGCGGGAACGCACGGCAACAGTGCCGTTTTCCGCTTCCTTGTCGCCGATGACGAGCATGTATGGGATCTTCATCATCTGCGCTTCGCGGATCTTGAAGCCGATCTTTTCGTTCCGAAGGTCGACCTCTGCGCGTACGCCGAGCGCGTCGAGCTTCTCGCGGATCGCGTTCGCCGCGTCGTTTGCGCGGTCGGTGATCGTCAGGATCTTCACCTGCACCGGCGCCAGCCAGGTCGGGAACGCGCCCGCAAAGTGCTCGGTGATGACGCCGATGAAGCGTTCGATCGAGCCGAACACCACGCGGTGGATCATGACCGGGCGATGGCGTTCGCCGTCCGCGCCGACGTATTCGAGTTCAAACCGCTCCGGCAGCTGACTGTCGAGCTGGATCGTGCCGCACTGCCAGGTGCGTCCGAGGCAGTCCTCGATATGGAAGTCGAGCTTCGGACCATAGAACGCGCCGTCGCCTTCGTTGATGATGAAGTCCTTGCCCATCTCGGTGATCGCTTCCTTCAGCACGTCCTGATTGTGCTCCCACTCCTCCACGGTGCCGATGTGGCTCTCGGGCATGGTGGACAGCTCGACCGTGTAGTTCAGACCGAAGGTCGAATACACCTCGTCGAACAGACGCACGACGTTCTTGATCTCGTCCTTCATCTGTTCCGGCGTCATGAAGATATGCGCGTCGTCCTGTGTGAAGCAGCGTACGCGGAACAGTCCGCGCAAAGCGCCGGAAAGCTCGTGACGATGCACGAGACCGAGCTCGCCGCAGCGCAGCGGCAGATCACGGTAGGAATGCGGTTCGTTTGCATAGACCAGCATGCCGCCCGGGCAGTTCATCGGCTTGATCGCGAAATCTTCGTCGTCGATGACCGTGGTATACATGTTCTCCTTGTAATGCTCCCAGTGCCCGCTGCGTTCCCAGAGCGTACGGCGCAGAATGATCGGGGTACTTACCTCGACATAGCCGTAGCGCTTATGCACCTCGCGCCAGTAGTCGATGAGCGTATTGCGAAGCTGCATGCCCTTCGGCAGGAAGAACGGGAAGCCCGGACCCTCGTCGAGCAGCATGAACAGACCGAGGTCCTTGCCGAGCTTTCTGTGGTCGCGCTTCTTCGCTTCCTCGATGCGGGTGATGTACGCGTCGAGGTCCGCCTTCTTTTCAAACGCAGTCGCGTAGATACGCTGCAGCATCTTGTTCTTTTCCGAGCCGCGCCAGTACGCGCCCGCAACGCTCATCAGCTTGATGTTTTTGACCTTGCCGGTACTTGCAACGTGCGGACCCGCGCACAGGTCGACAAACTCGCCCTGGCGATAAAAGCTGATCGCCTCACCCTCGGGCAGGTCCTCAATGAGCTCAACCTTGTACGGCTCGCCCTTCTCTTTCATGAACGCAATCGCTTCCTCGCGCGGGAGTTCAAACCGCTCCAGCTTGTGGTTTTCGTTGACGATGCGGTCCATTTCCTTCTCGATCTTCTTGAAATCCTCGGTCGTGAAGGGCTCCGGCGCGTCGAAATCGTAATAGAAGCCGTCCGCGATCGCGGGACCGATGGCAAGCTTCACGTCCGGATACAGGCGCTTCACCGCCTGCGCAAGGATGTGCGAGCCGGTATGCCGGTATGCCCAGCGTCCGTCCTCATCCTCCCAGGTCAGAAGTTTCAGTTCGCAGTCCTTTTCGATCGGGCGGAATGCGTCCGCGCGCTCGCCGTCAATCGCGCAGCAAAGCGTTGCCTTTTTGAGCCCGTTCGAAATTGCGCCGGCAATGTCCAGCGCGCTCATGCCGTTCTCGAATTCCCGTTTCGAGCCGTCGGGGAAAGTGATAATCATATTCATACCTCCGTTCTGTTTTCAAAATAAAAAGGCGTCCCTCGATACAAGGGACGCCGGTTTTGCGTGGTTCCACCCTATTTGGTGCTCTTTTCGCTGTAACGGGCGAGCCCGCTTTGATCCTCCGGCGGTCTTCACGCTGTACTCCGTGCGGCGCTTTCACCATCCGCCGCTCGCTTTCCGAAGCCGATAAACGCTACTGCTTCCGAATTCATTTCAAAGATGCAAACATTATACCACATGCTTTGTATTTGTCAACCGGAAAAATCGTCCGTTTTTCGACATCGTTTGACACGAATCGGGCGGACTGGTATAATAATTGTATCAACATAACACATCAGAAAAGCGGTCGGGGGGCATTATGAAAAAACGTATTATTTCCGGCATTCTGGTCTTTCTTCTGATCCTCATCTCCCTTCCTGCGGTCTTTGCCGACGACGGCGAAGACGCCCGGGACGCCGAGCAGTTCGGCGAAGGTGCGGTCGTTGAGCGTGACGAAAGCGGCAATCCGGTATCCGTCAACGGATGCCCCGTCTATCCGGTCCGCGCCGGCATCAACCTGCGCTCAAACCGGGAAGCGTTCGAGTTCGACATTCATTTCACGGAGTACCCCTTCTGGCAGAGCGCGACACAGTACGACGGCAATCTCGCCGTGATGTCGCTGGCGATGGCGCTCTCCGCAAACCGCGCTCTGAACCCCTCGCTGGAATCGACGAAGGGCTTTGACCCGTCGCTGCATCTCGAAAAGTTCCTCACGGACGCCGGTTTCTCGCAGATCCGCAAGGACGACTATTCCAAGGAGACCAGCATGTATACGATCTCCATGGCGATGGGCGCAAAGCAAATGAAAAAGGACGGCGAAAAGCCGTTCACGCTGATCGCCATCGGCGTATGCGGCGGCGGATACGGCAACGAGTGGCAGTCCAACATGACGCCCGGGTACGGCAATCTGCACAAGGGCTTTCTGTCCGCGGCACAGCTGGTGATTGACCGGCTTGCGGGCTATATTCTGACCAACGACATCAAAGGCGACGTCAAGATCTGGATCTCCGGGTTCAGCCGCGCCGCCGCCGTTTCCAATGTTACGGCGGGACTTCTGGTGCGGGACGGCATGTTTGAAAAGGACGACGTCTATGCCTACACGTTCGCGACGCCCGCCGCCGTGTATGACGCGCCGCAGACCGGATACGAAAACATCTTCAATATTCTGAACCCGATGGACGTCGTCCCTCAGGTCATGCCCTATGACTGGGGATTCTCGCGCTTCGGAACGGACCTCTTCATCCCCGTCACGGAGTTCTCGTCGGTCGGCGAGACCTTCACCTATTCCCGCGCGGCGTTCGCACGGCGCACCTTCGGAATCGAAGCGAATTACAGTCCCGCTCTGAACCTGCGCATGCGCCTGCTGCTGTCCATGATCCTGGACGTCGCGCAAAACCGCGAACAATACAACGCGCATCTGCAGCCCGCCGTGGTCGGGATCATGCAGGACATGCATGCTTCCAATCTGCTCTCAACCGTTCGCGGACTTTTGCTGACCGTGAAGGACAACGGCGCGGAGGGCAGAATGAATGTGGATACGCTGGTCGATTATATCTTCCGCGTATTCGGAAACGTGCTGACGCGTACCGAGTTCAGCGAGGCCAATCAGAACACCGGCAATATCGCGCTGCGGCTGTTCAACGAACACTGCGAGGACGCGTATCTTGCCAACATCGACCTGATCCGCGCCGGTCGATTTGAAGACGACTTTGCGTTTACTTACGTGTTCATTCGCGGTCCCGTCAGCGTAACGCTTTCCCGCGCGGATATTCCCGGATACAAGGTCGTGCTGTCCGCGGAAGGCGGGATCCGTTCCGATTCCGTTGCGAACGATCCGGAAAGCGGTCTCTTGTCCTCCGCGGAGATCACACGTCGCTATTACATGGAGCGGGTCGGCGAGACGAGCGTCGTCGCTGTCCCGCGCGACGCCGATTTCGTGATCGGGTGGGAGGCGCAGGACAGCGGCACCGTCGAGACCTGCATTGCGGACTGTTCCGTGCATGCGTCCGCGCGGTATGAAGGCGCGGTGTCCCCGTCGCAGCGCGTCCGCAAAGGCGATACCGGCATTGCGTACCGTTCGGAGACGGGCGGCGTTCCTTTGGACGGCTTTGAGTCGAAGGCCTTTACCGCGTCGGAGATCGCCTCGTTCATGGGCATCGATTCGGTCGGCGTCAACTGGCGCGTCTCGCTGATGCTCTTTGCCGCGCTCGCGGGTCTTGTCATCACGATCCTCATCTGGTTCTTCCTGCTTCTGAGCCGCACGCGCAAAAAGCCCGGCGTCCCCGTCTGGCTGTGTCTCTGCATCTTCTGCATCGCCATGCTTGAAGCGGAGCTTGCGTTCTGGTTCTTCGCCGACCACACGAACCTGCGCATGCTCTGGAAGATCATCCTCGGCGTTTCGCTGCTCATCATCTTCCTGATCCGGCACTGGCGATCCAAGCGCACGCTCCTCATGCTGCCCGGATTCTTCATGCTGATTGCCGCGGACGTCGTTATGTGCCTGTACTTCCTGCAGGGCGCGATCCTCTTCATGGCGGCGCATGTGCTCCTGATCGTTGCATTCCTGTACCGCTCCCCGATGCCGCTGAAAATGTGGATCCAATGGTTTGTGGTATCCGCGATCGCCTCCGTGCTGATCGTGTCCGGCTTCATCCGAAAGATCGGGCTGCTTGCATG
>JAEEGF012211934.1_pt1 | contig 30226 bp, 19 predicted proteins | sample 9134171 | NCBI WGS metagenome assembly JAEEGF01 (sample SAMN16246542, study PRJNA631951) | gut metagenome | biome: gut microbiome; feature: rumen; material: AP-attached | host: Bos | place: Iran: Karaj | collected 2018-10 | reverse complement strand
AACGCTGGCACAAGAGGAAAGTCGCAAAGTTTCCGAGCGAGTCAAAGCCGGTCAGATGATCAGCCGTGAAAAGAAAACGATCTACGGCAGCGGAAACATTCTTGGATACAATAGGGTAGGTGGCTCTTATGTTATCAACGAAGAACAAGCCGAAACGGTCCGCATGATTTATTCGATGTATGTTAATGATAGATTGGGGACTCTCCGAATATCCAACGAGCTTACACAGCTCGGCAGGAAAAATGCTTCTGGTCTGGTGAAATGGCCGATGAGTGCTCTTGCAAGGATATTGGCAAACCCAACATATATGGGATATCAGGCATACGGAAAATCATACAGCAACAACTACCTGGAGCAAAAGCGTATCAACGTCCATGACGCATCTAAGTATATGTTTGTAAAAGCCGATTATGAGCCTATTATATCTGAAGATATGTGGCAAAAAGCGGATGAAATTCGAAGAACTAGACTTGTTGAAGCAGACGGCAAGAAGAAACACGGTAGAAAAAGCGTCACCGACCTTTGGGCGAGTAAGCTCAGGTGTAAGTGCGGCTCTTCCTTCAGAAGGGACTACTGGCACAAAAATAAAGGTGCTCCGGTTTCCTATGGATATGCTTGTTATAACAAGATTAACAACGGTAGGGCAAACGTGCGTGAGAATGCCGGAATCAGTACAAAAGGATTCTGTGATCAGCCTATGATAGCCGATTGGAAACTTGATCTAATGGGAGAAATGATTCTCGATCAGCTGTGGAACGATAGGAAAGGGGCTGTCGAGCTTGCATTCAATCTTATAAAAGAATCATATAAGCCTGTGGTTCCGACAGGTGGCACATCAAAAATGCCGAGGCTGGTCTCAGCCATCGATCTGCTTGAATCCGAGATCAACAAGCTGACAGAGAAAAAGGAAAAAGGAGAGATACCGTTAGAAGAGTACCTCCTTAAAAAGGCATCGCTCGATGTGGATCTTGCAAAACTCAAACATGAATATGAGATTGCAAAGGAAGCAAAGGAGAATGAGCCTAAGGCGGAAATGGACTGGGACGGACTCAAACATAAGATCTATGATATAGCGGATAAAAAGAAATCAAGAGAAGATATTCTACGAAAGCTTATAGATAAGGTGATTCCAGACGACAAGACTCACTATCGCTGGTACATCAATCTTGGGCAGGACAATGAAACTAAAATAGATATGGAGTGCGACGGAAGGAAAAACAATGCCGTTGTGAACATCAGCACTGAGGGGATCGATAAACGGTCCCCTCAGCCGTTATTTAGCAAATCTTTGGTCACCTTGAGACAGCTCGGTAAAGCGGTCCGGGAGGAAAACTCCCCACTACTTACAATACTGCACAGGCAGCTATCAAGGACAAAGCCTGATATTTAACTTTAGATGAAGTCCTGCTGTAGTCGTACACGCAGGATCATCCTGAAAAGTACAAGATAGTTTATCTTGAAAAGCACCCTCGCCATTCAAAGTGACGAGGGCGTTTTTATTGCATAAAGAAACCACAGTAATTATAATAATATCAATCAAACAACAAACTCAAGAAACCGGATCTGCGGAGGAGAATTATGTATAAAGTCGATTATAAGACCCTGAGACTGTCATTTAACGAATTCCATAACGTCACTGACAAAGATATGCCTGAGTACGGAGAATTCTGCCTGCTTGAGCTGAAGAACGGGGACTATACCGCGGGAAGCTGGCATCCGTCGGACTACAGTCGCGGCAAAGCCGGTCGGTTCATCCGTGGAACCGCCGATTCGATAGAATCTGAAGAGGTCGAAAGATGGCACTCCCTCGACCGCTATGACGTCACTGAAAGCCTCGAAACGGAAGGGGTCAACTGGATAAACCTCGGTCTCGAAGAAGAAGGCATCCGCAACGTTCAGTTTAAGAATTTCAAATCATTTGCCGACAAAAAGAGGCCGAAAGAAGAACAGTATTGTCTCCTGATCATGAAGGACGGAAGTCTGGCGGCAGGCAGATGGAACAAGTGGCGGCACGAAGCCGGGGGAGCATTCATTTTTGCGCCTGCGCTCTCGAGCCACAGCTGGGAGAAGGTTTGGGCGTGGACGCCGCTCAGCACCGATCAGTTCTTCGCAGTGGAACTGGAACGTGAGAGTGAGAAAAAGCTTGAAAAGAAGCTGAACCGGAATCCGTCTGCAGATCCGGAGCTGTTCAAATACGGTATGGATATCGACACGTACTACGAAAAAGCTCTTGAAAAACTGCGCGGGGAGTTCTATTGGGCGACTCTCACGATGATGAGGAAGAAGACTCCGGTCTGGCAGATCGCGCCTCTTCACGGCAAATACGTTTTCGGGCAGATCGGCAGGAACTATTATGACGATTCGGATATAGTGACCCCCTGGACTGACGGTACTACGGCAGACGAGTTTATCGATTTCCTGTGCGGATATACGCACGATGCGGTCAAACGCTCAAATCCGGAAGAGAAATTCAAGCTCGGCACGGACATAAACGTATATCTGGAGAAGGCTTTTGAGAACGTCAAAAAGGATTATCGCTGGCTCGACAAAAAGATGCTCGAAAAGACCTGGCAGTATGATATTCAACGTGTTGACGGCGATCTGGAATTTGTCAGAAAGTACTGGAATGAAAAAGAGTATTCGGTGTACGACGTCGAAAGCGCCGAACGTTTTATAGAGTGTTTGGAATACGACTATCAGAGCGCGGCGCTCAGGGAGAATCAAACAGTTGCCAGTTATGCTCCGAAGTTCGGACACATAGATCTGAACGGCTGGAATCTTGAAAGTTACGTTTTCTACAAGCTGAAGTCGGGCGACTACAAAGTGAGCGTAACGGCGGGCAACCGTTCGACCGGAGGCAGCAGGGATTTTTTCATCACGCCGCACTGTTTCGAAGCAAAGACATATGAGGAATTCATTGACCGCTATCTCGAGATCGTTCCGGGCCACTCGTTCGGGCTCGGAAAAAAGGAGCTTCTTCCGGACAAGGACCTGAAAAAGTTCCTCGGGTATTGAATAATGAAAAATGTGCCGGGTAAAATGATCCAGAGAATCATCTTTTAATTATGAAAGATAAACGGCAAAACCGAAATTATAGTGGGACAATTGCAGTATGAAGAAACTGTATTCTTTTGAAATACCGGAACGCTGGAAGGGACTTGTCAGCGTAAGAAAAAAGGGCTCCAGGACAGATTTTGTTCTGCTCCGCGAAGACGATCCATCCTGCAGCGGTCTGCTTGCAAGTATCAAATGTCTGAAACGCAGAATAGCAAACCTTGACGATTACACCGAATATCTCGGCAGATTGACCGGTCCGGAAGGTGAATGCCGTTTTTTGTACGCTGCATACGGACGGGAAGGGGCGTTCAGCGAAGAAAACGAAGACCTTTACTGGCGGCTGAGAGATCAGTTGTGCCTTGTTTTCGACAGCCTGAAAGCCGGTGAGGGGTATTCTTTGACTTCGGGGAGCCCCTGAATGTTCCTGCTACGGTTTTAAGGTTAAAAAGGGAATAGGCCCGGATGAATGATTTTATGTTTTTAAGTATGAATGGCAATGCGCTGTGAAAGTTTCACGTTTAAGTTGAAGTTTTCTTTCGGCAGGGAGTATGTTAGAATAAAAGCAGATCAACGGAGTACAGGGAGGGTTAGAAATGTCCAATTTTTGTCCGAAATGCGGCAGCGCATTGGCCGCGAACACGAGTTTTTGCCCGGAGTGCGGAGCACGATTAGACAGTACACAAACGGTTGACGCGCCGCAAGCGCAGCCGGCTATTCAGACGCAGCCGGTCTATGCCGGTAACGGGGAAGTGCGAAACGGGATCCCTGCGCCGGGCTTTTCCGACAGAGTGAATCACCGCGAGGTGCTTGCCGCGGTCAAAAAGAACAAAAAGGCTGCAGGCGTTTTCGGCTTCATCCTGGTGCCGTTGCCGCTGGTGGGATTTATCATTTACAGCCTGGTGAGCGGCAAAATGGAGTTGAAGCAGGCGGCACTGATCGGCGGCATCGTTTCGGCGGTCTTCCTCATTTTCGCGATCTACGGAGCAATCAAAAACCGCGCGAAGAACACTTACGAGGCCACCGTCGTGGACAAGCAGTCGCACCTTACGTACCGCCACCGGAACAATTCCGAGAGCAACGAAATGATCACCGAGTACACGACGACCGTCCGGACGACCGACGGCAAGACGAAGAAGATCGTGGAGCAGGAGGGTTCGCAGATCTGGGCATTCAATTATCTTCAGATAGGGGACAAGTTCCGTTACCACCCGCAGTTCGCGTTTCCGTACGAGTTCTACGACAAATCGAAGGCCCCGTACCTCGTGTGCGTCAGCTGCGGCACGCACAATCCGGTCGAGGGCGACAGGTGCAAGAAGTGCGGAGTTCCGCTGCTGAAATGAGGTTTTAAGGTTTGTCCATCCTTGTTTCTGAGAAAGTATAAAAAGGCAGCTTATGGAAGAACTTGAGATTATGCAGCGCGCAAAAATGTATTTAGACAAACTGGCGAACGGAATTGATCCGATCTCGGGCGCCAAAGTGTCTGATCACGATTGTGTCAATCAAGCGAGAATAAGAAGTTGCTTGATTTATGTTTCTGATGTGCTCGATAAAGTAATTAGTAACGGCGGTATTGGAGAGAAGAAAAAGAAACGCAGGAAACCACCTTTTTCGATTACCCCTCAAGAACTGGAACAATATCGTTTTGATCCTGAACCGATTCCGGTAAGTCAAATTACTAATAATATAAATGCTTTGGTCGATACAGATTTGATGGTGAAACTAAAGTACTCCAGCATAACTGCTTTTTTGATTAAGGCTGGTTTACTGGCGGAGGAGCCAGACGAGAATGGTAAAATGGTCAAACTCCCGACAAAAAAAGGGAATGCATATGGTATTTTTTCGGAAGAAAGAGAAGGAATGAACGGAACATATCACGTGGTGTTGTACAATGTCAACGCGCAACGCCTTATTCTAAAGAACATAGATACTATCTGTGAAATAGATAAGGGCAACCCGGTTTTTGTGGAAGTTTTACCAGAAATAAAACCTGATTCGCCAGCAATATTATCGTATGAAGATTTTATTGTTTATTCGCACGCGTTTAGATGCTTGTACAATCATAAAACAGAAACGGTAAATGCCGTTGTTTAGATAGTCAGGCCAAACGGAACGATAATGAATAAAACAGTTAAAGCGGCGTACTGTTCGACTTGCAGCAAATATATTATTTTGAATGCTGACTACGAATCATTGAAGTATTTTGGAGTCCTTCTTTGTAAGCAGCAATCTTTTGAAAAAATCATTGAGAGTGAATCTAATGAATCCAGATATAGAGACTGGAATGATGCGTCGGAGCTCCGCTTGCTTGGATATACTGTGAATGCAAAGGACAATCTTTTAGATGAGCAGCGGCATGTTATCTTATGTACAGCTATAGAAAGCGGCATTTATAAGGTTGAAAGTTTGCGCAGTTTTCTGCTTCTTCTGATTAAGTCCAAAGAAGATAAGTGGAACTATTCTGGCGCGGTTTCAAAATGGAAGCGCGACGTAGAATTCATTTCAAATCTCGAAGACAACTTTCGAACTGTTGGCGTAAAGTCGTTAACGAAGACGACGTATCATAAGAGGTGATTTGCAACTAGTTAAAGTTTTTAGGCCTTTGGGGATTCATCAACGCTGAAATGCCCCTGGATGGCCTTAGAATGCCCTGTAAGGCGCTTTTAACGGTACGTCAGGGATGGATACATCCGGCCGCATCGGCGCCTCTAACGGCAGTAAAAAGCGTTTCTCTTCAAGTCATCTCAATCCAAGTTATTTTTCGGTTTTAATAGTTAGTTTTTTTCCATCTGAAATCACTGTTATGGAACCGTTAATGTCTGTTCTGTATGTCTTAACATTCGCTTGGTCAAGTACGCTGAGTACCTTCTCTGTAGGATGTCCATAGCGATTACCGGCTCCAACAGAAATGATGGCGTAATCAGGCTCAGTGGTTCTGATAAATCTGATTTCAGTGCTATTTTCGGCTCCGTGGTGCGCAACCTTTAGAAGCGTGACAGGGAAATGATCTGAATATTTTTCAGTTAATCGGTGTTCTGCTTGATATTCCATATCTCCCGTGAATAAGAATGAAGTGCTGCCATACTTTATTAAAATTACAAGCGATGCATTTTCCTCCATGGTTGGATCACCAACATCGACAACCTCAATTTCAGCACTACCGAGAGAATACTTCTGTCCTTCTTTTGGGACTTCTATGGAACTGCAACCATCCGTAAGCAATTCGCTATGAAAGTCATAATATTCTTCCGAATCGTCATCGGATTCAACAGAAAGAGCTTTGCCAACATTAGATACACAAGTCAGGGCTTTTTGAAGTCCACCAATGTGATCCTCATGCATATGAGAGATAATCAAAAAGTCCAGTTTCTTCACATTCTTATCGACTAAAGTATTATATACTTTGTCTGCGGCTCCTTTTGGCCCGCCGTCAATAAGCATATGATGTCCGTCGCATGAGACTAACGCGGCATCCCCCTGACCCACGTCGATAAACGTAATTGAGAATTCAGATTTATTACTGTTGGTTCCGCAAGATGTATTTGTCAGCAAAAATAGAATAATAAAGCCGACAGCGATTAATAGTTTGTTTATCCTACGCATTCAAAAATAACCTTATCGCTTCCAAAAATGCCTTTGATCCAGTTCCATAAACCGGTCTTGACTTCTTTAACCCTAAATACAAATACTATATTGTCAGAGTAATTTTCATTGGAGATTGTAAACGTTACCTGATCTCCCACTTTCCAATTTGTGGATTTTAGTATTTTACTTTCATAATGTGCTTTAAATGACGAAACTGAAGTGTCAGTACGATCGACCTTTTTTATTACAAAGTCTGTTATAGTCCCACTTCCCGTACTAACAACAGCAGAAATATTAGAAGAAGCGGAAAGAATATTTGCGGGAATAACAAGTCCATCTTCTGAATATTCTATCGAATAGTTATATTTCGAACCAAATGAATATTTTTCGGCTACTGGATTCACTATAAACACGCCTGATAATATTCCATTAATACTATCTTTTTCATTGCTGTCGATTCCCAATTTATTAGCAAGAGAAAACAGTAGTTCGCAGTTTACAACCAGGGGCTCATATAACTCCGGAAGTTCGGTCTTGCGTTTTTCTTTTAGAGACTTGTTCAGCTTATCTAGTTCTTTTTGCTGTGACTTTAACTCATCCTTTGAAAGAAGCTCTTTGTCGGGACCGCTGAGTTTTAGTTCCTGGACATCGTTGAGATATGTTTTGTTCAGTGAATCTTGCCATTTTACCAAGGAATTAACATTATCTTTTGCAATCTCGTATGCTTTCCAAAGATAATCCGTGTTACTGGTTTTGGCATACAAATCCATATAGGACTGAGCAGCAAAATATCTTAATTCCCATTTGGTCTGGTAGGAAGAATTCAAAATATCTGTATATTTCTCAACAACCTTTACATACTTGTCTTTATTGTTCTCATAAACAGATTGAGCGGCAACAATTGCCATAGGCAAAACTTCCGCGTACTGATAATCATATCTGAAAATATCCGATCCGATTGTCTCGTAGTTAGCAAGGCATGAAAGACAGTTTTGATAATCATTTAATTCATAGTAGCACTTTGCTAATTCCAACCAATACGGGCTAAACGCCGAATAAATATCTTTTCGTGATTTCAAATACTGAAGTTTCTGGTTATTGTTTTCGTTTGAAATAGCTTCCACAAAACTGTTGATAAAATCCTCGTTCAGAGTTAGATCCTTTGAAAGTTCATAGTCTCTGACAATATCAACCATATAGTTAAACGCGCGTGTTCTGTTTCTGTGTATGATTTCGGTTTCCTCGTCATCGAGATCCCATCCATCCAACATAAATTGCTTGTCGAGCGAATCATTTGCAGTTTTATAATTTGTATAAGAATTTATCGCCGTATATAATACAGAAGTGACGAGTTTCTTCCAGTCAGACGATTGAACTATATTTAGCACCGCTATAGGGCTAGGCATTGCCGCTTTGATAGCGTTTGCCTTGTCTTGCTCGTATATGAACTGTAGGCGCTCGCGCTTTAGTTCTAGTTGACGATAGTCTTTGATAATCGTCAAAATAGTCTGTAGATGATCCTGCGTTTTTTTGTCAACGGCCGCTGGATTTGTATCGTTCAGTAAAGAAGAATAGACATTCTCGAGATATAGTCGATTGTTTTTTGAACTCTCGATTTTCTGAGAAACCATGTTCAAATAGAATAGCATTTCAACCGAGTTTCTCTGTAGTTCTGATACTTCCATTATTCCCTGTATATCGGGATTGATTTCAGTGGTCGGCGCTAGTGTTTGCTCCGGTTCGAGGTTAGAATTAGGCGTTGTATCAGAAGTTTTTTTAACTGATGGTTCGGTTGTGGAAGATATTGTGCTTTCAGGGTTGAATGTTGAGAATGCATCATCGCCAACATCAGAACACCCTGCGAACATTGCAATCAACATCAGAAATGAAAGAATTGCGCAAACAACTTTCTTCATAGTTTTATTATCTCCGTTTTGTAACGTTATACTAATTTATTAAGTCTCTAAAGGAACATACTAATCCGTTTATCATAATTGTATTAAAAGCATTATACCACAAAACAGGGGATTGTTCAAAGACATTGTATTGATTCTTTAATATGCCCTGAAGTACATGCGACCAAAGGACTTTACTCGTTTGATAACATTCTGATAAGTTAACGAACTCAATTTTCCAAAAAACGAAAAAAGAGTTCGTTAACTCTTTCTGTTTGATAGACCGGCCGCGCCGTTTTCGCAAGGTCTAAACATATCGTCATCTCCCGAGCAAAAACTCGCAATTGACGACCTTTTCCGCGAGATTCCGCTCCGTGTAAAAATAGTGGTTTGACGCCTCGAAACCGATTCGCGGATCTGCCCGGACACAGCCGATCAGCCGCATTGCCAGGTCGATCTCACTCTTTAAAACGTCTTGACGGACCGTCCCGCGATTCCTGTCGCGCACGAAATCGAACTGGTTCAACACCGACTGGAAATGGATCAGAACGGCTTCGGAAATGACGCGGATGCGTTCGAGGGCCCGGAGCGTCTCCGTTATTTTTTCACTATTTTACTCACGCGTATTCATGCGCCGTAATATGCGTCCAGCACTTCCGAAACGGCCTCAGACCAGATCATCAGATTTTCGGGATGATAAGAAACTGTACTTATATCTTTTAATACGAATTCGACGGGACAGCCGTATTTCTGACAGAGTTTTACAGTGTGTTCCGTCTCTTTTCTGATCAGTTCCGGGTCGGTCCTGATGGCGACGTGAGCCGGATTGGGCTTCCTGGCAAAAACGAAATTGCCCCCCAGCCGCTCCGCCATGATCTCCTGCTTTGCCCAGGGCGAGACGCCGACTTTCCGCAGGTTCGGGATCATGAAAATCACATCCAGTTTATTGTCCAGCGGCTCGCAGCAGCCGTAGTACGTGTACGCGAACCGGTCGGCGATGGGCAGCACGTAATTGATCTCGAACTCTATATGCATCTCCGGTGAGACGTCCGAGAAACCCTGGGCCATGGTCCTGAGCCACGTGGATTTCCACCCGCTTTCCGACAGCCCGGAAACATACGCCGGAGTGCAGTGAAGCGAGGGATGCAGCGGTCCCACCGACAGGTGCTGTTCTACGAAATCCATCTCGGCGATAGCGATATCCATAAATTTCTGCCGTATGGCGTGGAGATGTTCGGGCCGGTCGTACAAGTCAAAAAGTACGGTCTCAAGGCCTCGGAAACGTACGATCTGATCCCATGGCGCATAGTACAGGTAGTCTCTGCCGCACAACTTTACAGGCATCGCGTCGCCCAGAAGTTCAGTGAAAAATTCCATGGCCCTGGCATCCAGGTCAGGCCGGGCGGTGAACTTCGGGATCTTTATGAGGTCGACGCTTTCGTCGGATTCGAGTATATCCTGATAGCTGTGGGATACGATATTATTACCCTTATCTACGCTGATAACATCTTCTTTTACGCTGATGCCTATGCCGGTTGAATCGTACGCTTTTCTTACACGGAAAAACGGTTCGAACAGCGTATCTGCCTTGAAATGTCTGCGGCGGTAAATGTTTCGCCTGAGTTCAGCCTCCACGTTCCGGGCTCCCGCGTCTTCACAGAGGCAGTCGAGTTCATGGTCAATATTCATCTGATGCCATGGAATTTCGTCGATCAGCACCGGCGGCCGCACGATCTTAAGGTCGTTGGAGTCCAGCATCCGCCTGTCCATCTTTTTCTGATTTTCATCTGTGGCAAGTTCCATATACCGCCGCGCCAGCTCGCGGACAATGTCTTTGTCTCTCTGTGTCATAGGTCTGCCTCCTTTGTTTCCTTGAAGCTGTCCCTGCCGTTGTCACGTGAAAGCAATCTGACATGTTAATTGTACGCCCTGTAAAACGAACTGTAGTTGTCGTACCCGATCTCGGCGGCAACTACAGACATGGGGCACATTGTCCTGGATCAGCTTATGTACCATCACCTTCGGCAACAGTATAACATAACAACCGGGGAGCGGCAAGTGGCAGGCTGCTCAAGGAGTCGGGAGCCAGTGCGATATATCTCCTGCCTGTCGAGGTGCAAGCGAAGTAAAAATCAGCCTTTATCTTTATCGAGACATGCCATATTACAAACATGCAGCATCTCGTCCGCCTCGTCTGAATTCAGGCAATATAGTGCACTGAGGGCAATAACGAAATCTCTTGTCAACGGTTTGTTTCTATCCAGCTTTTTCTCAAGTATGCCTAACGATATACCCATCCGTTGGGCAATTTCTTTATGAGGGTACAGGCTTCGGTTCCCTTCGCCGAAATGCTTCTGAAGCCGCTTGCCCTTCTCTTTAAGAAAGTTGCGAAGATAGTTTCCGGTATTGGTTACACCGTCTTCTGAAGCGGGGGCTTTGTTCTGATTCAAAGAAGTTTCCATTGATTCTCTCCTGCGATAGCTGAAGTAGGCCTGTTATTTACAATGCTGCACATGTATTTTGCTGTATTATAACATACGGGATAGAAGCGTTGTAGAAAAAATAGGACTTTGAAGGCCCTATTTGTAGTCGTACACTCAGATTTATCCGGAAAAGTACATAATACCGTACGTGACTGTGTGCTGTTGCAAATTCTGTTTTTATATAGAGCATACGGACGCCTCCAAGCTGTTTTTCAAGATCATGGCACTTGGTTCTGACTTTTCGATATGATTCGGAGTAATTAAACGTCGTTTCTTTCCGACCCGGGAAGTATAGAAAAGCTGACGTCAGCGATACCCAGTGAAAAAGAGACGACCTTGAAACCCACGTGAAAATCTGTGTTGACATTAAAAAGCATTTATTCTTATAATTATGCTGGATTGAACGTTGTCATCGTGACAGTTTTGACGGTTATGTTCTTTAAAATGAAGAAACCTGGCAATTGACCATAAGGAGATGTGCCAGAATGTCAAATTTGATTCAAGCAATTCGTATGGAACACCCGGATACGATCCCGGTATCCCTTTTTATATTGCCGGCCGCATGGCTGAAATACGGTGAAGAACTGCAGCGGCTGGTCGACCAGTATCCGCAATTCTTCGGCGGAATGAAAAAAGACCTTTCCCGGATCCTTGACGAAGTGCCGCCAAGTTACCGCAAGGGCGTTTACATTGACGAATGGAACTGCGAGTGGCACAACGAACACGCGGGAAATGAGGCTATCGTTGTCGGTCATCCCGTTAAGTCGGAGGAAGACGTTTTTAACTTGAAAATACCCGACCGCCGCGACGGACGCCTGCCTCATGGATTCATGTATCTGCGCCTTCTTGACCTTTGCGGTTTCGAAAACGTGATGATCTGGTTCGCCGAAGAAGGCAAAACGATCGAAACGCTGATCGATAAAGTGCTGGAATACAACCTCTATCAGGTGGCGGCGGTGCTGCCCCGCATGGGACAGATAATAAGCTTCGGGGACGATCTGGGTACTCAAACGGGACTGGCCATCGGAGCGGAACGCTGGCGTAAATATTTAAAACCCTGCTTCCGCAAGCTCTACGGGCTGGTCAAGGCGTACAGGCCTTCTCAGCTTATATACATGCACACCGACGGGTGCATCTGGGAAATAATGCCGGATCTGGTGGAGTGCGGCGTAGATATGATCAACCCCCAGTTCCGGGCCAACGGACTGGACAATCTGGTCCGGGTATGCAGAAAAGAACAGGTAATACCGATCAATCTCGACCTTGACCGCCAGCTGTTTCCGTTCGCCACAAGGTCCCGGCTGTTTGATCACGTGGGTCAATGTGTGGAAAGCCTGTATCTGCCTGAAGGCGGTCTCGGCCTCAACGTGGAGCTTAATTATGACATCCCGCTGGAAAACATGGCGGCAATACTTGACGCAGTGGAAAAATACCGGCATTACAAAGGTTGACTGCGGAGGTGAGTTTGCCGCCGCGTACCCCGGTCCTGCTGCGGTTTCGGGGCAGCTTCCTCTTTGCGTTTTCCTTGCTTTTTTTTGCCAAAACGCTATAATGACAGGAGGGAGGAAGGGCGCGGAAATTGCCGTTTTAGCGATGAGAAAGGTATGAAAAGAAGCATCCGGAGCAGAATAATCGCAGCTATTTTGACAGCACTGATGTTAATGACGCTGTTGCCCGCAAACGCGATCTCGTTGGGGGGCGATACGGCGGATACGGTCGCGCCCGAATCGCACGAACTTCAGAATCAGCCCGGATTCAATGAATTGACAGCCGCGCACCCAGAACATCAAGACCTCGCGGCATTGTCCGGTCTCACATCATTTGGCGGAACAGGCGCACAAAGAGTGTCCGCGCCCGAACCGTTGCCGGCCCCATACGTAAAAAGCCCGTCAGAGCAGAAAAGCAGCATAGATTTCGACATCCGCGTAGGGCGGGAATATATTATCCTGCATGAAGACACGTTCATGCTTTCGACGCTGCTGAGCTATTTCAACATCTCAGGAACGGTAAGCGGAGTTTCATCATCCGACGAAAACGTTGTCCGCGTCGAGCGGGTGGACAACGACTGGCAGATCACCGTGCTCAGCCGTTTTTTGGGCGAAAAGTTCATAAATTTCACCGAGAGCGGCAATCCCTACGGACTTGAGATCGAGTGCGGAAACGCGTACGGTTACGTCAGGCGCACATGGTCGGACGGACAGATCGTCGCGTACACGGAGTACGCGTGGAATCCGACAGATATTGAAGACGCCGGCGGCGTGCTCACGGACGGGTGCTATATCTCAAAATCCGGCGAGAATAACATTGACCGGCGGATCGAGGTACGCGGCGACGCAAAGCTCATACTCCTCGACGGCTCTAAAATGAACGCCGGCAAAGGCATTTACATTGCGGAAGGCGGGGAGCTTCAGATCTTCGGCGGTCCTGATGATTCGGGCGTGCTTTACTCGCATCCGGGCTCCGGAGCGGGAATCGGAAACGGCGACTCGATCGCCCACAGCCTCCTTATCTCCGGCGGAACGCTTGATATAAAAGGCGGTTCCGGCTGCGCGGGCATCGGCAGCGGCGGCTCGACGTTGTGCGGCATATCATACGTCGTGATCAACGGCGGTAACGTTACCGCTGAAGGCGGCAGCGGCGGCGCGGGCATCGGAAAGGGCAGCGGCCCCGATAACGGACTGCTCATGGACGTTGCGATCAACGGCGGTACGGTCACTGCAGAAGGCGGCAGCAACGGTGCGGGAATCGGCGGCGGAGCCCGTTCAGACAGCGGTCCCATAGCGATCAACGGCGGTAAAGTTACCGTTCGGGCAGGTCAGAACGGTGCGGGGATCGGCGGCGGTGCAAACGGACATCAATATTCTCCGGTCACGATCACAGGCGGTGATATAACCGTCAGCGCTCCGGCGGAAAGCGGCGCGGGAATCGGCGGCGGCGCGGGATTCGAGTCGACAATGATCTCCTATTACGGCGGCAACGGCGGCGACGTCACAGTCACCGGCGGAAAACTTACGATAAGGCTGCAGGCGACCCGTAGCGCGGGAATCGGCGGCGGCGGTCTGTTCAAGTACGGCGGCACGCTTAGCGGCGACGTCAGGATAGACGGCGGCGAAGTCAACATAGAAATCAACAACGGATACGACACTTCCGGCAATCATGTTTCAAGTCAAGGTGCCGGTATAGGCGGCTCTGCGGAGAGAACTCCGGAAGGCACCGTGATCATAACCGGCGGCACCGTAATCATCACGAACAACGGCTACGGCGCGGGCATAGGCGGCGGCGGGAGTGAGAAAAAACCATCCACCGCGGGCAACGGCGGCAGCGTTTTTATTGACGGCACCGCATACGTGGTGTCTATGAGTTCGGGCGGCGCCGGCATTGGCGGCGGCGGTTCGCTCGTTGGCGGCGGAGGCGGCGGAAGCGGCGGCGTGCTGACTGTTGACGGCGGAATCATTTACGCGGTTTCGAACGAAAAAGGCGCGGGTGTCGGCGGCGGCAACGACGGCGACGGCGGAACGCTCATTATGAACGACGGCTTCCTGATGGCATCGGGCGGCAGTCTGGACTTCAATTACGCCAGAGACCACGGTCTGTTCTCTGAGCCTCTCCAGGGCGTTGATCCACTGAACCAGGGCTGGGCAAATCTGGTCTCCAACGTGCTGATGCATTTCATTCTGTCAGGCAAGTACGGCGGCGCGGGAATCGGAGGCGGCGACGACGGCGACGGCGGCACTGTTATTATCAACGGTGGTACGGTCGTGGCGCAGGCCGGCCGTAACAACGCGCGGGCCATCGGACACGGCGACGGCGGTCACGGCGACGGCAGCCTTACACTCTATAACAGCGCGAGAGTCTGGTACGCGAGTCTTGCCGACGAAGACGAAGGCACTTTGGGCACCGTGAGAACGTCCTCCGGGATCGACCGGGAAAAGAACTGCAAAGGCAACGCGTTTGCGCGTATAACGCAGTGCCCGCACCCCAGCGCGACGTACAGAAATCACGGCGCCGCGGGACATGTCGTGTACTGCGACTACTGCAGAACGGATAACAGCGGGGTGATTCCCCATGATTTCGGCACGAACTATCACAGATGTTCGGACTGCGGATACGAACGGGTAAAGATCACGTTCAGTTCCGGCACCGGGACGGGTTCGCTCGACCCCGTGTGGGTCACAAAGGGCGCGTCTTATACTGTCCCCGGACAGCCCTCGCAGTTTACGGCACCCGCCGGCCAGGCATTCAACGGCTGGACCGCGAGTTCGAACAACGACAGCTACGCGCCGGGCAGCGTGCTCACCGTGAACGCGGACCTGACGCTTACCGCGCGCTGGATCGATCCGTACAATATCTGGGTCGGCGGGCGTCAGGTGACCGTTGACAACAAAAACGACGTGCTGGGCGACGGCAAAGTCAGCTACGATCCGGAAACGTGTACGCTGCATCTGGACGGCGTGACCGGCTTCACGGACGTCCACAACGGAGCGCTGATCTACGCGAACCGCGTCAATCTCACCGTTACCGGCTCGGGCGAGATCGTCCCGGTCGGGGGCGTACGGTGTTCGGACGGCATAAAGGTCAACATCGGCTCGCTAACGGTCAGCGGCGATTTTACGGTATCGAGCGGCCTTGACACCGGCACCGGCTTGACGGTGGGCAACGGCCTGAACGCCTCCAAGGATATTATCTTCGCCGGAGGCCGCGTTCTGGTCCAGGTGAGCGGCAAAGGCGTGCGGACCGACCGGAATATATACGTCAGAAACGGCGTTGACCGGCTGGAAGTCAACACCGCCGCGACGAGCGGCGCCGTCTACGCCCTGGATGCCGGCGAGGAGATTTACCTGGACAACGGTCTGATCATAACAGAAGTCGACGACATTGCCGACCCGGCGCAAAACGTCAGATTGAGCGGCCGCAGGCACGTTGTCATCGAGCGCGGTGCGACCGTCACGTTCAAGCCGAACGGCGGCAGTATCGACGGCAGCGAAGACGATCTCACAGTCGTGGTACGCAAAAACGGTATGGTAACTCCGCCGTCGGACCCCGTTCGCGAAGAACTCGATTTCGGCGGCTGGTATTCGGACGAGGCTTTGACCCAGTCGTTCGATTTCACGGCTCCGGTTACAGAGGACGTTACGCTCTGGGCCAGATGGACGGTCAAGTACTCGGTCGTGATCCACTGGAGCGACTACGATGAGGCGCCGCCGTACGTTTCGGTCGCTATGCAGCGCGGAACGCTCACGGAGAACAGCGACGGTTCATTTTCTGTACAGTGGCGAACGGTCCAGACGGTCCTTGTTGATAACGAAGGAGACAACTGGAGCGAGATTTTTTTGCCTGTAACTTACACCGGCGACAACGCCGATGACCTCTTCCGCATCCGCGAGATGGACATGAACTACGAGGTCGTGCTGGGTGAAGATGACGTCGGCGCGGACGATATTCCGCTGGCAGTCTACCAGATCAGGGAAACCGTGCCGGATCCTGAACCGGACCCGGGCGCCGGAACACATTCCGTTAACAATTCGGGAACGCGGGCAATCACGCTGCGTAAAGTGGCGTATGCGGTCCGGTACGTTCTGACAGGGCGCAGATTCGTCGAGATCTACAACACGAGCAATGCCGTGTATTCAGTTGAAAACACGTGGGACACCGACCTGTACGGGCAGGACAAACCCGAAGAAATTCAGGTTGCCCTCCAAAGAAGAAACAACTGGGTTTCATGGGAATCGGTCGAGGTTATGACGCTGAACGCCGGAAACGGCTGGAGCGGCACGTTTGCGGGAGTTCCTGTCGCCAGGGTGGATCAGAACGGAAGGGCAGAAGCGCTGGAATACCGCATCCGCCAGCTGACCGCACCTGACGAAAACGCCGCGCAGCCCGTTACGGAGGCGGAGATACTTGCCGATGCGGACAGCCGGACTGTCTACGATACGTGGGATTTCGACAAGCCGTACCTCAAAAACCTGCTTGCTCAGCTTACCGATCCGATGGAACTCTGGACTCTCGAGTTCACGATGTCGTACCTCCAGAGCAAGGTGACGAAAGCGCTGATGCCCGTTCCCGCGGCGGTGTACCGCATTGACGAATACACCGACTGGATCGGCAAAACGATCTCCGCGCACGACTCGAGATTCTACGTCACCTACGATTTCAAGAAAGAGACGAAAACGATGTCGCTCACGAACATCAACGTTCTCGAGATATCGATCTACAAGCGCTGGCTCAACTTCGAAGACGACGAGATGCCCGAGTCCGTGTACCTGATGCTCGTGAGCAAGGTCGACGACGAGTACGCGGAAAGGCTTGGTCTTGAAGGCCTCAATATCTACACCCCGGTACTGACGGCGGTCTACGGCGACAGGTTCGACATCAGCAAAGTCACGGGCCTGAACGACGCCGTAAAGGACGGCATCAAATCAATCATCGGGGACAACATCGCGGCCACGGCGATCAATACCGTCGTGGGGACCGTTATCAGTATGAATTTTGTGACGGGTATCGCCGTCACCGAGGTAAACGGAAGCAACGAAAACCCGCTCACACGCTGGCGGTGCATTACCGGCGTCAAAAAGTACGGCGGTTACGGCGTGCCGATGGAATTCGCGGGCACGGAACTTGTCACCGGCTTTATGGAGATGGCGGTAGACGGAGTGCTGAAGTACGTCGGGCTCGATAAGATCCACGTTCCGGTCATGTACGATCCGATCAACGGCTGCTGGAGCATCAAGGGCTACGCGGTGAATTATCCGGTCATCGACAAGGACTGGCAGCAGACCTGCAACGTCATAAATATTAAGATCCACAGCTCCGGGAACGACGATGATAACAACGTCATTTCCGGTGAAAAGAAATGGGAGAACGATGACGAATCGTCCCGCCCTGATGATATCAGGCTGCACATTTACGTTAAGGACGGCGACACGAGGGAAGAGTGCATAGGTTCTCCGATCACAGTCAGTAAAAACGACGACTGGAAATGGTCTTTCGAGGTGCCGCGCGGCCAGCTTATGAAGTTCGAGGGCGAAGGCGAAGATACGACTGCAGTGTATAAGGCGATAGAGATCGAGGAGGAGGTCCCGGAGGGGTATTCTGCGCGCTACGAATCGAACGCGGAGGAGCGGACGTATAACGTGATCAACTCCAAAATTGCGGCGAATGGCGGCCTTTCGGTCAAGGTGTTCCGAAGTGCGGATGATGCCGCTGCGGAGGATACGTTTATTTTCAGAATCGAGCGGGCGCAGTCTGAAAACGGCGGCAGCGGCGGTGCGGGCGGCGGAACGGCGGCTGTACTTACCGTTGCGGTCACGCTCGGTGCAAACGTGACTGAAGGCGGGATAACGATCAACGGGCTGGGCGCGGGGCAGTACGTTGTCCGCTGCGAGAACGGCTGGAGCTGGCGGTATGAGGACTTGACCGACGAAACGGTAACCGTAGAATCCGGCGCGACTGCCGAGGCGCGCTTTGACGCTGAACTGAATAATAAGAACTGGCTTTTCGGCAATTGCTCCGGCAGCCTCGAACCTTCGTCCGCCGCGCAGCAGAACAGCAGCTCGCAGCAGGCGCTGCCGAATGACAATAAAGCGCGTAAGCCTTAACGCGATTTTGTTTAAGCAAGCGAGGGTAAATTGCTCGCTGAACAAAGAAAAATGAGACTAGTTCTTGCCAACGTATATTTTGATTTCGGATGTTTTTCAGATTACGAGAATGAACTATCTATAGATTATTTTAATAAAGCACTCGAATTGTACGAGATTGAGCAGGACAACTTAGGACAAGGAAATGTATTTAGGGAGATAGGATCGAATTTTAGAAGTCAGTTTAGTCGTACACTCAGGTTTATCCTGAAACGTACATAATGAAGTATCATTGAAGACAGCCCCGCCATTCAAGTGACGGGGCTGTTTTTATATTCCTTTTTGCCATCAAAGCGGTCTTCAGGCAAGTGCCGGCAGGGGATGACCATCTGGCGCGCACAGGCACGCGCAGGAGGCTCGCAGGGCCACTTTTAGACAAGGGGTGGCAAAGTTATTATGTGAGAAGAAACGTGCCTTAAAAGGCATTCTGGTGCGCTTTTTGAAAGCCTGGTCTAATCTTCTTAAAATCCGCAAATGTTGCAGAAACGCCGCATATGATCTGAGTTCTTTTTGCTTCTTAAGATTATTGTCAAAGCTTAACGCCACGTTTTATAAGATGTTCTCTTACCGTATCTACGTTGAGTTCCGATGATCTGACTCCCAGTTGCGACATGTATTTTGCCGCAGCACCTGCTGCCTGGCCCATTGCCATACATATCCTTATTACTCTGTACGAAGAATGGGCGGTGTGTGTACCTGAAATACATCTTCCTGCGGTCAAAAGATTGTCAAACCCCAGTGGACACATTGCAGAGAATGGAATGTCGTATCTTTTCGGACTGGATGGAACTTTCTCCTCGCCCTCTGCCTGACCGGGGCCAACGGGATTGTGTACGTCAAAACAGAAAAAAGCGTCGTGTACGACTGTATCCGGATACTTTTTTCCTGCAATCATGTCTTTTTCGTTTAATATGCTTCGGCCGATAACGCGTCTTGACTCTCTGATCCCAAGTGTAGAAGAGCTTCCGCGTATCCTGATCTTTTCAAATCCAGGAATATTATTTTTTAAGAACGCTGTGATCTGATCTACCTGTTTTCTGAGTTCTTTTTCTGCTTTGCTTACTGATTCGGGGTCTAAGGGGTCTATTCTGTTTTCCTGGGTGGCGTTAACCATTCTTTCGCCTGGATAACCGGTCAGATATAAACGAACGATATTTACGTTAGGAGGGAGTTCGCCGCTCTTGCATGCTTTATGACAAATATCCAGATATTCTCTTCCGTCATCCAGAATGGTATAGTGTTCCTCGTGACAGCAAATCAGCTTTTGCTCAGGATCGATGCCTTCAATGGTGAACAATATGGTTACAGGCTGGACAAGCCCGTCTGTTTCTCTGCCTATTACCCATTGACAGCCTGAAAGTGCGGAAAGATTTCCGTCTCCTGTTGAGTCAATGAATACCTTTCCCCTGATTTCTGATTCGCCGTAGTTTCCGTTGATTTTAACTGCTTTTATTACGGCGCCTTCTTTTACCACCCCGGTAACGAGTGTCTGAAGAAACAAATCGACACCTGCCTCGTCGAGCAAACCGGTCAAAGCCGTTTTTGCAATTTCAAAATCCGGGCAAACGCCTTTCTTCGGGCAGATCGCGGCTTCGATTTCTTCACCGATCGTTCCTCCGCAAACATAACCGAGAAGTGGTCCTATAAAACCCAGCGTCAAAGCGCCTCCGACGCATCCGTATCTTTCGACCAGAGCAGTCTTCGCTCCTGATCTTGCTGCTTCAAGAGCGGCGGAAATTCCGGCGGGTCCTGCTCCTGCAACTACTACATCATATTCAGTTGTACTGGTATAATTCATAAAGTACTCTCCTATGTATATATGCTTTAATCAGCGCCTGCCCATTTTCGCGCTTTTGGGATTGTGCAGATCATCAACTGCCAGTCTCAGACATTATATATTGATTCTCTTTGGCTTTCAACTTCTCATCTGAAGAGAGAGCATCCGTAAATTGACAAAGTAAACATTCGATTATTGTATTCGACAGAAACGTGTTATATAATTCCGGCGGGTTTGCAGGATAACTTGGAAAGGAAAGAATATTATGAAATTAAGACCACCGGCTGTTCCGCTTATTACTATCGATCCTTATTTTTCAGTATGGTCTCCGGCTGATAAGCTTACAGACGCGACTACCGAGCATTGGACGGGAAAACCAAATACGATCCTTGGTACTGCAACGATCGATGGAACAGATTATCAATTTATCGGTGTGAACAGTAAAGACCTGCCCAAAATGAAGCAGATATTTCTTAATGTCACAGCACTTTCAACCGAGTACAGGTTTGAAGCAGGCGGGATCGAACTAACCGTTCTTTTCACTACTCCGCTTTTACCCGACGATTATTATTATTTCACCCGGCCGATAAGTTATCTCAAAGTCAATTGTCGGTCTCTCGACGGTAAGAATCACAGGGTCAAAGTAAAAATTGCCGTTTCCGAAGAGATCTGCCTTGATTACAGGGGATACGGCGAAGTTGAGACCGAACTCATTGACCAGGGTGATATAAAAACCGCAAAGATCGGCAACAAGGTTCAGAAAGTACTCGGACGTGACGGCGACGATGTCAGGATCGACTGGGGTTACTTTTATCTTTCTGTTAAAGGCGGAAAAACCGGAACCGAAATGATTCCGATCGCTTTCCGCGACGGTATCAGGCATGGTTCCAACCTGTATATGACTTTTGTTACAGCCGAAAAAGAAATCGAATGCCCTGAAGGCGACGCGCTGTTCACGTTTGCCTACGATGATGTCGAATCGATAATATATTTCGGAGATCATCTCAAGAGCTGGTGGAATAAAGATGGAGCAGTCATTACTGACGAAATCGTAAAAGCATTTGCAGATTACTCAGAAGTAAAAGAAAAAGCAGATATTTTTTCTGCCAAACTATACGCAGACGCTGAAGCCGCAGGCGGAAATCACTACGCTGAAATGCTTGAACTCGCATATCGGCAGGTTTGCGCTGCTCACAAGCTGGTTCTTGACGAAGACGGGAAGATCCTCTATATTTCCAAAGAATGCTTCTCGAACGGATGTGCCGCTACCGTTGATGTTTCTTACCCTTCGATCCCGATGTTCCTTCTTTACAATCCGGAACTCGTTGCAGGTATGATGAGGCCGATCTGCAAATATGCGAGGAGCGACGAATGGGAAAAGGCTCTTCATTACGACTTTGCTCCTCACGACTGCGGAAGATATCCGTTCGTAAATGGTCAGGTATACGCAGGAAACAGACTTGAATATCAGATGCCTGTTGAGGAATGTGGTAATATGATCATTATGGCTGCTGCGCACGCAATTGCCTCCGGCAGTATTCAGTTTGCAAAAGATAACCTCGACCTTCTGGAGAAATGGGGAAATTACCTTATCAAATATGGTGCAGATCCCGATAATCAGCTTTGCACAGACGATTTTGCGGGACATCTGGCTCACAACACCAACCTTTCACTAAAGGCAATCTCCGGTCTGATTGGCCTTTCTATCATCTATAAGATGCTTCACGACGAACATAACAGCGGGAAATTTATTAGAATCGCTAAGAAATTTGCGGACGATTGGGTAGTTCGTGCAGCAAACGGCGACGGCTCGTTCAGACTTGCTTTTGACCGTCCGGATACTTTCTCAATGAAATACAATATCGTTTGGGACAAACTGTTCGGAACTGATATTATGAACAAGGAAGTAATCAGATCAGAGTTTGCTTCTTACAGAGATCATATGTATCCTTACGGTCTTCCGCTGGACAACAGACAGCCGTACACGAAGTCTGACTGGTACGTATGGACCGGCACTCTTGCCGAAACGAAAGAGCAGTTTGAAGAGTTCATCGAGCCTCTCTGGATGGCATACAACTTTATGGAAACAAGAGTTCCGATGACTGACTGGTACTGGAACGCGACCGGCAGCATGAGAGGATTCCGTCACAGATCCGTTCAGGGCGGTCTGTTCATCAAACTTCTTGAATATTCCGGAAAGATGAAAGTTAACTGATTCGCAATTATTGATTGTCATAATATAATTATCATGAGCAAGCGAGGGTATTTTAAATGAAGATCATCGAAAAAATGGCGCAGAAGGCGCAAAATAACATGGACCATCCCGGCGTAACGATCGCGTTTCTGGGGGACAGCGTCACCCAGGGCTGCTTCGAGATCTGCGAGATTCGGCCGGGGGAGATCGAGGCGATCTACGACAAAAATGCCGCCTACCATAATTACCTTGCTCGCATTTTCGCGGTGCTGTTTCCGACGGTCCCGGTCAATATCATCAACGCTGGCATCAGCGGCGACAATGCTCCTCACGGCCTTTCCCGGCTGGAGCGTGACGTGCTGAGCCATTCGCCGGATCTTACGGTGGTCTGTTTCGGGCTTAACGATTGCGGCGGCGGGGAAGCGGGGCTTCCGGGATACACCGCTGCGCTCTCAGAAATATTCAGAAAATTGACCCGGTCCGGCTGCGAAGTGATCTTCATGACGCCTAATATGATGTGCACAAAAGTCAGCAACCTGATCGACCGCGAACTGTTCCGCGGAGTAGCCGCAGGAATTGCCGGTCTGCAGAACGTCGGCGTACTGGACAAATATGTTGCGGCGGCGATCGATACCGCGAATGCCTGCGGAGTGCGCGTGTGCGACTGCTACGCCAAGTGGAAGCGTCTGAACGAATGCGGCGTCGATACGACTGAACTGCTGGCCAACAAGATCAACCACCCTGACCGCAACATGAACTGGCTGTTTGCCGCGGCGCTGGCGGAGACGATGTTTGAGTGAATTCGAGCGAAATGACGCAGATCACCTGTTTTTCGAAATTTGACGGCTCACTGCAGCCTGCTTATATCGATCCGGCTTCCGGAAAAGAACCATCTTCAAAAAAGGGGGTCTAAATAGTTAGAAGGATTTTTCAGCCGGTGAAAGGAGAACGGCGGATTGAATGACGCGGAACTGATCAGGCGCATACGGGAGCGGGACGAAACCGTGCTTTCGGAGCTTGAAAACAAATACGGCAGGAGGCTCGGCAAGGTTGCCCGGAACATTCTCAAAAACGAAGAGGATGTGCCCGAGTGCCTGAACGACGTGTACCTGAAAGCCTGGAACAGCATCCCCGCCGCGGCTCCGGAGAATCTGGAGGCGTATCTCGCCACACTCACCCGCAACACCGCGCTTAACCGGGTCCGGGACGGCAATGCCCAGAAGCGCATCCCGCAGGGACTTATCCTGCCGCTTGACGAGGCTGTTGACAATATCCGATCTGATGATCGGGACGAAACTGCGTCAATTGCCGAATCCCGTTCCGAAGAAGAGCGCATCAAAGCGATAATCAACGCATTTTCCGAGGAATTGACCGAAAAAGATCAGAAGGTATTTGTTGCCCGCTACTATTACGATGCGTCGGTGAACAAGATCGCCCGTTATCTCGGCATGCCCGGCGGAACGGTAAAATCCACGCTCCACCGCCTGCGTAACGAGCTGGCAAGGCGCCTGAGAGAAGAAGGGATCGAAGTATGAACGACAGATTTATCAGAAAATATTCCCATGAGCTTCCGGAAAAGGTCGTTAAAAACTGCCCCGAATTTGCAGGCGCTCAGCCGGGAAAAGCAGCATCGTCCGGCGGGGGAGGCAATACTTTCCGCAACATAGTGGTGCCAGTGCTGGTCGCCGTTCTGGTGGTAGCAGGTGTCGCTGCAGGGTTGATCATGGCCAATTATATGAAAAACCGGCGGCCCGACGAGCCCAATGAGATAAATATCACCAATGGCACACCCGAGGTGACAGGACCTGAATTGACGCCTTCAGCCGCGCCAACTGATGTACCTGCCGAAACGCCGGCAGCGACCCCGACGGCAGAGCCTACGAAAGAGCCTGCCTTGTCCCCGACGACAGTGCCGACCGGTACGCCGGAAACCACAGCTACGCAGGAACCCGCGGAAACGCCCGAACCGCTGTACCCAAGCCACAAATATAAATTATACTATTTCAGAAAATATGACGAAATTGCCGGGATCCTATGCGAAAAATCCTTCGGAGTATACGATTTATTAAGAGATGAATATGAGGAGTGCCGAGACGATTTCGGGCCTCTTTACGGCAGGCTGCTCGAGTTGTTTGCCGATGGAACGCTCAAACCGACAGGCCCGATGCTTAACGGGGAGCTTGCCGCTTTTTCCTGGGGAGAACTTCATACTAACGGCTGGTTTAATCTGCCCTGGATCGATTATACGTTCAAAACGGACGGAGGGACGGACGGGCGGTACATAGATGTATGGTTTACATATCCGGAACTGATCGAGGGGTACGATCTGTCAAGTAGCAGTATTGCGGAGATCATTTCGCTGCTTGCCCCCGGGATCCCGCTGCCCGCCGGTGATGAAGAAACGAGTTCGAGCGAATATTCATCGATAAAGAACGAAACTCTTATGCTGCGCGACGGGACCGTTGATGCGATAAAATTTACAAGGGAAGAATCATCTGGGTTGACCAGATATGACTATATGTTCATGCTGAACGGCTGTATTTTGGCGGTTACGCCGCAGGATATACTTCCAAACGAAGAATTCTTTAAAACATTTTCAACGGGAACGTTCAAAGCAGATCTGTCTGAGCTCTCTACTTCGCCCGAAAGAGTGGAGCGCAGTACCGATTCTTCGAAAATAACACGCGAAGAGGCCAAACAGCTCATACGCGACGGTTATAATATTGTCAACAGCATGAAAGGCTATTTTGAATGGTATGAAGTAGGTCACGGCAGCCTGACGGCTTCTCTGGCCAATTCATTTACAAGGCTTTTGCCTGACGAGCAGACTGTCAGGTTTGTTCGCCCGGTTATGGAGGGTTACGACGAAGCCGGAGTCAGGGCGCTGGTGAATGCGACGTTTCTGCCGAAAATAGCCGAATATCTGAACAGAAACGAGACGTTTTACAGCAAATACAGGACGCTTGAAAACGGCAGGACGTATTATTTCTACCCGCAAGGAGGTCAGATAAATTATTATCGCAATTTCAGATTGTCCGAAGAGGATCTGGACAGCCTCGTGCTTGACGAGCAGGCCGGGACCGGATGGCTGATCACAAAAGCAATGTATATGTACGAGCACGCTGCTAAAGATCGGGATATAATTATAAAAGTGTCGTTTAAGTGGGACAACGGCTGGAAACTGGCGTCAATGGATGCCGCAGATGCGGCGCTTCGTGAATATGCGACCGGCTTCGAAGCGAAAGAATTCAGCGTTGACAACGCCCGGCGCATCATTGAGACCGTGGTGTGCGATCTGTATATGTGGACCCGCGTTGACACCGAAGGGCTTTTGGAGGAATCCATATTTGAATTTAAAGAATCGGTTTTATCAGAACCGGAGCATGTGTACCGCGGCGCCAGGCAGTTTGACCGCATCGAGGGGATAATGGCTGATCCGCAAATTTGGCACGACTATGCCGACCGGTTTTTGACGGAACCGCTGGCGGACCGGATACTGAACGGTGGTAATTACCTGCTGTTCACCGACAAGGCGGTTTATGCATGGACGAATTATGGTGACTACAGGCACCTGTTCGGCAGTTATGTGACCGATAGATTTGTCCTGGAAGTTCTGAGCGCGTCTGATACACGGGCAACAGTGAGGCTGAGCGGCTGGGATGTTGCTTCGTATTCTTCTCGGAACGTAAGATCGATCGACGACGGTCTTCTGACGCTGGATTTTGAATTCGAACGGATCGGCGGTATCTGGAAGATAAGCGGGGGCAATTTCATCGATCGCCTCGATGCCGTCTTTACCTGGCCTGAAACAGAGCCATATCCCGCAGATGCGGATCCGTCGCAGATCCCGCCCGTACCCGGGAAAGACGTCAGATCAGCCGGTTATTACCTGTTCCAAAATGAAACAAGTGATAAAGCGTATAACATTACAACATATCGCGACGTTCACTTGAAACCGGGAGAGGCGCTTAGAATACCGGTAGTGTGGTCTCGCAGTGAGCCGCTGCCCGAAGGATCTTACGCACTTTCGATAGAATTCGAAGAATCGGACTCTGTGCGGTTTGAAATGCTAAACAAGGATGAAGCTCCCGGATTGGAGGCGTGCTTCATTGCCACGGCGCTTATGCCGGGCAAAGCAACTGTCCGCATATTCGGGTCGTACGATCCGGACAAGTTGGGCGACGACGTCAAGGGCTTGTCCTCTTATGGTAAAGAAGCGGGCAATCTGCTGATCGACGTTGTGCTGGCGGTGTACGTGGATTAGCGGCAAGTTGCAAGCAGTTATGCCTGTCTAAATATGACCGTTCACATCTTGATAAATTGACCGGTCGATTATATAATGGGTTGTGTTATTCAAGAACGGAGACGTTAGATCCAGGGAGGTATTAATATGAACAAACGAAAACTGGCATTATTGACCGCGCTGGCCGTACTCGTACTATGCATTGCCCTTGCCGCATGTGCAAAGCAAAACCAGGAAGAAGCCGGACCCACAGAGGCGGCAGTTGTCACCGACGAACCGGTCGTGACGGATAAACCGACGGAAAAACCCACTGAAAAACCAACTGAAAAGCCTACCGCTGAACCTACCCCGGCGCCAACGGAAGAGCCGCAGAACGATAAAAAGTATATCATTCCTTACACAACCAAGGGACTCTTCGCGTTATACGAGGGCAAGTACAATACCGAAGACGGGCTCGATACCACAGCGACAGTGTGGAAAGACCTCTCCGGAAACGGCAACGATATCGTTGATCTTGAGCTCGGTGAGACCCTCAAGTGGACGGAAGAAGGCCTTTATATCAGCGCCCAGAAGATCATCCTGCCCGAAGCGATCGCAGAACTGATCAACGGCGAAGAGTATACGGTAGAGTATACGATCAAAGATTTTGAGGCGACCGGCTACGACTATGCTACGTTCCTCAACAGCGACGGCAACGACAATTTCGCTCTGTTCTTCAGGCTTGGAACTGACGAACTTGAATTCAAGTGCAACAACGCCGTAGGTCAGCGGCCGAACATGGGCAACGCCAGGGAACTCCTTACCGACGGCACTGTCACCATAGCCGTAACGTTCAGCTCCGACGACGTGACTGAGCTGTATTTTAACGGTGAATACATTGCCGACAGAGGTGCAGGTTCGTCGACAAATATGGCGGGCAACTTCTTTATCGGTCATCCCGATGCAAGCAGATCGTACAATGCTCACGTAGTCTCGCTGCGTATCTACGACAGAGTGCTGAGCGCGAAGGAACTTGAGGCAAACCACGCTGCTGCCGGGACTGTCGCTCCGAATCCGAATTACATACCCGAATAAATTATCCCGGAAGACAGCCTCATCATTCAAAGCGGTGGGGCTGTTTTTTCATGCCTCAAAGGCAGCTGCCTCGCCTGGATTCCATTGACACCGTGCCATACAACCAAAAGTATTGCAACAGCTTTTTCAGGCTTTTTTTGCGGTCACGGCCACGATCGCTGAAAGCAACGGTCGTGGCCGTTTCCTTATGCTCTGGAAGCCCTTAGAATGCCCTGGAAAGCGTTTTTTGTGTTGCGGCAGGGTCACGGATACCTCCGCGCGCATCGACGCCTCTGAGGCCGCGGAAACGGCCTTGGAACAGCTGGCCGGTCCGATCTAAAGAGGAACGTCCAAACTGCGCCTTGACAATACTAAAATCTCAGAACGATATTGAATTTCTTTCACTTTTCGAGGATAATTATAGCGACATAATTCCAGGAGGTTTTAGACGATGAGGATCAGCAAGATATCTGCGGACAGGAACGATATCATTTTCGAACTTTGCCCGGACGACGGTACCGGGAATCCGCGCAGTGCCGTATTGACCGTGGAGGAATCCGCGCCTACCTTCGGCGATGAGCCGCGGGTCATTTCCACCTTCCGGATCGAGGCGGAAAACGGGAGATTTACGTTGCCCCGGTTTTCCGACAACGGCGTGCACGACAGGATGTTTTCCAGGTACGCGGTATACGTTGACGGCGCCCGGATAAAAGGGGACAGGTACGTTTCCGAGATCGCCCCGGACGTGGCCGAAACCGTTGCGCCTTTCCCGAAATTCCGCTCGATAAAAGCCATGAACACGTCTCCTGAGATCCAGGCGCTGATGAAAGTCGAGCAGGGCAGGCCGGATATCAGCCTTCCGGGTATAATGACCATGATCCCCGACGAGAACACGATCCCCTTCGACCGCGAAGGGAAGACGTATTATTTCCGCCGCGACGCCATAGAGCATTTCGACGAATATATGCGCGCGTACGAATATTGCACCCTGATATTGCTGAATTCCTCCAGGTCTTTCGGCTCAAAGCACGAGAAAGCGCTGCTGGACGTGTGCCTCCATCCCGCATACGACGCTGAGGAACCCAACGCTCTTATCAGCGCGTTCAATCTCCGCACGGAAGAAGGGCTGGAATGCTACGCCGCGTTCCTTGACTTCCTGTTCAGCCGCTATACCCGTGCCGACGGAAAATACGGCAGGGTGATCGGAGCGGTCATCGGCAACGAGATCGACCAGCAGGGCATCTGGGGCAACGCCGGCGATATGACCTGCGAAGATTATATCGCCGAGTATTCGGAGGCAATGCGTCTGGCGTGGCAGATCGGCCGCACCCATTACTCTTCCTTCCGCGTATACATCTCTCTCACCAACAACTGGAGCGTGGCAACTCCGGGCTCCAGCCTCAGGTTCTATACGGCTAAAAAGTGCGTTACGGAACTGGCCGTAAGATCCCGCACCGAGGGCGATTTTGATTGGGGCGTCGCGTACCATCCGTACCCCGAGAATCTGTTCTACCCCGATTTCTGGAACGACAGGGCCGCCAATTTCACCTTCAACACGCCGCATATCACGTTCAAGAACATGGAAGTGCTGGAGGCGTTCCTTGCCCAGGAACTGTTTTTGTACAAAGGGGAGCCGCGCAGGATCATTTTCAGCGAGCAGGGCTTCAATACGGTGACCGGGCCGCTGGAGGGGCATTTCCAGCGCAACGGAGAAGCCGGCGTGGTGCTGGCGTATATGAAAGCGCGTGATATGAAAACGGTGGATATGTTCACGCACCACAGCAGCATTGACAACCCGGGAGAGTTCGGACTGAATCTGGGCCTCATAAAATACGATCCGGACGCGCCGGGCCATATCGGGAAGCCGAAACCTGCATATTACGCTTTTATGGCGATGGATACCGAGGCGGAAGAGGAATACGTCAAGAAGGCGAAGGCGCGCATTGACCCGGATCTTTTCGAATACCTGCTGCATCCCGTGATTTTCACGCCTGAGCGCACGCCCGAGGACGACCTCAACGAGAGCATATTGACCAATACGAACGGATGACAAGTTTGTTTTAACCGTAATACCACGAACTCCCACTTAATACGCGGAGAATACGCGGAGAATACACGACCGGAAGGAGATACCAATATGTCTGCCAGATCCATGATCGCCTTAGCATTGACGGTGATAATGACCGTCGCCTGCTTTGCCGGCTGCAACAACGTTAAACCGGACCCGGTGATCCCGGATGACGAAACTGCCGCTCCGGATGCCACCGAGCCTTCTGTGACCGAGCCTACGCCTATAGAGATCCCCGAC
>JAEEGF011741242.1_pt1 | contig 30228 bp, 24 predicted proteins | sample 9134171 | NCBI WGS metagenome assembly JAEEGF01 (sample SAMN16246542, study PRJNA631951) | gut metagenome | biome: gut microbiome; feature: rumen; material: AP-attached | host: Bos | place: Iran: Karaj | collected 2018-10 | reverse complement strand
ATAATGGGTGTCAGGAAACTCGCGCCGCGAGTTTCCTGACACCCCCTATTATTAAGCTTCTCAGCCCATTCCCTTGATAATTTTGTTCGCGAGTATCTGATAACTGCCGTCCCAGTTGAGCTTCAGGTATGCCTCATTCCGGTGAGTCGCGTCAAAAGCGTCAACGTAAGTTACGTGATAGACGTTATCAACCCATTCGGCCTCGACGTTTGCAGGCATCCCGCCTTCCAGTCCTCCGAACTGTGCAGAGTAGACGTCGACAGTTGCCAGATAATCGGGTTTTCTCTTTATCTGCGGATTGTTCATAAAAGTATCGATATCAAAACCTGTATAGCGCAGAATATCATTTCTGATGACGTCCCCGGGAACACCGGTCACTCCGGTGTCGTCGAAATAGGACAGCCCGTTCTCGGCGTATACCTTGGGATAGTCATACTCCACTTCAAGATCGGAGTAGTTATAGGTGGCGACAAAAGCGAAAATGTCCGCGCTGAACACTCTGGGCAGATTGCCGTTGAAGAAGTAATCCTCCTGGAAATCGTCGAGGAGAAGGCCTCTGAGTCCCGGAGCTTTCAAACCCTCTTCAATTCTTGAATTGTATATCCTGCTTGTTTTCTCGGTCCAGGACGTCCATACCGCCTGATTGCTCAGGATGACGAAATGTCCGTCGATCCAGTCCAGACATAGCAGCATGAGATCTACGTCGAACAGTTCCGAATTGAACTTTAACATCCAGGAGTCAGACATCCTTCCGTCGGCGGTATAGTATACGTAGATGTATCCGTTGCGCTGATCGGTCTCGGTCTTTAAGACCTTTGCGGGATTGTATTCAACTCCGCCGAACTGCACCGAGTAAAGATCTGCCGTCGCAAGGTATGTCGGCCCCTGATCGCCGTAATCCTTGAAAGCGGCGATGCCGAATCCTGTCCAGAGCTTAAGATACGACTCGAGGAAGGAGGCTCTCACCGCACGCGCACCGGTATATTCGGAATATAATTTGCCGTTTTTCGCGTAGATCGCTTCAAGATCCGAAGGCTCCGCGGGATCCTTGAGCTGGGCGACTACCTGCCACAGGTTCGCGTCCCTGACATCTGTAAATTCGGTAAACAGAATACCGTTGACGCCTTCGGAATTGATAAATTTCTCGGCTTCAGCAGCCATATCTGCATCGGCAGGACGTTCGGCAACGGTGGTCACAGGCTGAGTCGGAGTCTCGGGACTCGTGGTAACTTCCGGCTGTGTCGTGACTTCCGGCTGAATGGTAACTTCGGGCTGTGTGGTTACTTCGGGCTGAGTCGTAACTTCAGGCTGTGTCGTCGACTCCGGAAGCCCGGAGGTCAGATCAACCGAGGTATCCGAAGACTGTCCGGAAATAACTCCGGTGCTTTCGGGATCCTGTGATTCCGAAGTCAGGTCCACGGACGCCGCGGATGTACCGTTACCTCCGTCGAAGGTAATATTGATATCGCAGGAAGCAAACGCGGAAATCAGGATGACGGTCGCCAGTGTCAGCGACACTGTCACAAGCAGTCTCTTTTTCATCTTTTTGTTCCTTTTCCCTGCCCTCGGGTATTTCCCTGGGGCAATTGTTTATTAATGTTTATGTGATAACTTTTTAATTCGCGCCGGAAGAAAGCCCGGGTTCTTTCATACGAGCAAAAGCCTATCCGAATCTGATCGCGATCTCAGCCGTTCTTCAGGAAAGCCTCTGTTCTGCCGGCGATCTGTTCGGGCGAAACTCCGGCCGCCGAGAAAACGGTCTCTGACTCTGCGGGGACCGCAAAGGATTCCTCGGTGCCTATAACGAGTGAGCGGAATATCCCGGGAGCCGAGATCCTGTCGATGGCATCGGACAGATTCATTCCGAAACCGCCCGACCTTATCTCCTCTTCGATAAACACAAGATGGCGCTTCCCTTCGCCGAGTCTGTCACAGATCAGCTTTGCGGGCACTTCATAAGGCTTGATTATCTCGCAGAGCGCGAGACCGCAGTCGATACCGCGTTTTTTCAGGATATCTGCCGCGTCGATCGCGGTCCGCGCCATCCTTCCGTGGCAGATGATGACGATATCAGGAATACTGTCACCGCTCATTCTCGAGAATCTGACTCCCGACAGAGCGGTAAAGCCTTCGGGATAAAACTCACTGACGACCAGTGGATCCTCTCCACCCGATGGATACCTCACCGCGGCGACTGCTCCCGACGCGATAGCGGCCCTGACAGACGCCCTGAGGGCGTCGACAGTAGCCGGGGTAAATATCTCGGTCCCCGGGACCGACGAAAGAAACGACACGTCAAAAATGCCGTGGTGCGTTGCCCCGTCGCCCGAATTAAGGCCCGCCCGGTCTATGCACAGGACGAGAGGCAGCGACTGAAGCGCAGCGTCGTGTATCACAGAGTCGAAGGCCCTCTGAAGAAAAGTAGAATAAATTGCGCAGACGGGGATCATTCCTCCGGCGGAAAGACCCGCGGAAAAGGTGACCGCGTGCTCCTCGGCGATCCCGACGTCAAAGAATCTGTCGGGATAGCGTCTGTGAAAATCCGAGAGTCCGGTCCCCTTCTCCATCGCCGCCGTAACGGCGCAGAGGCGGGGTTCGACTTCGGCTTCGCGGCAGAGAGTCTCACCGAAAGCCGCCGAAAAGGCGTTTCCAGTCTCACTGCCGGCAGGCGGGATCGAATGATACTCGTCGGGATTCTTCTCGGCAGGTTCATATCCTTTGCCCTTGACGGTCTTGACATGGACGACAGTGCTTCCGACAGTCTTTGACGCCTCGGTAAGCACCGCTTCAAGCTGCCTTCTGTCATTTCCGTCAACCGGTCCAAGATAAAAGAGCCCAAGATCTTCAAAGATATTTGAGCCGTAAAGGGCGTTTTTGATCATTTTTTTCAGGGATACAACCAGTTTGGTCAGAGGTTTTCCCAGCAGCGGTATATGCGACAGGAAGGATTTTGTGGCGTTCTTGGTCCTGAAGTAACCCGGTGTAGACCTGAGTTTTGAGAGCGATCTTGCAAAGGCGCCGATATTCTTTGATATCGACATCTCATTCTCGTTGATCACAATCACAAGCCTCAGATCCGAAGCGGACGGACAGTTGTTGAGCGCCTCGTGGATCATACCTCCGGTGAAGGCCCCGTCGCCGATGACGGCCACGGTATAAGATGTGCCGCCCCTCAGTTTTTCAGCCTCGGCGATTCCGAGAGCCGCTGAGAGAGACGTCGAACTGTGACCGGCGCCGAATATATCGTATTCGCTCTCGGATCTTTTTGTGAATCCCGACAGCCCGCCGGGTTTCCTCAGGGTATCGAAACGGTCGCGTCGACCGGTCACCAGTTTGTGAACATAGCTTTGATGACCGACATCCCATACGATGCTGTCGCGCGGAGTGTCAAAGACTCTGTGAAGCGCGAGAGTAAGCTCGACAACCCCGAGATTCGAAGCCAGATGGCCGCCGGTGACCGGAACGGTCGCGACAAGATAATCTCTTATCTCGTCAGCCAGCTCGTCAGTTTCCTCGGGGCTGAGTTCTCTCAGATCTTCCGCAGAACCGATCCTGTCGAGAATCGGATAGGAGTCCTTCATTTCTTTTCAGCTTCAGGCTTGTATCCCGCCTCTGTCACGACTGCCAGCGCAGCTTCAAGATATTCGTCTTCCAAGGTTATCTTTTTTCCTTCAAGAGTGACCTCAGCGGGTATACTCTTTTCATCGAGAGCGCGCTTGATCCTGGCGACGCATCTCGGGCACATCATGTCAGGAACAGTGATGGTCTTCATTTCTGACTATTACTCACTTTCAATAAAATATTCTTTATTAAGACTGCCTGTCGGCAGTTCATCCTGATCCGGCCAATCAAAAAACACAAGGGTAAATTCAAGACGGAACAGCTCATACTTGGCTGTTCGGGAGGTCTTTTGAATATATTTCTTCCGCGTATCTGACTGTACCGATCGCGTCGGGTGAATAGGCGTCGGCGCCTATCGTCTTTGCGTATCCGGCGGTTAGCACCGCACCTCCGACGATGACCCTGACCCAGGGAGCCCGCTCCCTCAGCATGGCGATAGTTCTTGCCATCGAAGGAACGGTGGTCGTCATCAGCGCCGAAAGGCCGACCAGCTTCACGTCGGGAGTGCAGGCGTCGCAGACGGCGGCGGGCGGGACGTTCTTTCCGAGGTCGATCACCTCAAATCCGTAGCTCCGGAGCATGACTCCGACGATATTCTTTCCGATGTCGTGGATATCTCCCTCGACAGTCGCGAGAACGACCTTCCCGCGCCCGGTCAGGCTGCCTCCCGACATCTTCCCGATCGCGGAGGTAATGACGGCAAGCGAGGATACCGCGGCGTCGGCAGAGGCCAGAAGTCCTGGGAGAAAGATCCTGCCGGCCTCGAAATCGCGGCCTACGCGGTCGAGGGCGGGTATTACCTCTCCGGTGATCAGCTCCTGAGGATCGGCTGCGGCGCAGAGCTTTTCGGCGAGCGAGACCGCTTCGGAAGAGATCCCCGCTGCGATGCAGCCCGAAAGGGTCGTGAGATCGGCGCCTTCCCGCACCGACGCAGATCCGGCTCCCGCAAGATCGATCGACTCTCCGTCGCGGCTCTCAAATCCTCGCGCCGCCCTCATCATGCCTTCAGAACCGGGATTCATTATCGCCGCGTCAAGTCCGGCTTCGATCGCGGCTCTCAGGAAGCTGATATTTACCGTCTCACGGTCGGGAAGGCCGAAGGAGATGTTTGAAACTCCGAGAGATGTCCTGACGCCGAGCTTTTCCTTTATCAGTCTAAGCGCGCCGAGAGTCTTTTCCGCCGCCTGCGGATCGGCTCCGAGAGTCAGGGTAAGTGGATCAACGATTATCCTCTCGCGGCCGATGCCCATCGATTCCGCCCGTGCGACGATCCTTTCGGCGATGGCCAGTCTGCCTTCGGGTGTGTCGGGGATCCCGTTCCCGTCAAGTGTCAGCGCTATCAGAACTCCGCCATATCTCTTTGCCAGCGGAAGCAGGCGCGACATCGATTCCTCTCTGCCGTTTACCGAGTTGATGAGCGGTATACCGTTGTATTGCCTGAGCGCCGCCTCCATAGCTTCAGGGGAGGCAGTGTCGATCTGAAGCGGAAGCTGACAGATCTTCTGTACCGATGCGACAGTCTCCGCAAGGATCTTCTTTTCGTCTATCTCGGGTATCCCGACGTTGATGTCGAGAATGTCGGCTCCGTTCGCGGTCTGTGCTACCGCCTCTGTCATCGCGTATCCGCTGTCGCCGGCGCGAAGCGCCTCTTTGAAGCGCTTCTTCCCCGTTGGGTTTATCCTCTCTCCGATGACGGCAAGCCTGCCGTCGCCGAATCTGAATATCGAGGAAGACGAGCAGATCCTGCATGACGGAACAGCCGACCGGCGCTTTTCGGGGATCAAACCTTCCAGCCGCGACTTCATCGCCTCAATGTGAGCGGGCGTCGTGCCGCAGCAGCCGCCGAGGAGCAGCGCTCCTCCCTCGGCGATCAGTTTCATTTTTTCAGCGAATTCTTCCGGACCGCAGCTGTATGAGGCGGATCCGGAGGTGCTGCCCCTGGGAAGACCGGCGTTCGGGTTTACGCATACCGGGATCGAGACCTCGGATACCACCGACGGGAGGATCCGGAGCATCAGATCGGGTCCGGCGGAACAGTTCATTCCGAAGGCGTCGGCACCCATCGCCTCGGCGACGGCGCCCATGACAGCGGCGGGGACGCCGGTGAATGTCCGTCCGTCGGCTCCGAAAACACCGGTCACGACGACCGGAAGATCGCAGTTGTCCTTTGCGCAGAGGATCGCCGCCCTGAGCTCGGCAAGTTCTCCGAAGGTCTCGATCAGCACCAGGTCGCAGATGTCCGCGCCTGCCCTGACTGTCGGAAGGAAGGCGTCGTACGCCTCATCGAAGCTTATCTCCTGGCCGACGAGCCTGCCGGTCGGACCTATGTCGAGCGCTGTGTATATCTTCCTGCCGCAGCCCTCTGAGGCGCGCCTGACATTGCGGATCGCGGCGGTGACGAACCTTTCAACAGAGTATCCGAGTTCGGAAGGACAGCGGAAGCCGTTGACGCCGAATGTGTTTGTTTTAATGATATCGGCTCCGGCTTCAATATATTCCCGGTGCGCCTTCACGAGAACGTCGGGACGCGTTATTCCCCAGATCTCGGGAGACATTCCGGCGGGAAGACCTCTTGAATGGAGGAGAGTCCCCATTCCCCCGTCAAAATATATGAATCGGTCAGACTTCAGCCGGTCCCTGAAGGACGGAGAGTCTTGAGTATATTTGTTTCCACTGTCCATATTTCTGTCCGTCCCCTGTTACTCCGTAGAGAATAAACTGATCTTTCTATAGGTATTCGAATGTCTTTGCCAAAAAACGGCTGTCAGTTCTCTCCGCCCAGGACGCCCGGGAAAGCCGCGACTATCTCGCGAGCGACGGCCGCGCTGTTCATCGTATAAAGGTGGATGTTCTTGACACCGGAAGCGTAAAGACCGGCGATCTGTTCGATGGCAAATCCGATCCCGGCAGCTCTCATCCCCTCAGGATCGTCTGAATATCTCGCGGCGATCGAAAGGAGCTTTTCGGGGATCTTTGAGCCCGACAGGACCGCTATCCTGTCGAACTGCTTTACAGACGTGATCGGCATGATACCGGCCGTGACCGGGATCCTGATGCCTGCGGCGCGGACCTTTTCTACGAAGCGGTAGAAAACTGCGTTGTCAAGAAAAAGCTGAGTCGTAAGGAAGTCGCAGCCGGCATCGACCTTCTTTTTCAGATTGGAAATATCATCTTCAAGAGTCGGAGCGTCGGGATGCTTTTCGGGATAGCAGGCGCCTCCGACGCAGAAATCGCCTCTCGACTTGATATATGCGCAGAGCGAGTCGGCGTGTTTGAAAGCCCATGACGAGGGATCGTCGCCATCTGGAATATCGCCTCTCAGCGCGAGGACGTTACACACGCCGACCATCCTCATGAACATCAGCTTCTCGTCGATGTTCTCGGTCGTCGATCCGACGCATGTCAGATGGTGTATTACCGGAACTCCGAACTTCTGCTCGATGTTCGCGGCGATCGGAAGGGTGTACCTCGCGCCCGAACCTCCTGCGCCGAAGGTCACGCTCATATAGTCGGGCTTCAGCGCGGCGACCGCCTCGGTGGCGTCTCTCACGGTATCGAATTTGTCGTACGTTTTGGGAGGAAAGACCTCGAACGAGAGCGTTCTCTCCTTTTTTTCAAGTATTTCGGTGATCTTCAAAGGCTCAGTCTCCGTGGTGAAGTGATCGTGAACAGCAAGTTCAGGCAGCATATCGCAGGCGAGGATAAAACCTTCCCTGCTGTTTATATAAATCAAGTTAATTATACTCTCTTTTATTGATTTTGTAAAGACTTTTCTTCTGCCGATATCCGCCAATATCCGACTCAGGATTTCAGGTTGCAATCCAATACGATCACAATCTGACGAAAACGGTCATTTTTCCTGGTTCGGTGTGCGCTGAAAAATAAACTGCATTTAGATCTGTTCAGTATTCGAGCTTGTTACAGAAAGCTTTACCGGTTCATTTTTATGCCTGTCTGTTTGTACCGTTGCAAAATGAGCCGCGGAATTGCGGGAAAAGCAATTTCAACACGCAGAATTTTTCTTGAACATGCGTCTGTTTAATGATATAATATGATTGTTCAACAGTTTACCTTGGGAAGGACACACAAATGAAAAAACTCATCTGCTTTGATCTTGACGGCACGCTGACGCAGCACCGCTCCCCGCTCGGCGACGAAAACCGCAGACTTCTTGACGAGCTCGGAAAGAAATACCGGCTGGCCATGGTCGGCGCCGGAAACTGCCCTAGGATCTACGGGCAGATGGGAGAGTATCCCATCGATATCATCGGGAACTACGGCATGCAGGAGAGCACCGTCGAGAACGGGGTATTCAGGATCATAAGGACCGACCGTCACGAGCCCGACCGCGATTATTTCAGAAGGACGACCGATTTCCTCCGGGAAAAATACGGCTATACGAAATACGCCGGGGACCCCGTCGAGTTTCACGAGTCGGGAATGGTGACATTCCCGCTCATCGGCACCAAGGCGGCGATCGAAGACAAGCTCGCATTCGATCCCGACAGGTCGAAAAGACGCGCGATCTACCCCGAGATACTACGGCTCTTCCCCGACTATTCGGTTTATATCGGAGGCACCTCCTCTTTTGATTTCTCCGCAAAAAAATACAACAAATACGACGCGATAATGACATACGCCGCAAAATTCGGCATCGAAAAAGAGGATATCCTCTACGTGGGCGACGATTTCGCCGACGGAGGCGGAGACAGCCACGTCAGAATCTTCGGGCTTGACTATATCGAAGTCGACGACTACAGGCACACCGCGGAAATGCTGGCGTTCCTTCTTTGAAACCGAGGGATAACAGTCTGCAATAAAAAAGGCGCCCGAAGGGCGGTTCTAATAAGGATAATAAGAGAACCAGCCGAAGGGAGATAAGCAAATGTCGGAGCAGGGTTGTTTGGCGCAGGGCTTGTATTCAGGATTAAACCTGCACAATGAAGGAGGATTGACTATAAAAAAAGCAATAAAATATGTATATGATGCTAATCCTTTTTATGTTCATTGCAAAAAACATTTTTGTCCAAAATGCGGCAATAAATTGGATTTGCGATATGTTAGCAGAATGGTAAACTCAAAATCTCCTGAAGCAAAAAAATACGATTTCTCCATAGGTGACACATTTTTAGTTGGCGATGTTGAATTTAGAACTCGTTGTTTTTTTTGCAAGTCTTGTCAATTATTCATATCTTTTCAAGATATGAAAGAATACGAAAAAGGAGAAACATAATATCTGGACCGGTATGGAATTGCACAAGAAGGCAAAACGCAGTATCATATGCATTAGATGAAAGAAAGAGAAAGAAGGCTAGTTCTCATAAGGATGATTGAGAACTAGCCGATCGGGAGCAAATAAAAGAAGTAGCGAACGGAAAAACTATACAATTGATAGTTTCTCCGTCATACAATTTCAATATATGCAAGTTTTAGATGTTATAAAATACTAGCGTTGCCCTATCCTCCGCCGCGGCAAAAGCACTCAGACTATACCACGCATATCCAATTTCGAAAAGGAGAAACGTATAATTGAATTCTCTTGCAGGGGGACTATTTGATTATACCAGGAATGAAGATGAATATAAAAAAAACAGTGCTGACTGTCCTGGCTGCGATCGGTGCCGTCCTGCTTCTGGCGGGAGTGCTGCTGATCGCCGTCCAGCAGGCGACGCGCCGCCCCTTCTTCCTGAACGAATGCATCTGCACATTCACAGGCGTCGATGTCTTTCTGACTCTTGGCGGAGGCCTGATGCTCTTTTCCGCGCTTTTCGTTCTTTCATTCACGAACAAAAAGAGGTGGTACGTCACGGCCGTCTGCTTTCTGCTTGCCGCCGTGACGGTCGCCGGGCTCGGCCTGACGTGCCTCAGAGATGAGCCGGAGATCTTCAGGAGGACCTCTCCGGACGGAAAGACCGAACTCGTGATCAGGAACTGGGGCTTTCTTTCCTCGCGCGGTTCGGATGTCTATCTGTGGAACGGTTCCGTGCTGCTCGAATGGCTTCCGTGCATCAGCGAAAGAGCTATGGAACGGTTCGGCGAAGATTATCAGTTGACGTGGTACGGGGACTGTGTCGTCATCGACGGACGTTTCGTATACTCGCTTCCGGTCGGCGGAACGGGAGAGACCGCCCCGTCCGGCCCTCCGGACACCACGGGGGAGACCGGGACCGGCCGGCGGCCGGACTGAATCATACTGTGAATGACGGCGGCTGCTTACGGAAGAAGGCCGGCGCGAACTACGGAGCCATGCGATCGATAATGCGGTTCCCGGAACTTGAACTTTATGGTATTATTCCGAGCAATAATACTTCGGCGACGTAAAGGTCCGCGACCTGATGTGTTTTGGATTCACCCTCCAGGTTGACTGCTATGGATACGGCGGCACATTGCCGACAGGTTCTTTCACCACCGCCAACATGACCTGGAGCGCTGTATATAATACCATGCAGTATTATGAAAGCAGCAACGTGTATAGGTCAACAAACAACATAAGTTATAACAACGGATCTCAAAACACGCCAGCATTTTGGTATGAATTCAACATTCTTTCGATTGTTCAGGAATGGGCACAGGGACGAAACTCAGGAACGCTTGCAAAAACCGATCAGGCGATCGTGTTCAAGTCAACAGACTCTTACGAACAGTCAACAAGCACAAATAATGTTTGCTTTGGTTCATTTGACCGGACATCATATAAGCCGTCTCTAACAATAACATATTATAGCACACCAACTATACCTGTCCAATCAGGTGTTTATGCGATTTCTAGGCAGCATTCTTCTCATTATGCCACAAGCAATACTATTACAGGAGGGACATATCTGCCTCAGCAGCAATTCACATCTGTCCCAGCGAGTAAATCAGTGAGAAACGGTTTGTTTAAGATCATTTATCGCCCGTCAAATGATGATTATATGATCAGAAATATGAGAAACAATGAAGTGGTTGTATATGCAAACCCCGGATACAATGCTCCATTGACATGGCGTCTCCAGTACTGCGATTGATGAAGTCGCAAGCGAAGAGTGTATAGGCTGAGAAGAATAATCAAAAACGGAAAAGGACGGGCATTTGACTGTCCGTCCTCTCCATGGGCACTGTTAAACTAAAACATCCTTATGAGAACCGCGCCGAAGGCGCCTTTTTTATTTTCGCCGAAAGTAACTTCACGCGTTCTCAGACGCGATCTTCCCGCGAAGCTTCGGGATGACGTATCTGTCTTCTTCGGTGAGGCCGAGAAGATCGGCGGTCCTTTTGAATCTTTCCGGAGCCGCGTCAAGAGACGCCGGATGGTGGGCGTCGCTGCCAAAATAGAATTTGCAGCCGCATTTCTTTGCGATGAAATAGGGCTTGAGGACTAGCCCGAGGCTGGCGTAGTCGTAACCGTTGACGCCAAAGTTGAGCTCGACCGCCATTCCCTTCTTCGCCGTCTGGCGGAAGAGATCGGCAAAGGTCTCCTCGGGGATGGCGTCGAGGATCTTCAGGACAGACCCCGCCGGCTCCCTGCAGACGAGACCGCAGGAAAGATGCGCGATGCCGACCTTCTCGAAGGGCAGATCGGCGTCGAGGAGCTTCTGGAACCTGGTGACATAGAGCTCGGTGCGGCGCTTCAGGGCATCCGGGTCGTCCCCCATGCCGATATCGGCGTCGATGGTGAATCCCTTCATGTGGAGATGCGTCGTCGGGACGATTATGAAGTCCATCATATCGGCGACTTTGTCAGAGATCCCGATCGTAAAATACTTGTCCATATCGGTCTCGCAGCCGAAAAGAAAATCTACTCCCTCGGCCTGCGGCAGCGGCAGGAGCTCGCTGATATGTTTAAGATCCTGCGGCTGGTACCATCCCGACGCGCCGGGGACGTCGCTGTCCCAGAAATGGTCGGTGATGCAGATCGAGGAAAAGCCGTTGTCGACGGCGTATTTCAGGATCCGCTCGGCGTTCTGCTCGGGATCGCGTGAGCATGAGGAAAGATATGAGTGGATGTGGTAGTCGTGATCGATCTTCATTTTCATGGCAAAACTCTCCGTCATTCACTGAAATTGAAATGATATTTTTAACCGGCGAGATATCTAGACAGAAACTCCCGCGTGCGCTGCTGCTCGGGAGCCCCGAAGATCTTCTCCGGGCTTCCCTCCTCGGCGATTACGCCGCCGTCCATGAATATCACTCTCGACGAAACGTCGCGCGCGAAGGCCATCTCGTGAGTCACGACGATCATCGTAAAGCCCGATTCCGCCATCCGGCGCATGACCTCGAGCACCTCGCCGACCGTCTCGGGGTCGAGGGCGGATGTCGGCTCGTCGAAAAGGATTACCTCGGGTGACATGGCAAGCGTCCTTGCTATCGCCACACGCTGCTTTTGACCGCCCGAGAGCTGAGCGGGACGCGCGTTGATATACCTGTCCATCCCGACCTTCGCGAGGTAGTCGAGAGCGATCTTCTCGGCCTCCTCTTTTTTTCTGCCTAAGACCTTTATCTGTCCGACGGTGCAGTTCTTCAGCACGTTCATATTGTTGAAGAGATTGAAGGACTGAAAGACCATTCCGACCTTGGCGCGGTAGCGGCTGATGTCGGTCTTTTTTTCTAGCACGCTTCTTCCGTTGAAGAGGATGTCACCGCCCGTCGGCGTCTCAAGAAGGTTTATGCATCTGAGCATCGTGCTCTTGCCCGAGCCCGATGAGCCTATGACGCTTACGACCTCGCCCTTTTCAACCGACAGCGATATGTCGTGAAGGACCTCGTTGTCTCCGAAGGATTTGCGCAGATGCCTGACCTCGATCACCGGCGCGGAGCTACTCTGCACGTTCATACCTGCGCCTCCCCTTCGCGCTCTCCGTCGACCCTGATCTCTGCATCCGGATCGCTCTGCGAGCCGCAGATCACGTAATTGGCGCTGCCCGACAGTTTCTTTTCAGCCCACCTGAGAAGCCTCGTGATCGTGTATGTCAGCACGAAATAAAGCACGCAGACTACAAGATAGGTCTGGAAGGTCTTGAAATTCTGCCTTTTTATGACCGCGGCAAAGTAGTAGAGCTCGGTAACGCCGATGACGTTTAGTACAGAGGTGTCCTTGATGTTGATGACAAACTCGTTGCTGACCGAAGGCAGGATATTGCGCATCAGCTGCGGGATTATGACATAAAGCATGAGCTGTGAGTGCCGCATCCCGATGGCGAGAGCGCCTTCAGTCTGGCCCTTGTCAATCGATATGATGCCGCCGCGGACGATCTCAGCCATATAAGCTCCGGTATTGATCGATACGATAATGATCCCCGAGGCGAGCAGCGGAAGCGTCTCGCCGTCGTTGGCGAAGGCGTATCCCCAGTATATGACCATCGCCTGGACCATCATAGGAGTGCCGCGGAAGATGTCGATGTAGATCATTATGATCCGGTTGATCACCTTCTGGATCACCCTGACAAAGCGGTGCCCCGACATCGGCGCGGTCCTGACGATTCCGGTCAGCAGCCCGATAAGCAGGCCGGCAAGGGTGCCGGTCACAGATATCAGCATTGTGTAGCCGATACCGGTGAGGAGCACCCGCCAGTAGTCTCTGAATATAAAGGCGACGTCTTTGAAGAATTCGATCATTTTCGGAAATTACTTCCCCGTATCAGTTCTTTTTGAAGATCACGACGAGGTTGGAGGAGTAGTAGACGCTTGAGAAGTCGACCTCCTGCGCTCTCTCCTCGGTCGGACTCATTCCGGCGATGATAGCGTCGACTGTCCCGGCCTGGACGGCGGGAAGCAGCGAATCCCACTCGACGGCATAGATCTCAAGCTTCAGGCCGAGTTTGTCTGCGATATATTTCGCGATCTGCACGTCGTAGCCGTTGGCGTAGCTGCCGGCTCTGACAGTCCCGTTCTGGTCGTAGATCTCGACGGCTCCGGTGGACGGGGTGTTGAGATCGGTCCAGTTGAAGGGCTCGTAGGCGCACTCCATGGCGACCTTGAGCGTCCCGGTCGGATTTGCGGGAGTCTCGGAACTGATAGCAAGTGTTTCAACCTTCTGTCCGTTGGCGAGCTTGACCATCTGGTTCATGAGCTCGCTTCTCTGCTCTTCGGTGATCTCGGCGAGGACGGTGTTTATCTGCGAGACAAGTTCGGAGCCCTTCTTGAGAGCGACGGCGATTCCGACATCGGCGTCGGTGGCGGTAAAGCCGGTGTCGTTGTTCTTGAATTTCAGATAGTCAAGAGTCTCGTCGCCGAGGCAGACCGAGATGGCGGTGGGCTCTTCGGCGATGTAGCCGTCGATCGCTCCGCTCTTGAGGGCGGTGAGAAGATCGGCGAATTCGGGATATGTTGAGGATTTTACGTCTTTGATCTGCTCAAGCGCGTCGGCGTGGAAGGTCCCGGCCTGGGCGGCGATCTTGGCGCCTGCCAGATCGGCGAGGTTCTTGGCTCCGCTTATGTCCTTCTTCTGTACCGATCCGGTGCATCCGGCAAGACAGAGAGAGAGCGCCATGACGAGCGCGAGAGTGAGAGTGAGAAGTCTTTTCATTGTATTTCTTCCTTTCAGAAATGAATAACAGATAAAGATAATGCGGCGCGGGAATACCGCGCCGCATCATACAAACAAAGATCATATAATGACGACCGGATAGCTCTCCACAAAGTTGTGACAGTCCGCAGGATATTGTCCTGCGTCCCAACCGGCGGGCCTTCCGAAGACCCTCGGTTTCGGCGGAAATCCCTTTGGGAGAAACTGATAACGACCCGGCGGTCTCGTTTTCCCCTACTTATGCTTTCCGCAGCCTCTATTCGATGTTGTTATTATTATACAACCGATGATCGCTTTTGTCAACAAATAAATGAAATTCGGTCGCAAAAGACAAATGCAACAGTTCTTTTTCAGAAAAGGATCAGCGCGATGAAGCGGAGCGGTTCGTCGCCGTCGTTTCTGAGGCTGTGCTTCTCGCCGTCATTGCAGACGACGGTGTCGCCCGGACCGACTCTGACCTCGGTGCCGTTGTCGTTGTAGACACCGGTGCCCGAGAGAAAGTAAAATATCTCGTTGTCTCCGGTGTGGTAATGCTCGCCGATGCTGTTTCCGGGATCGATGACCATGATGTTGAACATCCTTCCCTTCCCGTACATTTCGTCGGCGCCGTTGAGTATCTTCGTCATATGCGTCTCCCCGATTCCGTTTCTGATGCATTTCGATTCGGTCAGGGCGTTCTCTTTTGATCTGTACATGTCGGTTATCCTTCCTTTTGCAGTCTTCATTTCCTCCGGATCTGACTCCGGAGGTTATTTTATAAAATGATTCTTAAGTATCGCTTCGATAAAGTCTGTCCCCGGAGATCCGACCGTATTCTTCACCGATCCGGCGTTCTCCCATCTGGGAAGCGCTCTCCCGATCTCGTCTTTCGACATCGAGATCTCTTCGGCAGCCGATCCTGCAAGGCAGGCGGCAGCGAGAGCAGACAGTTCCTCAAAGCCGGTTCCCGATTCCAGAAAGAGCGCCGACGCGTATTCCGGACAGATCCCGAGTTCAAATCTCAGCAGATCCTCCATGAATACCGCGCAGGCAAATCCGTGCGGAAGCCCGCGGCTCTCGGTGAGGTAGTATCCGACGTTATGCGGAAAACATGTTCCCGTGACGGATATCGCGATGCCTCCGAGCAGCGAGCCGCTGTAGATGTCCGACCGCTCCGCAGGAGAGAGCTCCTTTCCAGCTGCCGCGGCGGAGAGCGGCCCGGTTATCTTCCGTATCCCCGATGCGGAAGCCGCACGGGAGAGATCCGTCGCCTTCTTTGAAAACCAGCTCTCGACGCAGTGAGCGACGGCATCGATCCCTGTTGAAAGCGTGACTTCGAGGGGCATCGAATATGTGAATGAGGGATCCCCGAAGGCGAGCGAGGCATAGACGGCGTCATCGCGGATGCTGTGCTTTCTCCCCTTCGAATCGGTCAGTACCGATACCGAAGTCACTTCGCTCCCGGTTCCCGCGGTCGTCCCGACAAGGATAACGGGAGCAGGTTCTGACGGCCAGGCGCGTGAATACAACTCATCCTCTCCGATCCCCGGGTTCGCGAGAAATACGGCGGCCGCCTTGGCTGCGTCGAGCGGAGAGCCCCCGCCGACTCCGATGACGGCCTCGGCTCCGAAAGCGGCTCCCGCCCTTCCGGCTTCGGCGCAGGCTGACACCGGCGGATTGGCTCCGATCCTGTCATAAAGCAGATATTCGCCTCCGAAGGAGCCCAGAGCAGACAACAGGCACTGAAGCGCGCCCGATCTCGAAGCCGACGAACGTCCGGTAAGGATAAGGAAACGCTTTCCGTAATTCGCGATCTCCCCTCCGTGCTCGGCGAGGCATCCCTCGCCTGTATATAGCTTTACCGGCATGTAAAACAACATGCAAAAACCTCCAGTTCAAAACTGATTATTCATGATCGAAAAAAGACAGAAGCTGATCCGGACCGCTGAATGCCGATCGGACTCGTTCCAGCTCAGTCCGGTGGTTAAAAAGAATCTGTATATTTCCTGTGAATCGTTCATCCGTCAGTATGTTTCTGAGAAGCGTACATCTGACAATCGCTTCACGACAGTCAGCTGCGGATGTTGCCGTTTACACAGCCGGACGATTCGGATCATTTCCGGTTCTTAATTATATGAGAGTATTGACAGTTTGTCAAGATAAAACGGAAGAAATAATGAAAGCAAGCTGAAAACGGGTTATGAAATCGAAAATATTAATTAAATTTTATTAACAATCCTTTGAAATGACAATTTTTCGCTTGAACTTATTCAAAATAAGTGATATAATATAAATTGGCTTTATATATAAAGCCTATTGCAATAAAGTGTATCACCGCCAATTCGGGAGCTGACCTACGGATATGAAAAGCGCTAACGAAAAAAAGAATATCACCGTGGTAAGGCTTCCCGTCATAGGCGTCACAGGTCCCAGCGGCGCGGGAAAATCGCTTTTCTGCTCATTTCTGGCAGAGCTGGGCTGGAGAGTCCTTGACGCAGACCTGATCTACCGCGGTCTTACCGACCGGCCGACGGCCTGCACGCGCGAGCTCGCCCTTGAGAAGAACTTCGGTCCCTCGGTTCTTCTTCCCGACGGATCGCTCGACAGGCGCGCCATGGCAAAGATCGTCTTTTCGGAAGACGGGGGAGATAAACTGAAGCTGCTAAACGAGATCACGCACAAATACGTGATATCCTCGACCAAAAGACGTCTGTCCCACCCCGGCAGCAATCGCACCGGATTCGTCATCGACGCCCCTCTTCTATTTCAGGCGGGAATGGAAAAGCATTGCGATCTGACGGTCGCCGTGATCGCCCCGAGAGAACTGAGAAGTGAGCGGATAATCGCACGCGACTCGCTGGCACCAGAGGCGGCTGAGGCAAGACTGTCGGCGGCAATGCCCGACTCATGGTTCTCCGAACGTGCTGACGTTACAGTCGTCAACCGCGGAAGCGCGGATGAACTGAGGGCCGAGGCGGAAAAGGCCGCGGCATTGACAGTCCAGTCAAGACAAGAGAGAGAGAACAAAGGTGACCCGAATGGCTGCAACTAAAAGAGGCACCGCAAATACGATCGCCGTCCTCGCCATCTTTCTTCTGTCGATCTGCGGAGGACTGCTGGCAAGGCATTTTCTCAGGGAATACAGGCTCAGAGAATATCCGAGAAAATATTCTGAATATGTTGAAGAGTATTCGCTCGACTGCAGGATCCCGGACTATTCGGTCTACGCGGTCATCAAGGTCGTCTCCGGCTTCGACGCGTCTCTTAACAATGACGGAAAAACCGGTCTCTTTCAGCTGACGGTCGAGGATTACTACAGGCTTTCGGACCCTGACGACGCACCCGACCCGGGACTTCTCTACGAGCCCGAGTGCAGCATAAAACTCGGCTGCAGGCTCATCTCGTCGTTATATGAAAAATACGGTGAGTGGGACGCCGTATGGTGCGCGATCTTCGCAGGCGAGGATAAGACCGATTCCTGGATGAAGACGGGACAGGGCGGCGAAAGGTCGCTCGGAGAGGTCCCCGAGGACGCTGCCGGTTTCATCGAATCGGTGAACAAGGCAATAAAGATATACCGCTCGCTCTACGACGAAGAACTCTTCGAATAAAGTATAAAAAAATAATTTAGAATAAAGAGGCTGCAAAATGACTTCTGAAGAAATGAAAAAACTGGAATACAACAAGAAAACGGTATACGAGTCAAAGGACCCGGAAGCGATAGACGCCGCATACGCCTATGCTGAAGGATACACACGCTTCCTCGATTCCTCAAAGACAGAGCGCGAGGCGGTCATCAGCGCCGTAAAACTCGCCGAAGCGGAAGGCTTTACCGAATGGAAGCTGGGAGACCCGATCGTCAAAGGCGGTAAATACTACCTCAACAACAGAGGAAAGAATCTCTTTCTCTTCTCTGTCGGCACCGAATCCCCCGCCGAAGGCATAAGGATCTCTGCGGCGCACATCGACTCGCCGAGGCTCGATCTAAAGCAGGTCCCTCTGTATGAGGAAAGCGGACTTTGCTATCTGAAGACACACTACTACGGCGGGATAAGGAAATACCAGTGGCTGGCGCTTCCTCTCGCCCTTCACGGAAGAGTGGTCAGGGCCGACGGTGAAAAGGTCGACGTAGTGATCGGCGAAGCCGAAGACGATCCGGTATTCTACATCACCGATCTCCTTCCCCACCTCGGGGCCAAGGACAACGCAAAGCCGCTCGGAGACGCGGTACCCGCCGAAAAGCTCAACCTTCTTACCGGATCGAGACCCGCCGGAGAGAACGACGGAGTAAAGCTCAACATCCTGCGTATACTCAATGAAAAATACGGGATCAGCGAGGAGGACTTCCTCTCAGCCGAGCTGTCCGCCGTTCCCGCCGGAAGGGCGAGAGACTGCGGCCTCGACCGCTCGATGATCGCCTCATACGGCCATGACGACAGAGTCTGTGCCTATCCCGCGCTCACCGCCCTCTTTGAATCTGCGGGCGGCCCGCACACCCTCATCTGCATCCTCGCCGACAAGGAGGAGGTCGGAAGCGACGGCAACACCGGCATGCAGTGCGAGCTCATGCTTGACATAATCGACGAGATCTCTAAAGCCGCGGGCTGCAGTCCGGCGGCGGTCAGATCGGCGTCCCTCTGCCTGTCCGCAGACGTATCTGCGGCCTTCGACCCGAACTTTGCCGAAGCCTTTGAGAAGCGCAACACCGCGATCCTCTCTTCAGGCGTCGTGCTTACCAAATATACCGGCTCGCGCGGAAAATCCGGGACGAACGACGCCTCGGCCGAATACATCGGAAGGCTCAGAAAGATCATGGCAGAAGATTCCGTCGTATGGCAGGCGGGCGAGCTCGGTCGTGTCGATTACGGAGGAGGCGGGACGGTCGCCAAGTTCATCTCGAAGCATAATATCGAGACCGTCGATCTCGGCGTTCCTGTACTGTCGATGCACGCTCCCTGCGAGGTGATATCAAAGGTCGACCTTTACGAGGCACACAGAGCCTTCTCCGCCTTCAACAGATACTGATCAAGATGCTCTCAAGACTTAAAGAGGCGGAACAGAAGGCCTCAAGGCTTGAAGAACGGCTCGCGGATCCCGAAGTCATGAAGGACAGAGAGCTTTTCACGAAACTGTCAAGAGAATACAAGGAGCTCTCACCCGTAATAGCAGAATACCGGAACTATCTAAGCTGCCGGAAGAACGCAGACGATGCAAAACAGCTGCTCTCGTCCGGCGACCCGGATCTCTGCGAGCTTGCTCAGGACGAACTCAGGAAATCCGAAGCGGCCGCCGAGGCGTCGCTTGCAAAGATCAGGGTACTGCTCATACCGCGCGACCCCGACGACGGAAGGGGCACCGTCATTGAGATCAGGGCCGGCGCCGGAGGCGAGGAGGCCTGCATATTCGCCGCCGATCTCTTCAGGATGTACTCGATGTACTGTGCTTCGATGGGTTTTTCCGTCTCAATGGTGGATGAGAACAGGACAGATCTGGGCGGATTCCGAAAGCTCGTCTTCATAGTCGAAGGCGAGGGCGCCTATTCAAGATTCAAATATGAATCGGGAGTCCATGAGGTAAAGCGCGTCCCCGTCACCGAGTCGCAGGGACGGATTCAGACCTCGACGGTGACTGTGGCGGTCATGCCCGAGGCTGAGGAGATCGATGTCGAGATAAATCCCGCCGATATCATATTTGAGACCTGCCGCTCGAGCGGAGCCGGCGGACAGCATATCAACAAGACAGATTCCGCAGTCAGACTGACTCATGTACCCACCGGTACCGTCGTGGAATGCCAGGAGGAGCGCTCGCAGTTCCAGAACCGCGACAAGGCCATGAAGACTCTCCGATCGATCCTCTACGACAGAAAGGTGAGAGAGCAGACCGAGAGCATCGCCTCCGCCAGGCGGAGCATGGTAGGGACCGGCGACAGGAGCGAACGGATAAGAGTCTACCGCTACAAGGACAATCTCGTGCGCGACTCGAGGATCGACGACAGATCTGTCCACATCGCCCTTGACAGTTTTATGAACGGAGAAATGTCTGAACTCATCGACGCTCTCGCGGCAAAGGAAACCGCGGAGCGGCTGAAGGGCGGCTGAAATACTGAAATATGATTACCCGTGTTTTCTATATCGATCCGTCCGGATTTAAAGAAAGCGAGCTTGTACCTGCAGCGGATGTCATAAAGAGCGGCGGTCTCGTCATTTTTCCGACTGAGACGGTATACGGCATCGGAGCCGACGCCACCCGTCCGGAATGCGCCGCGAAGATCTATTCCGCAAAGGGAAGGCCCTCCGACAATCCGCTTATCGTTCATCTTGCGGATCCTTCCGACGCCGAGAAATACGCATATACCTCCCCGCTCTTCTACCGTCTTGCCGGGGCTTTCATGCCCGGTCCTCTGACGGTAATCATGCCCAAAAAAGACAGTATACCCACGACCGTGACCGGAGGACTTGACAGCGTTGCGGTAAGAGTCCCGTCTCATCCGGTAGCAAACGCGCTGATAAGGCTTTCCGGACTCCCGATCGCCGCTCCGTCCGCAAACATTTCAGGCAGGCCATCCGCCACAAACGCCGGATACGCGCTCCGCGACTTCAACGGCCGGTCCGACGTCATAGTCGACGGCGGAGAAAGCGAGTGCGGGCTCGAATCGACAATCGTCAAGATCACCGGACCCGATTCTCTTCTCCTCCTTCGGCCCGGCGCGGTCACTCCGGCAAAGATCATGAAAAGGATCGGATGCGTCCTTGAGATATCCGACGCGGTAACCGGGAAGCTCGCGGAGGGCGAGCGCCCTCTGTCGCCCGGAATGAAGTACCGCCACTACTCCCCCTCCAAGCCTCTGACCCTGGTCAGCGGATCCCGTGAGGCGAGGATAAGATTTTTCCGCAAGGCGCAGGAGACCGAAAACGCGGCGGTGATCTGCTACGACGAACAGCTGCCGCATCTGAGGAGGGAGAACGCGATCTCCGCCGGCGGAGAGACAGATCTTGAAACCCAGGCTCACCGCCTCTTTTACGCGCTTCGCGCTGCCGATTCCCTCCCCTGCGATTCGATCTACGCAAACCTTCCGCCCGCTTCAGGACTGGGACTCGCGCTTTACAACAGGCTCATCAGAGCCGCCGCATACCGCATCGTTGACGCGGACAGCGCGCCGGACAAGAATTCAAGAAAATGACGCGAAAATAAAAAAGCCTGTTTTCGCGAACAACCGAAAAAAGCCAAACGACAATTCAAAGATCAGAACTCCGAAAGGAACCGGTCGGACCAATATGGCAAGGAAGAAAAAGACAGAAGATATCAATATCAAGGAGCCGCCGGCCCCGGCGGTCGAACAGCTCATAACCGAGACCGTCGAGCAGAACTACATGCCATACGCCATGAGCGTGATAGTATCCCGGGCGATACCCGAGATAGACGGCTTCAAGCCCTCACACCGCAAGCTCCTCTATACGATGTTCAAGATGGGACTGCTGACCGGGCAGCGCACCAAAAGCGCGAACGTCGTCGGACAGACGATGAAGCTCAACCCCCACGGCGACGCAGCCATCTACGACACCATGGTCAGGCTGACCAGAGGGAACGCCGCTCTGCTGCATCCCTTCATCGATTCAAAGGGATCCTTCGGAAAGCAGTATTCGTCATCGATGGTCTGCGCCGCGTCGAGATATACCGAAGTGAAGCTGGACAGATTCGCCTCGGAACTCTTCTCGGGCATCGACCGCGACGCCGTCGACATGGTCGACAACTACGACGGAACGATGAAGGAACCCGTCCTGCTGCCTACCACCTTCCCGAACATACTCGTCACCCCCAACTTCGGGATCGCCGTCGGGATGGCGTCGAAGATCGCCCCCTTCAATCTCGAGGAGGTCTGCGACGCGACGACGGCCGTGCTGAAAAACCCGAAGACAGATGTCGACAGGATCCTCGACATCATGCCCGCCCCCGATTTTCCGGGCGGCGGAAAGATAGTCTTCGACCGTGAGGCCATGAAGCAGCTCTATCTATCGGGTTCCGGACCGGTGAAGATCAGATCGGTCTGGAAATACGACAAGGCCGCGAACTGCATAGACATCCTCGAGATTCCCTATTCGACCACGATCGAAGCGATAATGACCCAGATCGGCAAGATGATCAAGGCAGGTCAGTTGAAGGACGTCACAGATTTCAGGGACGAGATCGACAAGGACGGCTTCAAGCTGACGCTCGATCTTCGTCGCGGGACAGATCCCGACGCCCTCATGCTCCGCCTCTTCAAGGAGACTCCGCTCGAAGACTCCTTCCCCTGCAACTTCAACATCCTGATCGATTCCGTCCCGAGGCAGATGGGTATCCCCGAGATCATCTCCGAGTGGATAAGGTTCAGATCGGCCTGCCTGCGCAGAGAATTCGCCTTCGATCTTGCCAGAAAGAAGGAAAAGCTGCATCTTCTGGTCGGTCTTGGAAAGATCCTTCTCGACATCGACAAGGCGATAAAGATTATCCGCTCGACCGAAAAGGAGAGCGACGTCGTCCCCAACCTCATGGCGGGTTTCGGGATCGACCGTCTTCAGGCCGAATTCATCTGCGAGATAAGGCTGCGCAATCTCAACCGAGAGTATATTCTCAACCGTATCGAGGAGATCTCCTCGCTGAGAGAGGAGATAGCGAGAATAGAGGGCATCCTGGCCGACGAGCTCAAGCTCAAAAAGGAGATCGCCTCGCAGCTTGCCGAGATAAAGAAGAAATACCGTCAGCCGAGAAGATCCGAGATCATCGGTGCCGACGAGATCGAGGTCTACCGCAAGGAGGACTATATCGAGAATTACCCGGCTCACTTCTTCCTCACCGCTCACGGATATTTCAAAAAAATAACCGACAAGTCTCTCCGTGGGAATGATCTTCACACTCTGAAGGATGGAGACCGGATCATTTCGGAATTCGACGGAGAAAACATTTCTGAACTCAACTTCTTTACCGACAAAGGACAGATCTACCGCTGCCAGGCATCCGACATACCGACCTGCAAAGCTTCCGAGATGGGCGAGTTCATCCCGACGAGGCTGGGATTTGCCGACGGAGAAAGACCTGTATGGTGCAAGCTCGGCGGCGACTGGCCGGAGGACAGGCGGCTCGTCTTCATATTCGCGAACGGCAAGGGCGTGAAGATCCCCGAGAACGCATATGAGGTAAAGAGCAACCGAAAGAAGCTCACCGGAGCCTTCTCTACCGTCTCGCCCGTCGTCGGGATATTCGAGGAGGGAAAGCAGCCGTTCGAGCTGCTGGCTGTCACCGTGGAGAACAGGGCGGCGGTCATATCCACCCAGCTCATCCCGGTAAAGACGACGCGCACCTCACAGGGGATCCAGCTCTTCACGCTGAAGAAGGGCGTCGCGCTGAAGGCCGTATTCTCGGACTTCAAGGATATAATCGATACCTCCAAAGGATACAAAAAGCTGAAGCTGCCGGCGTCGACGACCGCAATGCCTGACGAAGACGCGGCAAAACTGCCGCTCTGAGCGTAACAGTTCTCAAAATCATCTGCCGCTTGACCGCAAGGCGGTGACGCGGCAAAACTGCCGCTTTGAGCATAACAGTTCTCAAAATCATCTGCCGCTTGACCGCAAGGCGGCGCGGCGGCAAAAGTTCCGTTTTCTCCGAAAGGAAGAACCGAAAATGAAAAATCACCTGATAAATCATTCGTCATCCAAGCCCGGAGGCCGCCCAAAGACCTTCCTGTTCGCCTCCGCGCTGCTGTCTGCCGCGATCCTGTCGGTGACCGTCTTCGGTGCCGTTACATACGACAGCTCGAAGGACCCGGTCGTCGCCCAGTCGGCGATGCACCAGTATGTCACCGGAGAGCTTGAAGGGATCCGCGCAAGCATCGCCTCGATCGAGCAGCGCCTCGCTCTTGTTGAACTGACCGGAGGCGGATCCGGCTCGGGATCGGGCACAGGAACCGGAAGCGGATCGGGCATCTCATCCGAGGGAGCCGCCCAGATACTGGCCAGGCTTTCCGAGCTTGAGAGCGGGCTTGCCGAGGTCAGGGCCGAGAACGAAAGACTGAGTGCGGAGCTGACAGCCGCAAAGCAGGAGCTTCGGTCTCTGATCTCCTCGCTGCAGACGGATGTCAATTCCCTGAGCACGTCTATTTCGACCGTAAGAGACAGCCTGACATCTCTTCAGAGTACCGTCTCCTCCGCAAAGAACGACATCAGCACTCTGAAGACAGATTTCCGTCAGATCTCTGACATCTCGACGAAGCTCAACACCCTGACATACAGGGTGAACAATCTGACCGGAGACGGCGGAGACCTGGCGAAGATCAGAGAAGAACTGCAGGCAGTAACAGACAGCTATAACGACATGCTGGAAAAAGCCGGAAGATTTTACAAGGCGGTATATGTTCCCTACGGATCGACTGTCGTCGCGGACGGTCAGGACGACTGCGTGATGGTCATCCTCAGGACCGGCTCTGCTGAAGCGGTATCTCCTTTCAATGAACCCGGCACCGCCCAGGGACTGAACGATCTGTCCGGCGGAGACGAGCTTTACGACGGAGACAGCCTGTCTCTGTTCAGAAACTATATGATCCCGCGCGGAGGCACAGACGGCCGGGGAGTAAGGGTAACCAGTCTTGAAGGCGCCTACCTTATGATCGGAGGAAATTACAGAATTGTCGAACCGTGACAGAAACAGGATCTCCTCGAGGACGCTTCTTATAAGGATCATAGCCTGGATCCTTGCGGGTCTTATGATCATAAGCGCGGCATATATGGCAATATCCTTTTTCATAAACGCGTCCGCAAAGGAATCGGCTGAGGATTATTCTTTCTATTCCGCCGGTAAGGACCGGCAGAACGGCACCTATATCGCCGTGGCTCTCAGATGGGGGAAATCGTCGGCGGTATCCTACACGGTCACCTGCCCTAACGGCTTCGCGGTAGGCGAGGCAAACGTGACCAGGACCGCGCGTTCCTTCACCGCGCTTTATCTCCTTGACGACGTCGAGATTGTAGTCGCTCCCGACGCCAATCTTAAAGTCGGATACAAAAGCTGTTCATTCGCATCTTCCTCCTCGAACACCGATATCGGCGGATATCACGTTGAACTGACGCTCCCCGGAGGGCAGGAGGGGATCTGGAACAGCCTTGAGGATCTGAAGGCTCTTTATTCTCTGGAATACGAGCATGTTTATCCCGCATGGAACGAGGGCAAAAAGACGGTCCGCGTCGGGGCTTTCGCAAGTTATACCGATGCCTCTAACGCAGCCGCCGCGGTAGGAGCGGGACTCGACGGATTCTCGGTCTCGGTTGCCTCTCCGTCTTCCTCCGGAGTCATAGTTCTGAATGAGGATTACGACGAGATCCTTTTCGGCTTCACCGGAGCAGAATACTGCTCGGGAGCGGTCGCCGCGAGGCAGAAATCCGGCACCGACAGAGCCTATATCTGCAACACGCTGAACAACTACCTCTACGACGGTGTCTTTTATTTCAGGAGATATATCACCTCGGATGTCAACGCCATCGTGATGATCAATCTCGTGGAGCTAAACACCTACTGTCAGGGCGTGCTCCCCGCCGAGGTCTTCACCTCCTGGCCTCAGGAGGCTCTTGCCGCCTTTGCGGTCACCGTCAACAGCTTTTCGATCGGCGGACTGAACAAGCGGTTCTCGGTCTACGGATGCGATTTCATCGCCTCCTCCACCGACCAGAACTACTTCGGAAGACAGGGGGTCAACGCTGCAGTGATCTCGGCATGCAAGAAAGCCGAGAACAAAGTCCTGACATATTACGGAGACAAAGGGCCTGAGGTCGTAGGAGGCGCTTATTCCTCTTCGCAGGGCGGTTGCTCGGTAGATACCGAATATGTCTGGGGAGGATTCACCGGTCCTTATATCTGTTCTCAGCCGACTCCCTGGGAGGACTATTCCACCGTCGGGAACGGGCTGTGGAAGAAGGAGATATCGGCCTCCGCATTTGCGACGCAGGTAAAAAATTATAAATCCGGCCTCATCTCGGGGACCAGTATCGCCAAAGTGACCTACGAGACTCCTCCGGATTCCACCTATATCTCTTCGATGACCGTCACCGACAACCTGGGAAAAAGCGGTACTGTGACTCTCTCCTCGAACGTTCAGTCGATGATGGGCAGCAGCTATGTCTATTCGGCCAATTTCGTCATCGGAAAGGGTTCGGTCGCCTATTCCTATGACAAGGTCATTTCAAACGAGATCATAAATCTCAACGAAAACTACTCAGGCTACCTCACCGTCAGCACTTCGGAAGGGTCATTCACAAGCTCCTCCTCGCTGTTCAGATTCCTGACTGATCTCGGCACCGCGGCGTCCGACAGTTCGCGTTCTCTCTATGTCGCGACGGCGGGAGGGACCGCCGTGCTCGCCTCCGAGCAGGATATCCCGATAACGACCGTCCCTGACAGCAGCGGGATCTACACATATGTCGCCGACTACGGAGATTTTCTTATCGTCTCAAGGCTTCAGGAAAAGACAGGCATACACTACGCCTCGAACAGTTCATCCTTCGCCATCGTAGGCAAGGGCTTCGGACACGGGGTCGGAATGAGCCAGTACGGCGTATACTTCCTTGCCAAGGCGGGAGCCACATACGACCAGATAGTCAGAGCATACTACCCCGGGTCTAAAGTTGAAAACGTCTACGATTTCTGGGGAGTGAACTAAGTGTCTTCGCTTAGAGCAGGCTGTCAAATTTGATCAAATATATCTGAATCGAGTCAAAAAAACAGGCGCTGTTACTTGCCGGAAAAAACGAATGGATTGATATTCAATCCTGTGTCATTTTCCCCGGCGAGAAGCAGCGCCTTTTTGTCAAACAAAGATCAGTTGAATTGAAGGTTTTTCATAAAAAAAACTATAAAAATCTGGTTTGTGACAGATTCCTGGCAGTGATAACAAAGGGGCTGTAAAGGTAAGATCCTTTAAACAACCCCTATATATTGCATCAGAAAAATGTCAGACGGTCAGATCGAAGGTGCGGCTGATTCCCTTCCTAAGTCTGATCTCTGTTTTTGTGTCCCCGATGGAGATCTCATAATCGCCGAAGAAGCCGAGGAATTTTGCCGATCCCTCCCCGTCGGTCTCGACCGTCACGTCTGTCGTCCACTCATTCCCGAACAGATCGACTAGAGCGTCGTACGCCGGCTTGGGATTGAGGTCGTAATCAAGCAGACCTCCGCGGTAAATATTCTCACCCGCGCTCATATCGCCGCGAGGCGCGAATGCCGCGTAGCCGTCGGGAAGATTCCAGTATATCGCGGCTTCGACCGACGGATGACTGAACCAGATCCTGTAAAGCCTCCTCAGTATCTCCGCCTGGAGCTCATAATCCTCCTTCGTTTCGTAAAAGGCGGGTATGGTGATCTCGGTGATCTGTATCGGGAGTCCGAGCGCGGAATAACAGTCAAGCACGCGGTAGATCTGTTCGGGATTGTAGAGCGACTCGGTATAGCTCGCCTCACGGTCGGGCTTCCTGAAGGCGTGAAACTGCATGCCGACGGCGTCTATCCTGCAGCCTTTTCTCAGCGCGTCCTCGATCAGCCGGTAGTATGCGCTGCGCTTATAGACGAAATTGACTCGTGGCTCCCAGATGTGCGACGCTTCGTTGATTATCAGCTCGTTGAAGGGAAAATACTTCTCGGCCGCGGCGAAGCTGTCCGATACCAGTCTATCGTCTGCGAAATAGGGCGTGGACTCCCTTCCCGGTTTGTTGCACAGGACCTCATTGACGACCTCCCATGCGGGAATCCTTTCGGCGTATTTTTCGGCCAGTTCGCGGTATCGCCTGTCAAATCTGCGCCTGACCGACTGAATATCGTATTCATCAAGCCAGGCCGGATCGAAATTCAGATATGTCAGGCAGTGAGCCTTCGGGAAGATCCGGTTCTTTTCGCAGAAGTCGAGGCAGAGATCGACGGGCGGACGGCGGTAGACCGCAGGACTGTCGGCGGAAAACCTCGGCTTGCCGTCCTCGGGTTCGAGATCTCTCCAGTAGATCGGAAGAGTCGCTTCATTGAAGCAGCGTGAGAATAGCTCGTCATATTTCGCGTTCTTCTCTTCGCTCTCAAACTGTCCCAGCATGAAGAGATTCGCTCCGTGGAGAAAGGCGTGGTTTCTCAGTTTTGCCCTTATCCTGACTCCGGGAAGCAGATTTCCCTCGCGGTCGCGCAGCTTCAGTCTGCAGTATCCTTTCCGGTAGAGTTCGATACCGTGCTCGACTCTATGTGCCGTCTCGTCCTCAAAACAGATAAACTTTTCAAGCAATTCCTCTCGTCTTGACATTCTATCTCTTCTCCTCCTGCGGTCAGCCGACGGTCATGACGACCTTACCGACGTTTTCTCCGCGGTAAAGGATGTCCTGGGCCTCCTCGGCGCTCTCGATCGGAAGGACTTTGTATACGGTTGGCCTGATCTCACCCGAAGTCACCTTCGGCCAGACGTCGTGCACCAGCGAGGCAAGGATCTCGGCCTTGACCGCGGGGGTCCTCGACCTGAGAGTGCTTCCGATTATTCTGACGTTGCGCACGTAAACGTTGCGCAGATCGATCTCGGTCATGTCACCGGCAAGAGTCGCGATCATTATCCATCTTCCGCCCCTCTGCATATAAGGCAGACAGGGCCCCATCATCCGGCCGCCCAGGCAGTCGATGGCGACGTCGACCGGATGTCCGGCTTCAAGCTCCGCCTTCAGCACATCGGCCGGATTTTCCTTTGACGTGTTGATTATGACGTCGGCATGAAGGTGAGCGATAGACGCGGCGATCGAATCAGACAGCACCGATGTTATAACGCGTGCGCCGAAGGCCTTCGCCATCGGGATGACAACGCTCGCGAGGCCGGAGGCTCCGGCGTGCATGAGGAGAGTGTTTCCCGGCTTGAGTCCGCCTTCGATGAAGAGATTCAGGTATGCCGTGGCAAAAGCCTCGGGGATCGCGGCGGACTCGATGAGCGATACGCCTTCGGGAACAGGCATGAGCATGTCGTATCTTACCGCGGCGTATTCGGCGTATCCGCCTCCTCCGAGCAGCGCACAGACCATGTCTCCCGGCTTTACCGTCGATCTCGCCGCAGCTTCCGGACCGACCGAGACCACCTCTCCGGCGATCTCAAGCCCCATCCACTCGGGGCATCCGGGAGGAGGCGGATAGTTTCCCTCTCTCTGCATGAGATCCGCCCGGTTGAGAGCGGCGGCTCTGATCTTTACAAGACACTCGTCCGGTCTGATTACAGGATCAGGGACATCGCTCCATACAAGATGATTGTCGCCTGTGATTAAAACAGCTTTCATTTTCTTATCCGTCCTGAGTTTATTGGTGGCGCGGAGCCTTGAAATCCGCGGCGTTGACGATCCCGTCCGCGGTCATGATGTCGTAAAACCATTTCCCGCATTCGGTCAGATCGTCTTTGTCCCATGCGTCCGACGGGAGGACTCCCGGCTTGAACATTATCCACTGAGAGAGCGGCGACGACGCGGAACTGGAGTTGTATCTGAAGTAGCAGAATCCGAGATCGTTTTCCAGGTAGTAGTTCAAAAACTTGGCGGATTCGGCGAGATCATAGACCGTCTCGTCCCTGTTTTCGGTAAGATTCGCCTTGATCGGACTCATTTCGGTCGTGACGACGGTGAGACCGGAGGCGAGAGCGTCGCGCAGCTTCCATCCGTATGAGGTGGAGTTCTTGTCATCCCAGGGATAATTGTAGGGATAGCAGTGAAAGGTATATGCTATGTTCCAGCCGAGCTCGGCAGCTATGGGATCGTCCACCGGATCGTCGCCTTTGCCGGTTGCATATGTAGAAAGCGCGGTTGCGCTGGCGTTGGGAGCGCATACAATTATGTTTTCGGCTCCGGCCGCCCTGATAACGCCTATGATCTTTTCCTCGTAGGCCTTTACGCTGTGTTCTGCGCCGTTCTTTGTCCCCCAGGTGTCGTTGGGCTCGTTGCAGATCTCGAAGAGCACATGCGGATTGTCCCGGTATTTTTCGGCAAGCCTTCCGAAGAAGTCCGCAGCCTCATCCGCATAAATATTCGGATTCTCGTTGAGAACGCCCCAGTCGATGATCACGTAGATCCCCTGTTTTGTCGCGTTGTCTACAGCGGTATCCA
>JAEEGF011299084.1_pt1 | contig 30228 bp, 23 predicted proteins | sample 9134171 | NCBI WGS metagenome assembly JAEEGF01 (sample SAMN16246542, study PRJNA631951) | gut metagenome | biome: gut microbiome; feature: rumen; material: AP-attached | host: Bos | place: Iran: Karaj | collected 2018-10 | reverse complement strand
TGAGCCAGGGCCATGATACCGAATAATGCCGCTGCCCAGCGGCGCAGTCGTGCGGGCGGCGTGATGTCGGGAGCAATCGCCTTGCCCCGACACAACAGCAGGTAGAGGAACAGTACGATGCACACGGCTGTTCCTGCGCCGTGGAGCTGGAGATACAATACTGACAATGGCGTTATCTGTTCGGGCATATCGTTATTATTATTTACGCCGCAAAATTACTACTTTTTCAGTGAAATCAGGTAAGTATTCAAAAAAAGTTTTGTTATTATTTGCTATTTCGTCGGTGGTTGCCGATGTGGAAATTGCTTGAATTGAGGTTGAAATTGCATGAATGGGCAAATTTGGAGTGTGTGGCGACTCTCAACTAATGCAAAAAAAGTCTCAGCTAATACAAAATCTTCACTCGCGGCGATTTTTGCTTTGCAAGTTTCGGCCTTTTTGAGTACCTTTGTTGCCGTTTTTTCTGAGACATGACAAGAGCGACTATATGAAATAATGTTCAATAATAATTAAAAACAAAAGAAGTATGAGAAAAAAACTACTCTCAATTCTCGCGCTGCTCTGCTTGACGGTATCCGGCGCATGGGCGGACGAGACGTACACCATCAAGTTCGAAGCCAACGAAAAATCCGTGACCAAGAACGTCACCTTGCCGCACACCTTCTCGTGCGACTATGTGAACAAGAATGGCGAGCTCGACCAGATTATCCAGAATCTCTATGAAAGTTACAGCGGAGGTCAGTGTTCACCAGAACAACCCGCGGTCCCCTACGACCCCTACAACGATAACGTAACAGGCGGCTGGGAAAATAATAACCAATCAATCACCATCAGCGGCCCATTTGAGGGCACGGTTACGGTGACGAGCGGGTATGAAGTCGGTAGCAGTTATAACCGCTACACCCTTACAATCTCATTCCCCGGCTACATAGCTCCCCCTGTTGCCAGCGGTTACTGCGGTGATCCTACCGTCGATAATGGTGAAAATGTCACATGGCAAGTGACTGGACATCCAAGCGAAACTTATGGTAGGGAGTACACCCTGACCATCAGCGGCACGGGTGCTATGGCGGACTATACTAGTGGTGAATTTAACAACATTAATCCAGAGTTACCTCCAGCTCCAGCTCCTTGGTGTGGCGGGGAATTTCCATTTCCCTATTGGCCCATCACGAGCATCGAAATTGGGAATGGCGTGACCCACATCGGCGATTATGCCTTCTGGGATCTCTCTGCTTTTTCATCTATCGAAATCCCTAGCAACGTGAAAAGTATCGGCAATGGTGCCTTCGAACAATGCGGTGGGCTGAAATATGTCACATTGAATGAAGGACTTGAGTCCATTGGCGGCGGTGCCTTCGGAGGTTCCTATCTGTTAGCTATTAATATCCCTGCCAGCGTGACAAGTGTCGGTGTCCTTTTCGTCAATGATTGTATATATTTGGGATCAATTACCGTGGCTTCTGGGAATACGGTATATATCACTGATGATGATCATTCAATGTTAATAGATAATACGACCCACACATTGATGGCGACATGTGCAAGCAGAACTGGAATCACCATCCCCAACACCGTAACAAGTATCGGCGATAATGCCTTCTGTAATTGGCAAGGCACGTCAATCACCATCCCTGCCGGTGTGACAAGCATCGGTATGGGTGCCTTCTTGTGGTGCACGAATCTGGAGTCAATAGAAATCCCTGCTAAGGTAACAAGCATTGGTGGTGGAGCATTCTTTAACTGCAGTAAATTGCAAACGATTATCCTTAACAGCAACCCATATATTGGTGAACAGGCTTTCGTAATTAACCGAATTTTTGCTCCAGGAGGACCGACTTACGAATACCCCAACTCGGTTACGATGAACCTGACGGCGAACGCAGATGAAACCGGTACCTACAAATGGATGACGTTCAACAATGAGAACTACAGTTTTACACCAGACGCAAATACGACTGCATATAAGGGTGTCCTTAATGGCAGCAACGTCCAGCTGGTGCCAGTGGCTGACGTTCTGGCAGACAATGCCGTCATTCTGAAATCTACGTCATCTGCCGTCACGATGACACTTACTACATCGCCAACAACAACCAGCGGCGACTTCACTGGTAACGCCCTGACGAGCGTGAAGTGGACTGCTGAAAATTGGAATACACCTGCGAACTGTTACACGCTGTCGCGCGGACAATCCGGCACGAGTGCGTTAGGATTCTATAAATACACAGGCTCTACGCTCAACTACGGCAAGGCTTACCTCATCACCCCCAGTGCTGCTCCCAACTTCATCGGATTCGACGAGGGCGGCGCAACAGCCATTGAAGTTCCCGCTGCCACTAACAACGTGGAGAACGGCGAGATATACGACCTGACAGGCCGTCGCATCGAGAGCCAGCCCACGAAGAAGGGCATCTATGTGAAGAACGGACAGAAATTCATCGTAAAATAAAAAAAGGAGGACGTGACTATGACACAGAAAAATATTGATATGAAGCGCGTATACGAGAAGCCCTCCTTGGAGATCTATCAGTTGGTAATCAACCAGCATTTGCTTCAGGGATCGGAGACGTTGCCTACCTTGCCTACCAAGGATGAAGAATCAGATCAGCAGTGGTAACCTCACCTGCGGTATTACATAAAGCAAGGGCCTGTTTCGCGTGGTGCGAAGCAGGCCTTTCTTCGTCTATCACGGGGTCTGTTCCCGTGATAGATTAAGCCGCTCATTACCAAACGTTTGTGTTGCGGATAATCCCCCATAATACAAATCTCTTCCTATCCGAAGGCACTTTCTGCCTCATCTGCTCGGAGCAGAAGGCCGAGGAAGTGCCTTCAGATGGGGGTAGGATGTGCCTTCAGGCGACCGAGGAAGTGCCTTCGGACGAGGCGGGAAGTGCCTTCAGGCTACAGGGTGGCACGGTGTAACCTCAAAAGAAAACTTATCCGCCATAAAACATCGAAAGATGATTCTCTGGCGATTTTTTGTGCCTATTTCGTCGGTGGTTGCCGATGTCGAAATTGCTTGAATTGAGGTTGAAATTGCATGAATGGGCGAATCTGGAGAGGGGGGGATAACTCTCAGCTAATGCAAAAAAGTCTCAGCTAATGCAAAATCTTCGCTCGCAACGATGTTGACCTTGCAAGTTTCGGTCTTTTTCAGTACCTTTGCGAAATTATTAACAATTATGACAATTACATTAACAACAACATGAGATTAAAAACATTATCTATTCTTGCCCTGCTATTGACAGCAGCTTCGGGAGCGTGGGCCACAAAAGTAGAACTTAACAAGTTTTGGGCTTGGGACCAGAGCGCTCAGCAGAACACCCAGAGTGGCAGCATCTACACCTTCAACTCGGATTGGATGGGAGGCTCTACTTCTGTTAATAAAGACTGGTCTGCCTACGACTATGTGTGGATGAAATATTCTGGACTTAGTGGGCAGATTAGATTCATCATATGGTATGATGAGTATTTAAGAACAGAAAGTTATGGAGCGGTTTTTGACGAAGAATACGTTACCTTGAACAGTGATGAGGCCACTTCTGGAGTTGTAAGAATTGCTATCAACAAGACGAAGACCTTTACCAATGGTGGTGGTGATACTGGTGGTGAACACAAAGGTGATATCTATGCACAACATGTACGCGAGGTAAGAATTCAGAATCCTACTTCTCCATCCTCTATTACAGTTGAAGGAATATGGGTTGGCACTGAGGCGGATTATAATGGTGCCATGAGCGAGACTTATGACCCTACCAAAAACCACATGATGAAGGTATATAACAGCAGAATTACGGAAAACATCTGGGATAATGTTGCACAATATACATTTGCAACCCCAATGGAAGCCGGAAAGTATTACACCATCAAGATGAAGGTGCATGCAGCTGACATTACCTGGCCCTGCACAGTGAGATATGGCTTTATTGGCGAAGGAACGGATTATAGTACTTATGTATATGGAGATGATAGGACCATTCTGCCTCATACATCAGCAGTGTTTACAGACACCTATCAGGCGAAAGTAGATCATCCAACTATTGAGTTCTCTATGGGAGGCGTCATAGGTAATGTGTATTTTGACGACGTGTCATGTACGCTGGCCGATGATGAAAGTGTCAATATGATAGGCAATGCCGACTTTGAGACGCAAACCTACTATGGTTGGAGTGCACCAGGCTACACCGAGCAGTCCTTTAGCCATGTAGAGGATCCTTACACCGAGCTTAAGGAGACTACCGACAATTCGGCCTGGCTTTCAGGAAATAGCGGACAGGCCGACATCAGACTTGATCGTACGCTGCAGACGGGTGGATGGAACACGTTCTGCTCACCGTTCAGCATCAGCAGTACTGACCTGACAGCTATGGGTATAACGGCAAAAACACTGAGCAGCTCAACGTTTAACGCAAGTACGGGGCTGTTGACACTCAACTTTGCCAATGCCACAAGCATCGAGGCAGGTAAGCCCTACTTGGTGAAAGTGAACGCAACAGTGCAGAATCCGACTTTCGAAGGCGTGACCACTGTCAGCAGCGCAACGCCAACACAGACTACCTATGCCGACTTCATCCCGACACTGGGTCTGACCGAGGTTACGGGCAACACGAAGGAGATTCTTTTCATCGGTAGCGGCAACACACTGCTCTATCCTGAAACACTGCCAGGCAACTTGAAGGGCTTCCGCGGCTACTTCCGGCTGAAGAGCGACGCAGCAGCAGCCAGCAGCTTAAGCCTGAATCTGGGCGAGGAGACGACAGGCATCGAGAACGTGAACTGTGAAACAATAACCAATAACCGTTATTACGACCTGCAGGGCCGCCACGTGGCTCAGCCGACGAAGGGCCTGTATATCGTGAATGGTAAGAAAGCCGTGATACGCTAATGATTTTTAAACACGAATTGCCACGAATTGAACACGAATTGAACACGAATTTTTCATGAATGATAGTTTATGGATAATTAATGGGCAATTAATGGTAATTACATGTGAAAGAAAATATGATTAAGTAATTATTATTGTAAGATATGACAAAGAAAGAATATTTGCAGCCCACGATGGACGTGGTTGAAATCAATATGAATATCCAAATTCTGGCCGGCTCGGTAACCGACGTCACAACCACCGGTCTCGACGATCCCCCCACTACCGGCGGCTCCGGTGACATCAGCGGTGGCATGAGCCCGCTGTTTGAAGGTGACGCATGGGACATTCTTTTGAAATAACAAGTACTACGATTTGAAATAACAAGTACTACAATTGATGGCAGGGGACTTTCCCTTGCCATCAATTGTCTAAAATTACACACCGGTTCGCGTGCCACACTCCTACCTTCAGGTGGGAGAACCGACCCCGTGTGTAATTCAGTGCCCCTTGTGATTTTTTACGGATACATTTGGTCGTTTCAGTTTTTTATATTATCTTTGCAGGGAAATACGACATGATGTATAGCAAACAGAAGAACAGGGATTATGGAGTACGCGAATTACATTAAACAGATAGAGATCGACTCGCTATGGAGCGGGAAGAAGCACATCCTGTGGACCCTCGACCCGCATGTGAACATCCTCAGCGGCATCAACGGCGTGGGTAAGTCGACCATCCTGAACAGGATATTCAAGAGCATCAATACCAATGGCGACCTGTTGAACCACCTGTTGAAGGGTGTCCACATCACGGTAGAGCCGGAAGGTGCCACACACATCCGGTACGACATCATCCGTTCGCTGGACTCGCCCGTGCTCGACCTGAACACGATGGCTCACGTGGACTCGCGCATCACCTCGGCACTCGACTTCCAGCTGTATCAGCTGCAACGCAAGTACCTGGACTATCAGGTGAACATCGGCAACCGTATTATTGCCGAACTGCAACAGGGCCATACGGATGTCGCCCAACAGCTGTCGCAGAAGAAGGCGCGCTTCCAGGACATGGTGGACGACTTGTTTGAGGAGACGGGGAAGAAAATAGTACGCACGGAGAACGAGATACGCTTCTCGCAGATTGGCGAGACACTGGTGCCCTACCAGCTGTCAAGCGGTGAGAAGCAGATGCTGGCCATCCTGCTGACGGTACTGGTGGAGGACTGCCAGCCCTACGTGCTCTTCATGGACGAGCCGGAGGTGAGTCTGCACATTGAGTGGCAGAAGCGGCTTATCGACCTCATCGTAGAACTGAATCCCAACGTACAGGTCATCCTCACCACCCACTCACCGGCAGTCATCATGAACGGATGGATGGAGAACGTGACGGAAGTCAGCGATATTACTATTTAGCACGCATGCCCAGTAAACTGAAAGATAATGTCAACAGCAGTTACTTCGAGGCAGCCAACAAGCTGAGGTCGAAGCAGGCACGCAAGCGCATCGTGGCCTACGTGGAGAGCTACGACGACATCTACTTCTGGCGTACCGTGCTGCGACGTTTCGAGGACGAGAAACGATACTTCGAGATTATGCTGCCCTCGCACCAGAAGCTGGAGCGTGGCAAGAAGTCGGTGCTGATGAATCTGACGGGCGAGGCACTGGGTCACGACATGATAGCCTGTGTGGATGCCGACTACGACTATCTGCTGCAAGGTGTCACACCACAGTCGAAGATGGTGCTGGAGAATCCCTACGTCTTCCACACCTATGCCTATGCCATCGAGAACCTGCAGTGCTATGCCCCTTCGCTGCACGACGCCTGCGTGGCCGTGACGCTGAACGACCACCGCACCTTCGACTTCGAAGACTTTCTGCGACAATACAGCGAAGCCTTGTTTCCGCTGTTCGTATGGAGCGTGTGGGCCTATCGGACTGGGAAGCACAACCGTTTCTCGATGTCGGACTTCAACCGTGTGGTAGCTCCTGGAAATACGAACATCGCCAATCCACAACCCACCATCGACCATCTGCGCAAGAAGGTGAATACCAAGGTCAGGCAGTTGCAGGCAGAGTTTCCGGACAACAAGGAAGCCTACCTGAAGACCAAGGAGGACATCAAGGCACTGGGCATTACCCCTCAGACGACCTATCTGTACATTCAGGGGCACCACCTGTTTGACAATGTCGTCGTGCCTGTCGTCAACAAGGTGTGCAACTGGCTGCGTCAGGAACGTCAGAACGAGATTATACGCATGGCACGCCACCATACGCAGCGCACAAACGAAATGTCCTGCTACGAACACTCGTTGCAGGACATCCGTCAGGCGTTGAAAAAGAATACGGCGTACCAGGCGTCAGAACCCTTCCAGCGCATTCTTGACGACCTTGCTCATTTCTTGTCGTAAGCGTGCAGCGGATAGTCGGTGGTGAAGTGCAGGCCTCGGCACTCCTTACGCTCCAGAGCCCAGCGGGTGATGAGATAACCCACATTGATCATGTTACGCAACTCGCAGATGTCGCGGGTGGCACGCACACGCTTGAAGAGTCGCTCGGTCTCCTCGTAGAGCATGTCCAGACGGTCCCAGGCACGATGCAAGCGCAGGTCGGAACGCACAATACCCACATAGTTGGACATAATCTGGTTCACCTCCTTGACACTCTGGGTGATGAGCACCTTCTCTTCATTGGTCATCGTACCCTCGTCGTTCCATTCAGGCACCTTATCGTTGAAGTCGTACAGGTCGACATGCTGCAACGAGTCGCGAGCAGCAGCGTCGGCATAGACCACGGCCTCGATGAGTGAGTTGGAGGCCAGACGATTGCCACCATGCAGACCTGTGCAGGAGCACTCGCCGAGGGCATAAAGGCGCTCGATGCTGGACTGTCCGTTGAGGTCGACCTTGATGCCGCCACACATATAGTGGGCTGCAGGCCGTACGGGGATGTAGTCGGTGGTGATGTCGATACCGATGCTCAGGCACTTCTGGTAGATGTTGGGGAAGTGGTGACGCGTCTCGGCAGGGTCTTTATGGGTGACGTCCAGACAGACATGGTCCAGACCGTGAATCTTCATCTCCTTATCGATGGCACGGGCCACGATATCACGCGGAGCCAGCGACAGGCGTTCATCGTATTTCTGCATGAACTCCTCGCCATTGGGCAGTTTCAGGATGCCGCCATAGCCACGCATGGCCTCGGTGATGAGGTAGGCAGGATGCGTCTCCTTGGGATTGTGCAATACCGTCGGATGGAACTGTACGAACTCCATGTCTGCCACGGTACCCTTGGCACGATAGACCATCGCGATGCCGTCGCCGGTAGCAATGACGGGGTTCGACGTTGTCAGGTAGACAGCTCCGCAGCCACCCGTACACATCACGGTCATCTTCGACAGGTAGGTGTCGACCTTCTGGGTCTTGGGATTCAGCACATAGGCACCATAACACTGGATATTCGGCGAACGGCGTGTCACACGGACACCCAGATGGTGCTGCGTGATAATCTCCACGGCGAAATGGTTCTCCTTGACGTCGATGTCAGGACAATGGCGAACGGCCTCCATCAGTCCGCGCTGTATCTCAGCACCCGTATCGTCAGCATGGTGCAGGATGCGGAACTCAGAGTGGCCGCCCTCACGGTGCAGGTCGAAGTCGCCCTGCTCAGTCCTGTCGAAGTTCACACCCCACTCCACCAGCTCCCTGATTTGTTCAGGAGCGTTACGCACCACCTGTTCTACAGCTGCACGGTCGCTGATGTAGTCACCGGCAATCATCGTGTCTTCGATGTGTTTGTCGAAGTTGTCCACGGCCAGATTGGTCACGCTGGCCACACCGCCTTGTGCAAACGACGTGTTAGCCTCATCAAGACCTGCCTTGCAGATCAGACACACCTTACCTTTCTTGGCGCGAGCAACTTTCAGGGCATAACTCATACCGGCCACACCGGCACCGATAATGAGAAAATCGTACTTATATACCATATCATAATAGTATTAAACGCTGCAAAGGTAAGAAAAAGATTAAAGATGAAAGATGAAATATGAAATATTTTGCTCTGTTTGTGCCTAAAAATGTTAAAAATGGATTTTTTTTAATCTTTAATGTTTAATTTTTAATTTAATGTTGTACCTTTGCACCGCATTTTTAAAAGCAGTCTTTGAAATCGTCGGCATAGCTCAGCTGGTTAGAGTATCACCTTGACATGGTGGGGGTCCTTGGTTCGAGTCCAAGTGTCGACACGTAATTTAACGAGGATTTTTTATGAAAGTAGCAATTGTTGGTGCCTCTGGCGCCGTCGGTCAGGAGTTTCTTCGTCTCCTCGACCAGAGAAATTTCCCAATGGATGAACTGGTGCTGTTTGGCTCTGAGCGTTCAGCAGGTAGTAAGTATATGTTCCGCGGCAAGGAACTGACTGTGAAGTTGCTTCAGCATAATGACGACTTCAAGGACATTGACATCGCCTTCACCTCTGCAGGTGCAGGCACGTCGAAGGAGTTTGCCGAGACCATCACCAAATATGGTTGCGTGATGATTGACAACAGCTCTGCCTTCCGCATGGACGACGACGTACCCTTGGTGGTACCTGAGTGCAATGCCGAGGATGCCCTGAAGCGTCCGCGTGGCATCATTGCCAATCCTAACTGCACCACCATTATGATGGTTGTCGTGCTGCAGCCTCTGGAGAAGCTCAGCCACATCAAGCGCATCCACGTTGCCTCGTATCAGAGTGCCTCTGGTGCTGGTGCAGCAGCCATGGCCGAACTGCAACAGCAGTATAAGGAAATGGTGGAGACGGGCGAGGTGAAGACCATCAAGAAGTTCCCCCACCAGCTGGCCTATAACGTCATCCCACAGATTGACGTCTTCCAGCCCAATGGCTATACGAAGGAGGAGATGAAGATGTTCAACGAGACGCGCAAAATCATGCATACCGATGCGAAGTGCTCGGCCATGTGTGTACGTGTCAGCTCGCTGCGCAGTCACTCAGAAAGCGTATGGATTGAGACGGAGCGTCCCATCAGCGTCGAGGAAGCCCAGCAGGCTATCGCTGCTGCTCCTGGCTGTACACTCGTCGACGACCCTGCCACGCTGACCTATCCCATGCCACTTGATACTGCAGGCAAGGACGACGTCTTCGTAGGTCGTGTGCGTAAGGACCTCAGCGACGAGAACGGACTGACCTTTTGGCTCTCTGGTGACCAGATCCGTAAGGGTGCTGCTCTGAATGCTGTACAGATTGGAGAATACTTGATTCAGGCAAATGGCCTCTAATATCGCCATATACACCCTTACCTCTGAGTTACACGACGAAGAAGCAATCCGTCAGGTGACAGAGGAATTCCTGAGTACCCTAGAGGTTGTCTATGAATTGAAGGGTGACGACTATAGCGATTTTGGCAGTCATGCACTCGACTTGATCTATGTCCGTACGGGTGGTACGGAAGGCATCTTCAAGCGCATGCTTCCTGAACTGCAGAAGAAACACAACGGTCCCTTCCGTCTGCTGACGTCAGGGAAGAGCAACTCGTTGGCTGCATCGCTGGAAATTCTGGCATACTTGAGAAAGCACAATATCCATGGCGAAATCGTACATGGATCGCCTGAATATATCAACAAAAGGTTGCACCTGCTGGAGAAGGTCGGTTTGGCTAAACGCCAATTAACCGGTTGCCGCCTGGGTGTCATCGGACAACCCTCCGACTGGCTTATCTCCAGCTATGCCAACCGTGAAACCATCAAATGGACCTGTGGCATTGAGCTTGTAGACATCCGCATGCAGGAGCTGATGGCCATTCTCGAACAGACACCAGAGACCATGCCTGACGAGCACTGCGAGGCAGAGAATATCCGACAGTCACTCCCTGGTGCCAACCGCATCTATCTGGCTCTCAAGACCCTCATAGAGCGCCATCACCTGCAAGGGTTCACACTGCGCTGCTTCGACCTGCTGACCAGCATGCACAACACTGGCTGTCTGGCTCTGGCAAAGCTGAACAGCGAAGGCTATGTGGCAGGGTGTGAGGGTGATGTTCCTGCCATGGTGACCATGATGATAGTACGGTCGCTGACAGGCGTATCAGGATTCCAGGCCAATCCGTCCTCTATCGACCCAGAAACAGGCGAAATGCTCTTTGCCCATTGCACCATCCCACTCAACATGGTGGAACGCTACGAGCTGGACACCCACTTCGAGTCAGGCATCGGTGTAGGCATTCGTGGCTATATGAAACCTGGTCCCGTCACCATCTTCAAGGTGTCTGGCGATATGCAGAGCTATTTCATTGCCGAAGGTGAGCTGGTACGCAACGAGGCAAAGCCCGACTTGTGCCGTACGCAGCAAGTCATCCAGCTCGCTGACAAAAACCAGGTAAAATACTTCCTGAAAAATCCCATTGGTAACCACCATATCATATTACCCGGCCATCTGCGGGGGGTGTTGGAGGAAATACTCAAGTAAAAAGGGAAAAGTGAATAATAAAAAGTGAGAAATAGGCTAATACAATTGCCATTTCTCATTTTTTTTTGTAATTTTGCAGGCAAAATATAAAAAACAAGCATATTATGGAAAAGAAATTCAAGAGAACGACGGTGACATCAGCCCTGCCCTATGCCAATGGTGGTGTGCATATCGGTCACCTGGCAGGCGTCTATGTGCCTGCTGATATTTACGTGAGATATCTGCGTCTGAAGAAGGAGGACGTGATGTTTATCGGAGGTTCCGACGAGCACGGTGTGCCCATTACGGTACGAGCCCGCAAGGAGGGCATCACACCACAAGACGTGGTAGACCGCTATCATAAAATGATCAAGGACTCGTTCGAGGAGTTCGGCATCTCGTTCGACATCTACAGTCGCACGACAAGTGAGACGCACCACAAGTTTGCTGCTGAATGGTTCCGCAAGCTGTATGACGAAGGCAAACTGGTGGAGGAAACGACTGAGCAGCTGTACGACGAGGAGGCCAAGCAGTTCCTGGCAGACCGCTATGTCACTGGTGAATGCCCCCATTGCCACAACGAGGGAGCCTATGGTGACCAGTGTGAAAAGTGCGGACGCGACCTGAGTCCTACGGAGCTCATCAACCCCAAGTCGACCATCAGCGGTTCTACCCCCGTGCTGAAGGAGACCAAGAACTGGTATCTCCCCCTGAACGAATATCAGGAGTGGCTGAAAGAGTGGATTCTGGAAGGTCACAAGGAGTGGCGCCCCAATGTATACGGACAGTGCAAGTCGTGGTTGGAGATGGACCTTCAGCCACGTGCCATGACACGCGACCTGAACTGGGGTATTCCCGTGCCCATCGAGGGTGCTGACGGAAAAGTGCTGTATGTGTGGTTCGACGCGCCCATCGGCTATGTATCAAATACGGTAGAGCTTTGTGCCAAGGAGCCCGAGAAATGGGGCTCATGGGAAAAGTGGTGGCAGGACGAAGACACCCGTCTGGTACACTTCATCGGCAAGGACAACATCGTGTTCCACTGCATCATCTTCCCTGTCATGATGAAGGCCCACGGCAAGTATATCATGCCGGATAATGTACCATCGAATGAGTTCCTGAATCTGGAGAACGACAAGATTTCGACATCACGCAACTGGGCCGTGTGGTTGCACGAATACCTGGAGGATATGCCTGGCAAGCAGGACGTGCTGCGCTATGTGCTGACAGCCAATGCCCCTGAGACCAAGGACAACAATTTTACGTGGAAGGATTTCCAGGATCGTAATAACAACGAGCTGGTGGCTGTCTATGGCAACTTCGTGAACCGTGCACTGCAGCTGACCAAGAAATACTGGAACGGCGTGGTTCCTGCTTGTGGTGAATTGCTCGATGTCGACAAGCAGACCCTTGAGGAATTCAAGGATGTGAAGCAGAAGGTGGAAGCACTGCTGGATCAGTTTAAATTCCGCGATGCCCAGTTCGAGGCCATGAACCTCGCTCGTATCGGCAACCGCTATATCACCGAGTGTGAGCCGTGGAAGGAATGGAAAGCCTCCCCCGACCCCTCCGAAGGAGGGGAGTGGTTGCACGGTCCGAAACGTGTGGAGACCATTCTGAACATCTGTCTGCAGCTGACTGCCAATCTCGCTATCGCCTTCGAGCCTTTCCTGCCGTTTAGCAGCAAGAAGTTGCGTGAGATGCTGAATCTGGAATCATTCGAGTGGGAACAGCTAGGCTCTACAGACCTTCTGAAGGCTGGTCACCAGCTGGGTGAGCCTGCTCTGCTGTTTGAGAAGATAGAGGACGAGACCATCCAGAAGCAGCTGGATAAGTTAGAGGCAACCAAGAAAGCCAACGAGGCTGCAGCTCATAAAGCTGCTCCCATCAAGGATACCTGTTCGTTTGAGGACTTCGAGAAGCTCGACATCCGTGTTGGTCTCATCAAGGACTGTCAGCGTGTGCCAAAGAGCAAGAAGCTGTTGCAGTTTACCATCGACGATGGTTCTGGTACAGACCGTACCATCCTCAGTGGTATTGCCGCCTTCTACGAAGATCCTTCTGTTCTCGTAGGCAAGCGCATCCTCTTCGTCGCCAATTTCGAGCCACGCAAGATGATGGGTATTGAGAGTCAGGGCATGATCCTCAGTGCTGTTGACGCTGACGAGAGCCTCAGCGTGGTGACCACGACCAAGGATGTGAAACCAGGAAGCCAGGTAGGCTAATGCAGGCAATTATCTTAGCAGCAGGCATGGGGCGCCGACTAGGCGACTACACAAAGGACAATACCAAGTGTATGGTCCCTGTGAATGGTGTGCGACTGATTGACAGACTGTTAGGTCAGCTTGCCAAACAGCAGTTGAAGCGCGTTATCATCGTCGTAGGCTATAAGGGTAAGGAGTTGCGCGAATACATAGAATCGCAGTATGGCCAACAGCTAACTGCCAACTGCCAATTGCTGTTTGCCGAAAACCCTGTCTACGACAAGACCAACAACATCTATTCGTTGGCTATCGTCAAGGACAAACTGCAGGAAGATGACACGCTGCTCATAGAGAGCGACCTCATCTTCAGCGAACGGATTATCCCCATGATTGTCGACAACCCCTACCCCAACCTTGCCCTTGTTGCCAAATACGAGACATGGATGGACGGAACGATGGTGCGTCTGGACGACGAACAGAACATCGTGAACTTCATTTCGAAGGACGCCTTCGACTATAATGACGTGGATTCTTACTACAAGACGGTAAATATCTACAAGCTGAGTCGTGAGTTCTCCAAAAACAAGTATGTTCCCTTCCTCGATGCCTACACGAAAGCCGTAGGAAATAACGAATACTACGAAAATGTGCTGCGCATCATCTCGTTGCTGAACAACCACGATATGAAGGCTCTGCCCATAGGAAGCGAGAAGTGGTATGAGATTGACGACAAGCAGGACCTGGACATCGCAGAGGCATTGTTTGCTGACGAGAAAGATGTGCTTCGAAAGTACTACGGGCGCTATGGCGGATTCTGGCGCTTCCCTCAGATGCTGGATTTCTGCTACCTGGTGAATCCCTATTTCCCCAGTCGCAGAATGAAGGACGAGCTACGTGCCAACTTTGACACGCTGCTCACCGAATATCCATCGGGCATGAAGGTCAACACACTCATCGCCAGCAAGTGCTTTGGCGTCAGCGAACCCTACATTGTGCCAGGCAATGGTGCTGCAGAGTTGATTAAGATACTGATGGAAAGCCTCACCCCAGCCCTCTCCAAAGGAGAGGGAGTTAAGACCGGCTTCATCCGTCCCACGTTTGAAGAATATCCCAACCGATATGACAAAGACCAACAGGTGACCTTCGTTCCACAGAACGAGGAGTATCGCTATACGGCTGACGACCTGATGGCATTCTTTGGCGACAAGGATATCAAGCAGCTGATGGTCATCAATCCAGACAACCCCTCTGGCAATTTCATTCCCAAGACAGACATCCTACGTCTCGCAGCATGGGCTGAGGAAAAAGGTATTCGGCTGGTGGTCGACGAATCCTTCGTCGACTTCAGCAAGGACTATGCCACCAATACCCTGCTCAGCGATGAGATTCTGGAGCAGTATCCCCACATGGCTGTCATGAAGAGCATTTCCAAGAGCTATGGTGTGCCAGGACTTCGTTTGGGCATCCTCTGTTCAGCTGACAAGGAGCTCATCGCACGCATCAAGAAAGAGGTAAGTATCTGGAATCTGAACTCGTTTGCCGAATTCTTCATGCAGATCTACAACAAATACGAGAAGGACTATCAGCGTGCATGCGCTAAGTTTGTGGCTGAGCGCGACAGTTTTGAGCAGCAGTTACGGCAAATACCTTTCCTGCGCGTCATGCCCACCGAGGCCAACTACTTCCTCTGCGAGGTGCTGCCCCCGTTCAAGGCCAGCGAGATTGTCATCCGTATGCTGAAGCAACACAACATTCTGACGCGCGACTGCAGTCTGAAGCCAGGTCTCGACCCCAACAAGCAGTACATGCGCATTGCTGTCCGTAACCATGAGGACAACACACGATTGGTAGAAGGGCTATTGGCTATTAGCCGTTAGCCATTAGCAATTAAATAGAAGGAAAAATGGTTTCAGTTATTCAACAGCAGCAAATAGACCAACTGAACATCAATCCCAAGGATTGTATCGAGTGGGTCAGACAAGGGTTCCTCATGAAAGACGATGCCCAGATGCCTGCCAAACTGAGCGTTCATCCACAAGGCGAAGACTTCATGACATCTATGCCTTGTCTGCTTCCCATACACAATGGCAAAAAATACTTCGGTCTAAAGCTCGTGAGTCGCATTGAGGGACAGACGCCCACACTAAAAAGCGACATCACCCTCTATGATGCTGAGAAAGGACAATTGCTGGCTGTGATGGATGGCGACTGGATAACAGCTATGCGAACAGGTGCTGTTGCAGCATTGGCAGCAAGGACGTTTCAGCGCACTGGCGTAGACACCTACTCCATGATTGGTCTTGGAAACATAGCCCGTGCTGTAGCTCTTTGTCTCATTGCAGACAACAGCAATCGTCATATCACGATTCGACTGATGCGTTATAAGAACCAAGCAGAGTTGTTTATTGAGCGCTTTAAAACCTACGATAATGTAACGTTTGAGATTATCGATGACCCCACGGAATTCCTGTCAGAGGCTGATGTTGTGATATCGTGTGTCACAGTAGCCACAGAATTGCTATTCCCTGACAACACACTTTATAAAAAGGGAGTCACGGTGATACCTGTTCATGTGCGTGGTTTCCAAAACTGCGACCTGTTCTTCGACAAGGTCTTTGGCGACGATACAGGTCAGATTCAGAAGTTCAAATACTTCAATCAGTTTCACGCTTATGATGAGATTCATCACGTACTACAAGGTAAAAATCCTGGTCGCACCAACAACGATGAACGTATCTTGAGCTACAACTACGGCATTGCCCTTCACGACATAGTTTTCGCCTCACGCATTTATGAGAAAGCTAAAGCTGGTGCCATCAGCTTTGAATACACCAAACAGAATAAGAAGGTCTGGGTTTAATCTAACCAGTAGGCTTCGAAATGATGGGTAACTCGTTGCTCCACAGGGGGTAGCGTCATATAGTTGCCATAGGTGCGCTGCAGATAGTCTTTATAGCCCACCATCGTCTTATACATTCTGCCCTCGAACTCGATATCCACAGCAGTGGCGATATCTTCTGCAGGGAAACAGCCTTTGATACTTGGCCCAGCCTCCGTCATGTTACATACTGTCTGGGTGGGGGTATCAAGTACTATTAGTCTTCGGATGCGCTGTTCTGTCTGGTGAACCGACAATGGCCAATGCTTATAAATGAAATAGGCTAACTTTGAATAAAGGGGATTGTTATTCGATATCTTACAGCGACGAATCTTATATAACAGCTTCTTCTGCTTGAAAATGCGTTCACGTTCCTGCAAGTCGTCCGTCACATAGTCGACAGGGAAGATGTCCATATAGACGCCTATCTCATAGCCTTCCGTTTCTTTCTCCACCATCTTGGTACGCATGTCGACAACCTTCGCAAACGTATAGTAGTAATGAGGTTCTGTCTGAGGATTGACGGCGCGATAGATTCCCTTTGTATCTGAGAAAAATGTCAGAAACTGCTCATAATCCTGACGAGGCATATAGATGTCGATATCATCATCCCAAGGAATATAGCCCTTGTGGCGCACTGCTCCTATCAGCGTACCACTCGACAGGAAATAGCGCAGGCCATGCTGTTCGCAAAACCGATGCACCTCGTCGAGAATACCCATTTGTATCTGGCGCAGTTCTTGAATATCTTCTATCTTTCTCATACGTTAGGAACGTCCGAACAGCCATTTCTTGAAGAACGGACTGATGCGGAGAATGTTTGAAGTGATGATACAGAAACCAATGATAATCAGTCCGACGATGACGGACAATGTGGTATCGATGACGAAATTGTGAGAATGGGCATTGAAGAAAGAGCCCAAGCCAGGCAGGTCAGGAATGAAGATGAAGTGCAGCAGATAGATGTCGAGGGTACGACGGCCTATATATTGCAACGAGGCTCCAATGAGTGAGAACTTCGTGAAATACTGCTTATAGTGACGGAAATACATGAAGGTGATGGTCAGCAGTCCGAATTTGGCTATCGTCAGTGGCACGATGGCCCATGCCATACGCATGGTGTGCCATTTCAAGGCGTCGACAGTAGCAAAGATGACGATGACGACAATCATAGGGAAGAACCACTTCGAATCCATCAGTCGCTGCCACCTGTCCCAATAGCGATGTACGATGTTGCCATAGAGGAAGAATGGGAAGTAGAGCAGCATCTGTCCCAGACTGCTATCTGTCAGGAAATAGTAGGTCATCGTCTTGGCACCTTTATAGCCTAACGCCCATGAGAAATATTTGGGCTGATAGCACGACTCGTAGAACACCAGCGACACCAGGAATAGCAGGGTGATGGGAATCCATCCGAATCGTTTCTTGGCTGTTGGTGAAAGCCACGATGTCAGCAGACTTTCCACGAACGAGAAGATGTAGTAGGCTATGAACATGTAGAGCAGGACGATGGTAAACCAGTAGCCACCCTTGTATGGTGAATGGAACGACTCTTCGAAAGCCGGCCAGAAATGACGATTCAAGATGGCTGTTGCCAGCAGGAAAAAGACGATGGTGGGAATGGTCTGCACCTTGATTTTCTTCCACAACAAGCTCCCGAAATTCCTAAGGTTCCACACCTGTGATGCCTTATAGGCCAGGAATCCGCTGACGAAGAAAAACAGCGGCATGCGGAATAACACCAGGAAGGGCATGGACGACGAGTGTCGCCACGACTCTCCAAAGCCCATCTCTGCCACATGATAGGCCACAACCAGTATCATCGTGAATCCGCGGAGGGCATCGAGCCACTCCAAACGGGGCTTTTTTACTATTTGGTTTTCCATATTCGTTGCAAAAATACAAAATAAATATGAAATATGCATTATGAATTGTGAATTATTTCGTACTTTTGCACCTTAGAATGGATAATCTGAAGGAAAAGACTGCAAAAAGCATTGCCTGGGGAGCCATTAACAATGGCACCACACAAGTGCTAAATCTCGTATTCGGCATTGTCCTGGCACGCAAGCTGTCGGAGGCAGACTACGGTATTGTCGCCTTGATTACCATCTTTACGGCTGTAGCCAGTTGTTTGCAGAGTGCAGGTTTCTCACAGGCTCTTGCCAACCTGAAGCCCCCCACTTTCCGTGATTACAATGCAGTCTGTTGGTTCAACATCCTGGCAGGTTTCTCGATGTATGCCATCTTGTTTCTTTGTGCTCCGCTCATTACCATCTTTTTCGAACAGCCCCTGTTGACTGACGTGTCGCGAGTGGCTTTTCTGTCCATTCCCCTGTCTGCACTGGGTATTGTGCCCAATGCGAAGCTATGGATTGAATTGCGTAACCGTGAACTGGCCATAGCAGCCATCGTGTCCCTGATACTTTCTGGTTCTGTCGGTATGTGGCTTGCCTTTCACCGCTATGGCTACTGGAGTCTGGTGTGGCAGCAGATTATCTTCATCGGAGCAAACACACTCATCAAGTATTACTTCACACGATGGATGCCTAAGTTGCCTGTCGACTTCACACCCATCAGGCAGATGTTCGGATTCTCGTCGAAACTGTTGCTGACCAACATATTGACTGTTATCAGCCAGCAGGTACAGACCTTTATTTTCGGAAAGATGCTGCCCATCAACACCGTGGGACAATTCAGCCAGGCCAACAAATGGAACACCATGGGGCATTCGTTCATCTCGAATACGATGGCGCAGGTAGCACAGCCAGTGTTGACCAATGCTGACAACGAAGAAGGTCGCCAGGAGCGGGTATTCAGAAAGATGCTGCGTTTCACGTCGCTGGTCTGTTTCCCCCTGATGTTCGGACTGGCCTTAGTGGCCCATGAGTTCATCATTGTCACCATTGGCACGAAATGGGAACCATCTGTCATTCTGCTGCAGCTGTTATGTATCGGTGGTGCTTTTATACCTTTGCAGACGCTTTATCAGAATTTCATCATCAGTCGGGGACGTTCTGACAGTTATCTGCGACTGGTGGCTCTGCAGATTGTGCTGCAGATCATCCTTACGCTCAGTCTGGCACCTTTGGGCATCACGGCTATGGTGGCAGCATTCTCTGTGCTCAACGTACTGTTCACTGCCTGTTGGCATTTTGCCTTGCAACGCATCCATCCCCTGCCTGTGCTTGATGTGCTGAAAGACACCATGCCTTTTGCGCTGATAGCAGCTGTCGTCATGCTGGCGACTCACTATATCACACTTTCTGTCACCACTCTCTGGCTACTCCTGCTGACACGCATGATGCTTGCTGCTGTGCTCTATCTCGTCATCATGCGCCTGCTGAATGTGGCCATCCTCAAGGAGTGTCTGCAATTCATCCGGAAGAAGAACAACTGATATATGAAGATCTCAATTGTCATACCCGTCTACAACAAGGCAGCATACATCGATGGTTGTATGGAATGTCTGCTGCAACAGGACTTCGACAGTTTCGAGGTCATCTGTGTCTGTGACGGCAGTACTGACAATTCTGGTGAGATCTGCGACCAATGGGCAGGTAAGGACCAGCGCATCCGCGTCATTCATAAAGACAATGGCGGAGTGACAGCTGCTCGCAGAAGAGGTGTGGAAGAGGCACAAGGCCAGTACGTGATGTTTGTCGATGCTGATGACAAACTGCTTCCAGGTGCCCTGAAAACCATGTATCAGGCTATCGAACAGTCACAGGCTGACGAGGTGATTGCCACGTTTACGACCCATGAGGGCGTTGCCTCTCCTGTGGTCTATCAAGGTTTTACACCTGTCGAACCTCTCATCAAGGCCATTATCACGTCGAAGAACCGATTCCCAGTACTCTGGGGCATCATTTTCCGTCGTGAACTGCTATCGGACGTACTCGACACTCCTCGTGAGATAATTGAAGGCGAAGACAAACTGATGCAGGTCAAGGTATTGATGAAGCAGCCTAAGGTATTCTTCATTCCACAGCAGGTCTATTGTTACACATTGGGATTGCCAAACTCGCGCTGCCATACCCTGGAACGTGAACAGCTCTATGACCAATTGCTTGAACAGACCATCGGTGAACGCTGTCACGACTTCAGCGATGCCCTGACGTTGCATAAACTCAAGGAGTACGAGCGATTCATCAACGATGGTGTATACCATGTGCGGAAAGACTATTACAAGTCAGCTGTTGGCAGCCTGCCTGCTGCCATTCCACTTTACGATCGTCTGGTGTTTGCGCTTCCACCATTGCTGGCACGTCCTGTCATCAGACTATATCGTACATTAATAAACATCAAGCAAAAAGGACTATGACGAAACAACCCTACAAGACTGATATAGCAGTACTGCTGCTGTTCTTCACCCGTAGCGATACATTTCAGCAAGTGTTCAACGAGGTTCGGAAGGCACGCCCCTCGCGCCTGTTCCTCTTTCAGGACGGCCCACGCGGTGAGCGTGATATGGCTGGCATTGAGGCTTGCCGACAGATTGTCAGCGACGAGAACATCGACTGGGAGTGTGAGGTACATCGCAACTATCAGGAACGTAATCTGGGGTGTATGGTGGCTGGCTACACCTCTCATCAGTGGGCTTTTTCGCTGTCCGACAAGTGTATGGTGCTCGAAGACGATGTGGTGCCTTCGCAGTCGTTCTTCCCTTTCTGCAAGGAGATGCTCGACCGTTATGAAAACGACGAGCGCATCACGATGGTATCAGGCTTTAACGTGGACGAGACAACTCCTGACATGCCCTACGACTATTTCTTCACGTCAGCTTTCAGCATCTGGGGCTGGGCTTCGTGGCGCAGGGTTGTCCAGCAGTGGGACAAGGAATACACCTTCCTCGACGATGCCTTCAGCATGCAGCAGCTCGACGCCTTGATACGTCAGCGTGGCTATCGCAGCAGCTTTATCAAGATGTGCCAGGATCATCGTGCCAGTGGCGAGCCACAGTTCGAGAGTGTTTTCTGGGCTACGATGCTCTTCAACTCAGGTATGGCCATCATGCCTGCAAAGAATATGATCAACAATGTAGGGGCGTCAGCAGACTCTTCCCACTATTCCGAATTCAAGACCATGCCACGCCGCCTGAAGCAGCTCTTTACGATGAAGCGCTACGAACTTGACTTCCCACTACGCCATCCGCGTTATGTTATCGAGGAGGCTGGCTATTGGAAACGCATGTACAAGACCAATGGCTGGGGATATCCGTGGGTGAAGGTGGGACGTTCCTTGGAAGAGCTGTGGTTGAACCTGCGCTATGGCAATGTCCGCTTCATCACAAAGTCCATAGCACGTCGTCTGCGCATCCTGACAGGACAGGAGAAGTTCCATTAACCGTCTCAGTTCTCACTTCTCAGTTCTCACTTCGTAATACTTCCGTACCAACGGCTCTATCTTCGCAGGCACCATACCTTTAATGCTTTCTCCTTTTCTGATCCGTTCCCTGATGTCCGTACTCGACACAGGAAGCAGGGGGACATCAATCGTGCCGGGATATTCATCGCGCGGATACACCACCACGTCATAGTGACGCAGGATATCCTTCCAATGGCGCCAACGCTCGAAGTGTGCCCAGTTGTCACCACCTATTAATAATAAAAAGGTATAGTCGGGATAGTCCTCCGACAGGTGTTGCAGTGTATTCCAGGTATAGCTGGGCTTGGGCAGGTGGAACTCATAGTCGCAGGCCTTCACACCCTCAACACCCTCTAATGCCTTTTCTGCCATCTGGAAGCGTAGCGTATCTTCCAGCAGGTCAGTCTCTTGTTTCAGTGGATTCTGGGGCGACACCATCAGCCATACCTCGTCCAACGCACATTGAGCCAAAGCCGCTTGTGCAATGGCCACATGACCTACATGGATAGGGTTGAATGATCCGCCGAAGATTCCAAGCCTCCCCCGACCCCTCCAAAGGAGGGGAGTGCCTACCGGGTTTGTGTGACTACCAGACTCCATCCTTGTTACTATTATATGCTGTCCGCGAGGCCATCCTCTCCTTTGGAGGGGTTGGGGGAGGCCAAGAATTTTTCAATAACCTCCAATGTATTCTGCTTTGCTAAGTCCAAATCGTCATTTACTATTATTTTGTCAAACTGGGGGGCAAAAGTCAGTTCATAAGACGCTTTAGACAATCTTGTTTCTATTGCTTCCTGACTATCAGTTGCTCGTCCTTCCAATCTTTTGCGCAGTTCTTCTATTGAAGGCGGTTGGATAAATATACTCAAAGCATCTTCACCATAGAACTTTTTGATATTGACGCCACCCTTAACATCTACATCAAAAATAACATTTTGACCAGCACAAAGTTGTTTTTCAACTTGTGACTTCAACGTTCCGTAAAAACGATTTTCATACACTTCTTCATATTCTATGAATTCATCATTAGCAATCTTTTCACGAAACTCCTCTGGTGTCAGGAAGAAATACTCCACCCCATTCTGCTCCGTACCACGAGGCGGTCTTGAAGTACAAGAAATAGAAAAAGATAGATTCAACTCTGGATGTTCTTTCATCAACCATTGTACGATTGTTGATTTGCCACTTCCTGACGGTGCGCTGAAAATCAGAAGCCTCCCCCGACCCCTCCGAAGGAGGGGCGTGGCTGGCGCGTTGTTATTAGTTACTATTGTTGGGCGTTTGTCCATAACCTCTCTTATTTTTTTGATAACATTATCTGTATTGCCGATTATTTCGTCATTTGTAAAACGTAGCACTTCAAATCCATGCTGATTCAGATATTCTGTGCGCTCTTGATCACTTAACTGTTGGTCTCCTAAAAAATGATAACCACCATCGACTTCAATAACAAGACGTTTGAGTAAACAGACGAAATCTGGAATGTAATCGCCAATGGGATGCTGTCGTCTAAATCTATAACCGAACTGTTTGCCACGCAAGACTTCCCATAATGCAGACTCAGCAGGAGTCATATACCGACGGTTGTCTTTTGAGAATCTACGAAGGATATCATAGTTCACTCCTGCCGTTTCATATCCGTAATATATACGTCTTTTTTCATAATTTGACGTGCGCCAGTCCACTCTAAATACTCTCTGATTATTTAAACCCTTAGCGCCAGCCAACTCCCCTCCTTCGGAGGGGCGGGGGAGGCCTTTATAGCGCGTTCAGTACCTGCTCCTTAATCTGCTCCAGCTCGTCCTTCATCATCACGACGATGTTCTGCATCTCCGCCTGGTTCGACTTCGACCCCGTGGTGTTGATTTCACGGCCCATCTCCTGGGCGATGAAGCCTAATTTCTTGCCCTGTCCGGGCTGGTCGGCCATCGTCTCGCGGAAGTACTTCAGGTGGTTGGCCAGGCGCTGCTTCTCCTCACTGATGTCCAGCTTCTCGATATAGTATATCAGCTCCTGCTCCAGGCGGTTCTTGTCGTACTCCGCCTCAGGAATCTGCTTCAGACCGTCCGTGATGCGGCTGCGGATCTTCTCCACGCGACTCTTCTCGTACGGCTCGATGCTCAGCATCAGGCGCTCGATGTTGTCTATCTTCTCAGCAAACTTCTTCTCCAAGGCAGCACCCTCCTGCGTACGGAAGTCCACCAGGTGCTGGATAGCCTCACAGACACCCTCGCGAACCACCTTCCACTCGTCCTCGTCCAGCACCTCCGTCTCTGTCTTCGTCAGCACGTCAGGCATGCGGATCAGGGTCTGCATCCAGTCGGCACCCTCCATCAGATGGTTCTGTTCGGCAAAGGCGCTCAGCTGCTGGTAGTAGTTCTGCATCAGAGCCGTGTTCACTGGCACAGCCTCAAGTGTCGCATCTTTCTCTACCCATAATGCAAACTCCACCTTGCCACGCTGCAGACGCTCGGCAATCATCTGGCGCACCTCCATCTCCTTCTCGCGATAGAGGGGTGCGATACGTGTCATCAGGTCCAGCTGCTTGGAGTTCAGCGACTTGACTTCAACATTGATTTTCTTTCCTTTATAGGCTACGACCGTCTTGCCATAACCCGTCATTGACTGTATCATATATGCTTCGTTATAGAGTTGAAATTTAATATATTGTAGACACCTTATACATCACCATATCGTTCTGTCCGAAAAAACCGCTAACTCAGTAAGAATTAGCGGTTTCTGCATGTTGTCAAAGTCGAGGTGACAGGACTCGAACCTGCGACAGCCTGGTCCCAAACCAGGAACGCTACCAACTGCGCTACACCTCGTTGCCTCGAAAAGCGGGTGCAAAGGTACGCATTTTCTGCGACCTCTGCAAATTTTTCAGCAATTATTTTATGATTCCCTGCTCGACGAAGATCTTCTTCAGTGCCACGACAGAACGGTCTACCTGTTCGTTGGTGTGCGTAGCCATGAGGGCATAGCGTACCAGCGTGTCCTGAGGAGCACAGGCAGGCGGAATGACGGGGTTGATGAAGACACCGGCCTTAAAGGCGAGGGCTGTCACGAGGAACGTCTTCTCCACGTCGCGGACATACAGCGGAATGATGGGACTCTCGGTCTCACCAATCTCGAAGCCTTCCTCGCGGAAACGCTTCAGGGCATAGTTGGTGACATTCCACAGGGCCTCGATGCGCTCAGGTTCCTGCTGCAGGATGTGCAGTGCCTCCATGGCTGCTGCAGTGGCTGCAGGGGTGTTGGATGCCGAGAAGATGTAGGTGCGACAGGTGTGGCGCAAGAAGTTGATGGTATCGCTGTCGGAGGCAATGAAACCACCGATGGATGCCAGCGACTTCGAGAACGTACCCATGATAAGGTCTACCTCGTCAGTCAGTCCGAAGTGGTCGCAGACTCCCCTACCCTGACGTCCGAAGACACCGATGCCGTGGGCCTCGTCGACCATGATGGAGCAGTTGTACTTATGCTTCAGCTCAACAATCTCGGGCAGCTTGGCCAAGTCGCCCTCCATAGAGAACACACCGTCGACGACAATGAGCTTCACAGCGTCGTAGGGCAGTTTCTGCAGCACGCGCTCCAGGTCTTCCATGTCGTTGTGCTTGTAGTGCAGCTGGCGCGCAAACGAAAGACGGCGACCGTCCACAATACTTGCGTGGTCACGATCGTCGCAGATAATATAGTCGTCCTTGCCAACTACCATTGCCAAAACACCCTGGTTGACACTGAATCCGGTGGAGAAGCACAGACAGTCGTCCTTGCCGATATACTCCGAAATCTCCTTCTCCAACTGTACGTGCAGGTCGAGGGTACCATTCAGGAAACGGCTTCCGGCACATCCGGAGCCATACTTGTCCAGTGCAGCCTTTGCTGCATTGATGATACGCTGATCGCCTGTCAGGCCTGTATAGGCATTAGAGCCAAACATCAGTACCTTGTGACCACCCATCTCTACCTCTGTTCCCTGTTTGCCCTCAATGGCACGGAAATAGGGATAAACGTCAGCCTCCATGTACTTCTGCGGCTCACGATAATTCTTGTATCTGTCTTGTAATTGTCCCATAAAATATAGGTGCAGCCTCGGCTACATTTAGTTTCAGACTGCAAAGTTACACATTTTTTATCAATTCGTGCAAAAAAATTTAGAGAAATCTACATTTCATGCAAAAATATTACAATTCTACCCTCTTTTTTCAACAATTATTCGTATTTTTGCATCGGTTTATGGACAACAAACGACAAATCACGTTCATCGTCAACCCCATTTCGGGTACGCAGCGCAAGGATCACCTGCCAGCACTGATTGACGAGATGCTCGACCACGACCGCTTCGACTGCGAGGTGCTGTTCACCGAGTATAGCGGCCATGCTGCAGAGCTGACATGCCAGTGTGTGGCTCGTGGCGTCGATGTGGTGGTAGCTGTCGGGGGCGATGGTACGGTGAACGAGGTGGCTCGTTCCCTGGTCCATACCGGGACGGCCCTGGGTATCATCCCCTGTGGCTCTGGCAACGGCCTGGCACGTCACCTGTGCATACCCCTCGACATTCGCAAGGCCCTGGGCATCATCAATAGCTGCCAGATAGAGACCTTCGACTATGGCGTCATCAACGGCCTGCCTTTCTTCTGCACGTGTGGCATGGGCTTCGACGCCTTCATCTCGCTGAAGTTTGCAGAGTCGGGCAAGCGCGGACCCATCACCTACGTCGAAAACGTGCTGAAAGAGGGGCTGAAGTACAAGCCAGAGACCTACGAGATTGTCGTCGAGGGCGAGGGCAAGCAGCGCTACAAGGCATTCCTCATTGCCTGTGCCAATGCGTCGCAGTATGGCAACAACGCCTATATCGCCCCTGGCGCCACCATGAAGGACGGACTGATGGATGTCATCATCATGGAACCCTTCGATGCCCTGGAGGCTCCACAGATTGCTGCCGACCTGTTCATGAAGACGCTGGGCAACAACTCGAAAATCAAGACGTTCCGCACCCGCCAGCTGACCATCCACCGCAAGACTCCCGGTGCCATCCACTATGACGGCGACCCCCTGATGACTGACAGCGACATCGATGTACACATGGAGCCCATGGGCATCCACATCGTCGCCAATCCCGAGGCTATGGAGGACAAGGCGCAGCCCAACCAGGTGCTCAATGCCTTCAGCGACTTCTTTAATAATATAAATAATGTACGCGAGGACATTGTGGGCGACATCGAGAAAGGCAGCCGTCACATCCAGGCCATCAACAAGGTGCTGTTGCGCAAGTTGAGAAACTAAGCTTGCTAAATAATGCAAATCATAGCGACAATCGTCATATTAGGGGCTGCAATAGCCTATGCCGGATGGGCTGTGGCACGTGCCATACGCAGAAAAGACCCCTGTGCAGATTGTGAATTGAAAAAAAACTGCAAAAAGTTTGGTCAATCCAAAAATTATTGCTAATTTTGCACCCGCAAATAAGGAACGGTGTCCTGACCTTCGGTCGAAACACCTACCGCTCGGTGCCTTGGATGAGTGGCTTAGTCAACGGTCTGCAAAACCGTCTACGGCGGTTCGAATCCGCCAGGCACCTCAAAAAAAATCGGGAACTCCATTTGGAATTCCCGGTTTTTTGTATCTAAAGGCTACCTCTCCAATTAGAAGAAGAGGTAGCGGTTATCCTTCACGTCAGCCTTCAGGTAGAGCTCGTTCATGAAACGGCTGGCAGCCTGCATGGCCTGCTGCTTCAGCTGCTGCGTCTGCTCGGCGGCATCAAACTTAGCACCCTCGCGCTCCTTCTTGCTGACAACCTGGAACAGGTAGGCAGCACCATTACCCTTGATGGGAGCAGCACTGAACTGACCTTCCTTGGCAGCTGCTACGGCACCACTCAGAGCGGGCTCAGAAGCACCGGCAGACTGTACGAAGACGGGAGCACCGAAGGTGATCTGACGGATGCTGTCGACAACGGCACCCTTGGCCTTGGCATCGGCGATGGTCTTCACACCAGCCAGCTGGGCAGCAGCCTTCTCAAACTTCTTGTCGCGGATGACCTCCTGCTTCAGCTCGTCCTCCATGTCAGCGAGGTCACGATAGCCTACGGGATGAACCTTGGTCAGCGCAACAACCATCAGGTGGTCGTTGTTGCCACACTCATAGAGAGGAGAGACGTCACCGGCCTTGGCATCGAAGATCCACTTCATAGCCTCACGGGTAGCACGCAGTCCGGCTACGGTGTGCTCTGAGTTGTACAGATCCTTACGCTCCTGGACCTTGAAGCCGAACTTGGCGGCATTCTGCTCCAGACCCTCCAGCGTCTTGTTCTCGCTGACATACTGGCTGAACTTGTTGTAAGCCTGTGAATAGGTATCCTTCGAGAAGTCGATGCTGTGCTTTACAATGGCGACGTCATACTTGTCGACCATCTTCTTACGGTCAGTCACCTGAATGACGAAGTTGCCCTGAGCCAGCTCAAGGTTCTTCAGCTCGCCAGCACCCATGGTGGTCAGCGTGTTCAGATAGGTCTTGGTGTCAGCATCCAGCTGTGCACGCTCATACATGTTTGAGGTCAGCCACTGCTTGGCACCAGTCTGACCATACTTCTTGGCAATAGCCTCGAAGTCAGCACCACCCTTCAGGGCTGTATAAATGCTGTCCGCGCGCTTGTGAGCGTCCTCTGCAGTCTCGCCACCAATCTGCAGCTGACGGTATTCCACAGAGTCAGGCAGCTGGACCTTGGCAATGTACTTCACCACGTTCAGCGTGTTGTCAAACTTTGTCTCGAAAGGTGCAGAAACCTGACCAACGGCCATAGAGTCGATCTTGGCGGCGATGTCAGTAGGCAGAGCGCTACGAGACACAGCAAGACCATTGTAGGGAAGCTGCGACTGAGCCTTGCGAACCACCTCGGCAACGGCCTGGCCAGCCTCGAACTGCTGCTGGGCATCCTTCATGCTCTTCATCAGCTCAGTACGGTCTGCAGCAGAAGCAGTCACCTGGAAGTCCACATACTTGATGTCGCGGCTCTCCACAAACTGCTTGAACATCTCCTTCTGCTCATTATACTTGGCCTTCAGGTCAGCGTCAGCAACCTGGACGTCAGTATCCTTGATGCTGCTGTAGGGCACTGCAGCCAGCTGGATTGTCGTCTCGGTGTTCTTGCCGTCGAAAGCCATCTTCGAAGAAACGGGGTTGCTCAGCAGACAAGAAGCCAGCAGCGACTGGTACTTCTGGGTCAGCAGATTCTGACGCAGCTGCTTCTCAACAAACTTCCAGTAGTTATAGATGCGCTGATACTGCTCAGAAACCTCTGCAGAACCAGCAGTCTGCTGTACCTTCTTGTAATCGGCCAGGAACTTCGTGAGCTGAGTCACGTCGAACTTGCCAGTCTCCTGATTCACAAACGGAGTCTGCATCAGCATCTGGTTCGTACCAGTCTTCAGCACGTTCTGGAGCTCCTCGTCAGTAACGGTGAGACCCAGCTTGCTGCACTCGTCGTTGAGAAGGGTGCTATTGACGAACTCCTGCCATACCTGATCCTTCACCTGGTTCAGCTCCTCCTCAGAGAGGTTGTCGCGGTTCTGCGACATCTTCATGACATCCTGGTACTCGTCAACGAGTGCCTGGAATTCCTGAACAGAGATTTTCTTACCTAACACTTCGCCTACTTGCTGACGACGCTCGTTGCCAGTAGCCTCGCACGAGCGGAACATCTCTTCGGCAATGAATGCAAAAAGGGCCAGACCAATCACCGTAGCGAGTACTGGTCCCCAGCTTCTGATTTTTCCAATTGCTGCCATTTAATTTTTTACTTTTTATTTATTTAATTTTTTATATTTTCGAATCGGCCTGCAAAATTACTAAATTTCGCGCAAATCACAGCATCTTTTCCAGAAAAAATGCTCGTTTTAACGTAATTTGTTGTTCTACACCGTTTTTTGTGCACGGCAAAAATATGTCTTTTGCAAAATTACATTACCATTTTTTGCACCAAAACGTAGACTTGTAGACATGTAGACTTGTAGACTTCAAAAAAACTTGGCTACCCTCCCGGGCAGCCAAGCTTTTTTTAATGGTTATTGGTTAATGGTTATTGGTTAATGTCACCAATCGAATGGTCCGAAGCCTGTACACGACGTGGTCGTCAGTGCTGTCAGGAATGCGGTGAGGGCAGCTACTATCATCTTCACTGCAATCTCGATAATTTTCTTTTTCATAACTTCAAAATAAAATTAAATGAGTAATGAGAAATGAGTAATGAGTAATGACGGACTTCGTCCTAAATGAGTAATGTAAAATGACATTGGCGTAGAATCTCGGGAACACGATGCGCTAGGCATTTCTCATTTTTCATTTCCATTTCTCATTTCTCACTTCTCATTTCTCATTTGCACAAAGCGCTTAATCTCCCGGATTCACAGGTGCGCGGAAGGTCTCCAGCGGCGTGGCGACGAGGTTCTTGTCAACCTTGGTGCCCGAGAGCGCGTA
>JAEEGF010911241.1_pt1 | contig 30239 bp, 21 predicted proteins | sample 9134171 | NCBI WGS metagenome assembly JAEEGF01 (sample SAMN16246542, study PRJNA631951) | gut metagenome | biome: gut microbiome; feature: rumen; material: AP-attached | host: Bos | place: Iran: Karaj | collected 2018-10 | reverse complement strand
ATGATCAGTATAGTATTCTTAAAGTCAACAGTCCTGCCCTGAGAATCAGTTACCCGGCCATCGTCCAGGATCTGCAGAAGCACATTGAATACATCGGGGTGTGCTTTCTCGATCTCATCAAAGAGGACAACCGCGTATGGTTTCCTGCGGACAGCTTCTGTCAGCTGGCCACCCTCTTCATATCCAACATATCCGGGAGGTGCTCCGATGAGTCTGGAGACGCTGAACTTCTCCATGTACTCACTCATGTCGATCCTGACCATATTGTTCTCATCATCAAACAGTGACTGAGCCAGAGTCTTGGCCAGTTCCGTCTTACCGACACCTGTAGGACCCAGGAAAAGAAATGATCCAATGGGTTTACGTGGATCCTTGATTCCGGCCTTGGATCTCATGATAGCCTCTGAAACCTTGGTCACAGCATCATCCTGGCCTATGACTCTTGTATGAAGCTCATCAGGAAGGTGAAGGGTCTTGTTCCTCTCACTCTCAGTCAGCTTGCTGACAGGTATGCCTGTCCATCTGCTTATAATGCCGGCAATCTCTTCATCAGAGACTCTCTCATGGACCAGTGTGGTCTCGGCCTCTTTGCTCCTGACCTCTTCCTCAGCCTCTTCCAGCTGTTTCTTAAGGGCAGGGAGCTTGCCGTACTGAAGCTCTCCGGCCTTCTCGTAGTCGCCGTTTCTCTGTGCAATTGCAATCTCCGAATTGATGGTATCTATCTGCTCACGCATGGCTGCCAGCTTGTCAACAGCCTGCTTCTCATTGGTCCACTGAGCCTTCTGGGTATCAAACTCCTCCTGAAGCTCTGCCAGTTCCTTTTGAAGATTTGCAAGTCTCTCAACACTTAAGGAGTCGTCCTCCTTCTTAAGAGCAGCTTCTTCTATCTGCATCTGCATGATCTTGCGGTTTAACTCATCCAGTTCTGCAGGCATTGAATCCATCTCAGTCTTGATCAGAGCACATGCCTCATCCACAAGATCGATGGCCTTATCAGGCAGGAATCTGTCCGAAATGTATCTGTTGGAAAGAACTGCAGCGCTCACCAGGGCAGAGTCCATTATCTTAACGCCGTGGAATACCTCATAGCGCTCTTTTAACCCTCTTAAGATGCTGATGGTATCCTCAACTGTGGGCTCATCCACCATTACCGGCTGGAAACGCCTCTCAAGGGCTGCATCCTTCTCGATGTACTGCCTGTACTCATTCAGCGTGGTAGCACCGATGCAGTGAAGCTCGCCTCTTGCCAGCATGGGCTTTAACATGTTGCCGGCATCCATGGCGCCGTCAGTCTTGCCTGCGCCGACTATCAGGTGCAGCTCATCGATGAAGAGGATTATCTCGCCGTCAGATTTCCTGACATCCTCAAGGACAGCCTTGAGCCTCTCCTCAAACTCACCCCTGTACTTGGCTCCTGCCACCAGTGCGCCCATATCAAGGGAAAAGATCTTTTTGTCCTTCAGGGCTGTCGGAACATCGCCGCCGGCTATCCTCTGGGCGAGGGCCTCAACAACTGCCGTCTTACCAACACCCGGCTCACCGATCAGCACAGGATTGTTCTTGGTCTTCCTGGAAAGAATCCTTATTACATTCCTGATCTCAGCATCTCTTCCAATAACGGGATCAAGCTTCTGCTTCCTTGCCTTGTCCACCAGCTCTGTTCCATATTTGTTCAGAGTATCGTAGGTGGCCTCCGGATTATCTGTTGTGACATTCCTGTTGCCCCTTACCTCTGAAAGAGCCTGAAGGAAACGGTTCCTGTCAATACCAAATTGCTGCAGGATCTCCTTGACCTCTCTGTTAGGCTTCTTGATGACAGCCATGAAGAGGTGCTCAACAGACACATAGGAGTCACCCATTGCCTTGGCCTCATCTTCAGCCGACAAAAGTGCCTTGTTGAGGTCGGCGCCAATGTAGGGCTGTCCTCCCTGAACTTTGGTCCTCTTGCTGATGCCCTCTTCTATCCTGCCAATGAAAGAGCGGACATCAACGCCCATCCTCTCCACCAGCTTGGCGATCAGGCTCTCTTCGATTGTCATCAGTGCATATAAAAGATGCTCCTGCTCAATCTCCTGATTGCCGTATTCAACTGCAATCTTCTCGCAGTCCTGAACTGCTTCAATTGATTTCTGTGTAAATTTCTGAATATTCATAATAGCCTCCTTCCCACATGATGACCTGAGAATTCGTCATTAGCTTCATGCATCACATATAAGCCATGCAATCATCAGCCACTTGTGCTTGCTGTTCTATTACAAGTATAACACAATTCCACACCCTGTCAACCTATTTCTCAACAGATTGTTAAAATTCAGTTGCCGGACAGACCTGTCAGCACAGATATAAACCCAGATGCGAATCATGTCGACGAGGAGATGATTTATCGGAGTCAAAAAAGAATGACCTCCGATTGTCCCGAATAACATGAGATGAGGAGGTCATTCTTTTTTGAATCCTGATAAATCACGACACAGTCGGAGTGAGCAGATGGGGTTATATCTGTACTGAATAGCCTTGCCGGCAACTGAATTTTAACAATAGATCACCTGTCTACGTCTCTGAACTCCGCATCCACATCAATAGCATTGCTGTCCTTAATTGCCTGGTCAGCAGCCTTGGCAAACCTGGTGACTCTGGACACAGTCCAGAGATTTGTCAGTCCGTCAAAAACAAGGAATCCTCCGATCAGCACGACCAGGATATTTTCAATGAATTTCGGATTGAACAACAGTATTCCGCCCAATATTATAGTGATCAGCGCAAACAGCAGTGACAGCCACCAAAAGCCATAGTTGTGCCTGATAAGTGACAGTGTCTGCGCGAGATTATTGATTCCGCTGGCAATGATAAAGACTCCGAAAAGTCTTGGAACAAAGTCAATAAACGGCGACGGATAAATAAAAATCCAGACTCCGATGGCCGCCACTATTATTCCCATTGCAAGGGCTCCTGACATCGCTATCGTCCTCTCCTTGTGAATGAAATAGCTGGCAATCATAACGCCTCCGGCCAGTATCAGCAGTATTGCCAGGGCTTTGGCCATCATCTCCAGGCTCCCCTGCGGCCAAAACATAAGAGCTAAGCCAACTGCCACCATGATAAGTGCTTCAATTATATAATTCCATTTAAGTTGTTTTATTCTTTCCACGACACTCCACCTCACCGTTTATTTGATAGCTGATTTGTTCATACTTCTCCGGACAGTCTCCTAAGCATTTCATGATGTCTTCTCACCTGCTCTACCTCGTCCACCAGAAATTCCTCTCCCCGGTCCTGCTGGTCACGCTGTCCTTCAAACTCCGAGTTGATATAGCCGTCATATCCGTTCTCGCGAAGGTATTTCATCGGCGTCTCATAATCAATACACTTATCTTCATAGCAGCCGGGTCTGCCCTCTATCTCAGTCATTCCCCGTCAACGCTTATATAGTATCCGTTATGAAGTGACAAAAAACATCCCCTGTAGTCAGCAATTCGGACAGCAAAGCGAAATCCGACTGCTTTCCCATCCTCATAGTCATTTTCCAAAGAATCCTTTCGAATCAGAAACTGATCAAACATCGTTTACTCCTTTCCCTCGTTATTCTCAAGCAGTTCATCCATATAATCATATATTTCATCGCGCCCTTCTTTTTTCAGTGCGGAGTAGGGAAAAATCCTGACCTCGTCAGGAAGCCCCAAAGTCTGCCGAAGCATCATAAGGTGTTTCTCATGCTGGGACTTCTTGATCTTGTCTGATTTGGTGGCGATGATCACAGGCTGGAATCCCTGATGGACTATCCACTTATACATCTGAACATCGTTAGCTGAAGGCTCGTGCCTGATATCGATCAGTAAAAAGACCTGCTTCAGCTGCCTGGATGTGTGGAGATAGTTCTCTATCATCTTCCCCCACTGCGCCTTTACCTTCTCCGGAACCTTGGCATAACCATATCCGGGCAGGTCCACCAGATAAAACTCATCGTTGATATTATAGTAATTGATCGTCTGCGTCTTTCCGGGTTCCTGGGAAGTGCGCGCATAATTTTTTCGATTCATAAGGCCGTTGATCAGCGAGCTCTTTCCCACATTGCTCTTGCCCGCAAAGGCAAACTCAGGAAGTGCGTTGTCCGGAAGTTTACTTGTTATTCCACAGACTGTTTCTAGGTTTACATTCTTTATGACCATTTCAATTCTCCGTTATTCTTTACGATTCTTCCAAAATCTTATCCGACCATTGCTGACATCACTCTACATAATTTTACCATCTGAGGCGGGATTTTCTATTTTTTTCATTCCATTTTATAGATATTTAATAACAGTTTTTAGTTCATTCCTTTATAATGAGAGTTACCCCAAACATAGAATAATTAAAGGAGGTTTTTATGAAGAGAATACGCTTTGCGATTGCTATGGTCCTTACACTGTCAATGCTTTTTGGCACAACATCTTTTGCCCAAAGCGGATCCACAAACGGAATTACCGTCATCAGGGAAATGTCTTCGGTAGATATTAACGGCAGGATGTTCCTAATCGTCGAAGTCAGAAATGATAACGACGTAGACTGCAGCGTTTACGTGGATGCACGCTCTACTACATCTGACGGAACCGTGATCGGCAGGGCATATTCTGATGAGGTCTATATTGAGGCAAATGGTTACTATGCTCTGGTTGTATCCTTTAGTGATGCGGCATCTGCACAGGCCACAAATTACAATTATGACCTGATAGTAGACAGCGACATCAGTCCCTACAATGTAACTTCAGCAGTAGACTGCCTCGATGCACATTTTTCTCCTGTAAGCGATAATGACATTGAAATCTATGCCACCAACATTTCTCCATATACGATACGCGCCGAGGCCATTGTTATTTTCTACGATGGTGACGAGATCGTAGACTTCACCGAAGTTGCCCTGTCCCAGGATCCGGACTTTTATATGTTCCCCGGCGAAGTCACAACAGAAGTCATTCATACGGACATGGTATATGATTCCTGTGGTATGCATATAACAGCAACCAAATGATGATCGAATGAAAAACCTCTGCAGGCGCCACTTAGCATGGTACTGCAGAGGTTTTTTGTTGTTGTAAAAGAAAAATCATTCACAGGCAAACATTGAACTACAGATCACTTGGCCTGTTTGAGCTTCTTGGGCTCCTTGCCTCTCACGATAAGAGGCTGGCTCTTGCCCTCCACAGAAGGCTCGGTAATGACGCACTCGCTGATGGTCTCATCAGAAGGAATCTGATACATAACATCCATCATGGACTTCTCCATAATTGAGCGAAGTCCTCTGGCCCCTGTCTCTCTCTCATATGCAAGAGCAGCTATCTTCTGAACAGCCTCATCCTCGAAGGAAAGCCGCACATTATCAAAGTCAAAGAGCTTCTGATACTGCTTTACAAGAGCGTTTCTGGGCTCTGTAAGGATCCTTACGAGAGCTTCCTTGGAAAGTCCCTCCAAAGTTACAGTAATGGGCACACGTCCCACAAACTCCGGAATAAGTCCAAACTTAACAAGATCCTGAGGAGTGACCTCCTTGAGCACCTCTCCGATCTCCCTCTCGGACTTGTCAGCGATCTCCGCATTAAATCCGATAGAATTGCGGTCAAGCCTTGCCTCAACAATTTTGTCGAGACCGTCAAAGGCTCCGCCACAGATAAAGAGGATGTTGCTGGTGTCGATCTGGATGAGCTCCTGATGAGGGTGCTTCCTGCCTCCCTGAGGCGGCACGCTGGCAACAGTTCCCTCCACGATCTTAAGAAGTGCCTGCTGAACGCCTTCACCGGAAACATCCCTGGTGATGGATACGTTCTCGCTCTTCTTGGTGATCTTGTCAATCTCATCGATGTAAACAATGCCGTACTGGGCTCTCTCTATATCATAGTCAGCATTTTGTATCAGCTTTAAAAGAATGTTCTCAACGTCCTCACCAACATATCCAGCCTCGGTAAGTGTGGTGGCATCCGCGATAGCGAATGGCACATTGATTATCTTGGCCAGGGTCTGGGCCAGGTAGGTCTTACCTGAACCTGTGGGTCCTATCATGATGATGTTGCTCTTCTGAAGTTCAACTTCGTTCTTGTCATCGTTCTTTGGAGCCAGGACTCTCTTGTAATGGTTGTAAACAGACACTGCCAGAACCTTTTTGGCTTCATCCTGTCCTATTACGTACTCATCAAGGAAGTTCCTTATCTCAACAGGCTTGAGCAGATTGATCTGCTGTTCCTGCCCCTTTTCGGGTTCATCCTCGAACTCCTCCTCAATGATATCCGCACATATATCCACGCACTCATCACAGATATAGACCCCTGCCGGACCCGCTATTAGCTTTTTTACCTGATCCTGTGTCTTGTTGCAAAAAGAGCACCTGATCTCTGTATTTTTTGCCATCTTGTCTCCTTAACTATTACTTCTTCTCTTCCTTATCTCTCGGGCGGTTCTCAACGATGGAATCGATGAGGCCGTAGTCCAGAGCTTCCTGAGCACTCATCCAGTTGTCACGCTCTGTGTCGGCTGCGATCTGCTCATAAGGCCTGCCGGTATTCTCAGCCAGCATCCTGTTGAGTTTTTCTTTGGTCCTGATGATGTGCCTTGCAGCTATCTCAATCTCTGTTGCCTGTCCCTGGGTTCCGCCAAGTGGCTGATGGATCATGATCTCTGCATTGGGAAGAGCCATTCTCTTGCCCTTGGCACCGCCTGCCAGAAGGAATGCTCCCATGCTGGCAGCCATACCGATGCAGATGGTGCTTACATCACACTTGATGTAATGCATTGTGTCGTAAATGGCCATGCCTGATGTGATCTCTCCTCCGGGGCTGTTGATGTACATGTGGATATCCTTGTTGGGATCCTCAGCCTCCAGGAAAAGAAGCTGTGCCACAACTATACTTGCCGATGTGGAGTTGACCTCTTCTCCCAGGAAAACAATTCTTTCTTTTAACAGCCTTGAATAGATGTCATAAGATCTCTCTCCACGGCTGGTCTGTTCAATGACGTAAGGTATTAAACTCATAAATAATGCTCCTTCTCTTTAATTGTGTACCGGTCAATCCGGTGCAGCAAACACAAAACCAACTTACATTATACTGCTTAAGCGCATTTTTTTAAAGTTTTTTTGCTTTATTCCTCGTCATCATCATTTTTTTCTTTCTCGAGTTCATCCTCTACACCCGAGATATATACATCAGTAAAGCATGTCTTGAATACACTGAACGGGACATCAATTTCTTTTCCTTTAATAGGGTCCCATACCTTTACTGTACGTTCACCGTTTATCGGTTTTCCCTCTCCCAGGATTGTATGAGCATGCTTGGAGCTCAGATCCATAGGGAATTTGACTGAATCCGTTTCACGGTTATACTTCAGGGCATTCGCGTTATTGGTACATGTCGAAGCAACAACCACCTTGCCTGCCTTAACATACGCCAGAGCCATACCTATAGCTATATCGCCCTTTTTATGGAGATCATTTTCTATCAGTGAATTACCATCAATATCGTAAACTTCATCGTCACGGGTCTTTAATGCTAATCCTTTTCTTCCGAACAGGAGCCTTGATGCAAGCTCTTCATGTCCTTCATCAAGAGCAGAATAGGAAAGAGAATTGTTTCTGATTGTCTCTTTTTCCCAGCTGTGTTTTTGGCCTTCATATCTAAATTTAGCCCCGGAGCCATTTGCCTGTCCGATCATAATGACTGCTGCCTTCTCTATAGCCTGAAGCCACGCTTGACGACCATCATTCAGAGACGTGCTTCTATTTACGATAATGCTGCGTCTGACTCCCGTCTCATCATAGAGTCTTACTTCAAGCCTTGGATTACCATCATCGTCTGGCGAATAGTCCCTTACAATATCTTTTATATAGGCAGGGTTGGCTTTCACTATACCTGCTATCGTTGAAATAATATAGCAATCTCTATATGCTTCATTCTGCCTTACCAAACCCAGTTTTAGCAAGTTGTCCTTAGAGCCAAAAGTAGCTCCTCTTTTGACTGGGGTCATCTTATTTTCGAACTTGTCATCGAGAGCCTCTATTTCTACGGTGCTCTCATCATACTTTTGCGCATGAGGCGTAAGGACTTTACCGCCACTTTTTTTAAGCGCCATCTCAACCATCTTCTGGCCTTCAAGTACAAGTTTTTCGCAATCCTTCCTGTCCCTGATAAGGAGTCCTTCTTCCTCCTGTTTCTTTCGGATCAACTCATAATCTCGCTTTAAGGCCTCTTGTTGTCTCCGTTTCGTCTCAGCATCAAGTTCACCGTCTTCCTGATTTTCAGGTTTTTTCTTCTTCTTTTCCGCTTCCTCTCTCTTCTTACGCTCTTCCTCCTCTTTCTTTTCCCTTTGAAGCCGTTCCTCTTCCTCTCTCTTCAGGCGCTCTTCCTCTTCTCTCTTCTCTTTTTCTTCCTGTTCCTTACGTAGGCGCTCTTCTTCTTTTTTGCGCGCTTCCTCATCCTCTTTTTCCTTCTTCTTGCGCACTTCCTCTTCTTCTCTTTCCTTCTTTAGGCGCTCCTCTTCCTTTTTACGCTCTTCCTCTTCTTTTTCCTTCTTCAGGCGCTCCTCTTCTTCCTCTTCCTTCTTCTTTACTTCTTCCTCATATTTAGCCTGAAGTTCCTTATTATCCTTGAAGAGAATTTCCTTTTCAGCCGGAAGAGCCTCAAAGTACCGTATCATATGCACCGGATACTCTTTAAAGTAAGCAACCTTGACATCAGGATGCTTCGTAAAATATTCTGCCATCTCCTCGGGATGCTTATTGAAGCGATCAAACAGCTGCTTACGGTCCCATTTTCCCTGCAGCACCTCTCTTTCAGCGAGCAGTTTCTCTTTCATGGCGGGATTTTCTGCATATCTGGCCTTGATCATGATCTCATTTTCTTCAATTCTCTTAGCGCGAGCTTCATCATCAAGCCTTCTTCTCTTCTGTCTGGCCGACTCTTTCTCGCCCCTCATCAGCCTGCGGCGGGCCTTTTTACCTATCTTCTTCTGCTTAGGCTTCTTTTCCTGCTCCTGTTCGTCTTCCTTCTTTGCCTCTTCTTTGTCTATAAGTCCTGCCTGCTCATCAATCTCTCTTAACAATCTGGCTTCTCTGTTTCCTGCCAGTCTCGCTTTCCTTTCAATAGAATTATGAGCTGCCTTTACAGAGTCAGCATACTCCTCAAGAAGCGTATTTTCTTCAAACTCCTTATCATCTATACCCAGCTCCTGTTTTTTCTCTGCGGACAATTTCTCAGTTATTACAGGGTCATCATCGCCGCCGCCGGGATCAATGTTGTGGTACTTTTTCATATGATCTTCAAATTGTACCCTGAGCTGATTGATAGCCATATGCTTTTCATTAAATACCTGGTTATTCTTAACCAGCTCTTTTGCATAGGGAAAGACATCGAAAAGATCCTGAAGGCAATCGGCTTTCCTGAGAACCTGAAGGAACTCATCAGGTTTCTCCCTAAGAGTCTGCTCAAACCATCCTGAATTTATCTGCTCAACTGTAGGGACCTTTATTGCATCAAAAATACCGGTGAGCTTTGAGCGGATAAGTTTTTGCTGAGCCTGCTCGTCACCTTTCGTAAGTACATTAATAATTTCGTTATTCCTTCTTCTGGTCTTTGAACTTCCTGATATCTTTACATTATCCAAAAGGACAGAAACAGCCCTGAGGTACTTCGGTGCCATCGCGTCAGGATCGGTAAATTTCCTGGGTTCTTTCTCCTCTTCTTTCTTTACTTCCTCTTCTTTTTTCTCTTCCTTCTTATCTTCTTTGTCATCCTTCTTATCGTCTTTATCGTCCTTCTTATCGTCTTTTTCTTCGTTCTTCTTACCCAATAATTCCTTCTGGCGCTTTTCTTCTTCCTCTCTCCACTTCTTTCTGTTCTCCTCGTACTCTTTCTTTAGCTCTTCCAGTCTGATCTTTAATTCATCCTGCCTCTCGGCCTGTAAGCGGTCAAACAGAGCTCTGTATACTTTCTTGTAGGCATTGCCCGTTTTGTAGACATTGGTGCCCTTCTTAATTATGAGAAAGAGCTGGTAGTCCTCGGAATTCAGGCCATTTTCTGCGTCCTTGAGCTTATAAGTTCCCATCTTTAAGGACTTTTCGGCTGCGTAAGCCTCCTTGTAGGCCTTCAGCCTCTTCTCCATTTCCTTCTCGGTTATATCTATCTTCTTACCTTTTTCTGTACGAGTCAGAGCCTTATCAGCCTTAGAAATAGTTTCAAATTCATTATTTTCCTCTTTTTTTATAATGCCATGTTCCTGCCTCAGCAAAATATCCACATAATCAGAGTATGCTTTTAAATCCTGCAGCTTGTCTTTAAACTCAGGATGCTGATCAATATATTGCTTTTCATAACTGTCTTCAGGAGGATTCAGAAGATGTGGCAGCGCTACTTTTATTACATCATAATAGTCGGAGAGATTTGCGTTAAGATGTCTGATGAGCTTCTCTCCCTTCATTTCCTTAAGACTGGGAAGTCTATATTTCTGAACTTTTAAAAGAGCTTTTCTCTTGATTTCTTCTTTTCTTTGCGGAGTCGTATTCTCGTTCTGATATTCCCTGTTTATCTTATCCTTCTCTTCTTCTCCTTCTGTTACATAGTTATCCTCGCTGGTCTTAAGCACTATACTCAAAGGCCATTCTTTGTTTTGTTCTCTCTTTTGTTTGTCCATCTCCTGCAGAGTCAGAAGAGTCCTGACAGCATCCTCAGACATATCACTGTTAGTGCTGTGATAGAGAGGATACGTTACTTTTTTAAACCGCACGCCGTCCAGGGCATCATTTCCGTCTCTGGTCTCCTGCCAGATGCGGGCTGCTGATTTGCCTGATTTCTCAAGTCTTTCTTTGGCAGCCTCGATCATCTTTTCCAGCTCCGCCTGCTTTTTGTTGAACTGCAGAAGGGTATCTACTTCCATTCCGTTTGTCTTTTCCCTAAGGTCTTCCAGCTGCTCTTTAAGAATGGTCATGCAGCTGTATGTTGCCTTGTCCTTGAGATAAGCCTCATGCTCGGCACTTCTTGCCTTAACCTCTGCAGCCTTATGTCTTGCCTTAAGGCGCAGTTCCATTACCTGAGCCCTGTGCTGGAAAATCTCGATGGTGCTTTTACCGCCTTCATCAAAGTTCTGCACGGCATTCCTGGCCTGCTCAAAAAGCTCCCCGGCCTCTCTTGCAGACTGGCGCCTTCTGGGAGCTTTTTTGTTCCCGTATCTCCTAGAATCTTCATCTGTTTTATCCACATTAGTGCTGAGAGCCCTGTACCTGATGGCCTTAGCATGGAGCATGTCATGATTTCTGAAATAATAATCGGTTCTCTCTGACAGAGTGGTTTTATCTGAAACCCTGCTCTCTATACGCTCCTGAAGCTGATCAGTTCCCAATGAATATGCTCGTTGGGTTTCAATATCCCTGGTTTGCTCCTCTGCTATAAATAGACTTTTTTGTTGTTCATCGGATTTTCTGCTTAAATAATCTTCAAATTTGGGCATATGTCCACCTCCAGAATCAGAACGCCTTATAAATATTCGTATAACAGGCCATCACCTGCTATATATGCAGGGCTTGCCCAACAGTTTATACGTACAAAACGAATATATGGCACAATTAAGATCACCAGGTTGCCTCAAATACCTGTCTGGTCTCAGCATTCGGGAATATCTTTTCCGCAAGGTCCACAGCTTCATTGCTTAATGCGTCAAAAGACAGAGTGGCTCCGGCATATCTTAGTTCTATGGCTCTGGCTACAGATGACATCATGCACAGAAGTCCCTCGGGGTATTTGCTGTAAAGCAGTGCCAGCCTAAGGTTTCCATCAGCGTTTTTCTGCACAAACACCAGATCCATCAATGTGTTTCCTATATAATCGCATCGACAAAGCTCTTTTACGCAGAGTTTCTTCCAGTCGTCAAAGTTCTCAACCGTAAATCTTCCATTCTTTCCGATCATGGACAGAACTCTCTTCTGGGTAGCTTCCGGTTCAGAAAAGAATAGCTTCTGTGTCAGCCTGTTTTTCAATTTTTTATGAAGGAAAGGTGACATGGCAATATCGGAATCCTTGACGAAGTACCGCTCATGGGAATAAGCCACATCCATCTTGTCATAGGTCACAAAGAATTCATGTATGGGATTCACCTTATCATACAGACAATACTGGGCCGATATTGGATAGAACTCCATGGTCTCGGAAGCAAACGCGATGACCCTGTCCATCAGCTTTGTTGCTATGCCCTGTCTCCTGACGCCAGGGTCTACATAAAGCCAGTCCAGATCGATCTGATAATTCACAAATATAAAGGATACCGCCCCAAGGACAGATCCGTCTTTTGCATAACATCCAATTGCTATCCTGTCTCCTTCCCCCATATAATCCACCGGAAGTACGCTGGAAAAGGATTCAATATTTTCACTGGTGATAAGGATATCGTAGGTCTCCATGTCTTTCCTCTCATACGAAGTTATTTAAAAAATAATATAGCTGGTTTTATTATCCCATGCATTTGTTCTATTGTCATTTTAAAAGAATATAAAAAACAAAAAAACGGCAGGTTTTACATAACCTGCCGCATTTTTATTACTCTTCTGTATTCTCTTCAGTCTTCTTTTTTCTTGTTCTCTTGGGCTTTTCTTCGCCTTCCTCTGTCTCGGCGTCAGCCTTCTTGGAAGTCTTCCTTGCCTTCTTGGCGCTCTCTTTGGCATTCTCTACAAGGAAGTCTGCTGCCTTCTGAACTGCCAGGTCCTCTTTGAGGCGCTTCTGCTCTTCTTCTGACATGAGCTCCTTGAGCTTATCAAGTTCCATCCTGTACTGGCTGGCCATGTTCTCAAGCTCTTTTGCAACGTCCTCCTCTGAAGCCTCGATGTTCTCCTTGACTGCTACTGCCTCAAGGACAAGTCTTGACTTGATCCTGTCGATGGCCTGTGGCTTAACCTGCTCCATCATCTGCTCAACAGTTCCGCCTGTGTACTGGAGGTACTGATCCATGTTCATGCCCTGCATCTGAAGTCTCTGAGCAAACTCATTGACCATCTGTCTCTGCTGGGTCTCGATCATAGCCTCGGGAAGCTCCATCTCTGAGTCCTCGATAACGGCTCTTACTACCTCATCTTCTCTTCTGGCCTTCTCGTCTTTGGCCTTCTTGTCCTCAAGCTTCTTCCTGATATCCTCTTTATACTCTGCTACGGTGTCAAAGCCTGCATCGCTGGCAAAATCATCATTGAGCTCAGGAAGCTCCTTGCATCTGATGGACTTAACGGTGCACTTGAAGGTCGCATCCTTGCCGGCAAGCTCCTCTGCCTGATAGTCCTCAGGGAACTTGACGTTAACGTCACCTTCCTGACCGATCTCAAATCCTACAAGCTGCTCCTCGAATCCGGGTATGAAAGCACCTGAACCGATGGTAAGCGGATAATCTGTTCCCTTTCCGCCTGAGAAAGCTACTCCGTCAACAAATCCCTCGAAGTCCAGGTTAACTGTATCGCCGTCCTGAACTGCTCTGTCAGTTACATCGATGGATCTTGCATTCATGTTTCTCTGCTTGTCGATCTCTGCATCGACCTCTTCGTCTGTAACGTCGAGTTCCATCTTGGCTACCTCGACGCCCTTGTATTTACCAAGCTTAACCGGAGGCTTAAGTGCAACTTCTGCTGTAAATATGAAGTCCTCGCCTGCCTCAAGCTTCTCTACATCAATCTTAGGTGATGATACGACATCCTCGCCGCACTCTGTTGCTGCCTTGGGGTACTCTGACTCAATAAGTTCGTTGGCAGCATCCTCATAGAATACTCCCTTGCCATACATCTTCTCGATCATCTTGCGGGGAGCCTTGCCCTTACGGAATCCCGGAAGCTGGATCCTGCCCTTATTCTTCTGATAAGAATTCTCAAGAGCCTTCTCAAGCTGCTCTGCAGGAACTGTAATTGTGAGCTTGGCCATGTTGTTCTCAAGCTTCTCTACTGTTACGCTCATCTCTGGTATCTCCTTTTATACATTATATCTATCAGGAACGAATTCCTCCGTCTCCCTTTTTTATGCCTTTCGGGCACAGTCGCTATACGATTATAGCACAGAGGCCCAAAATAATCCATATTTTTTTATTTATCCCGCGAAATCTGATGATTATCGCAATACAGCATCAAAAATTCTGTTAAATCATTAAAAATTTATTATATTTATGCAATTTGGAACATTTTTTCAATCGTAAGATGTATAATTTTTTTATTCAGGTTATCACTTTATGATGGAGGCGTGTTATGGCAAAAGAAGCAAATGTTAAAAAAACCGGTACTGGCGTGAGCTTCAAGGACAGCATCAAGACCAGGCTCATTGCAGTGATGCTCATCATCACAATCATCCCACTTGTGATCTCAATCGTTGTAAGCTACAATTCATCAACCAATAAGGCAGTTGATGATGCCATAGCTTCACTGAACTGGCAGGCGTGGTACATCGAGTCAGAGTTTGAGACCATAATCCAGAAGAATATTGCAGCCATGCAGGCTATAGCTGCAGCTCCTTCGACGAAGACCTATTACATCAATCCCATGGATCTGACAGCAGCGTCCAAGGCTCAGGCTTACCTTAACAATGTCGATGCCCAGCTCAATGACGGCAATATTACGGTTCTCACGGGAGCTGACGGCATGCAGCTTCTGAGGGCCTCAGGAAAGCTTGTGGATGTCAGCAAAAGAGAATACTTTAAACAGGCTATGGCCGGCAACACATATGTTTCCGACGTGATCACTTCAGCCTCTACAGGTGCTCGTCAGACCACCTTTTCCTGCCCGGTATATGCAGATGACGGCTCAATTGTGGGAATAGTTCAGAGAAACTATAATCTCGCCGAATTCCATGAATTCTTAAGTAAAGAAGCTGAGAATGCATATATCACGGACAGAACCGGTATGATGGCAGCTCACTCACAGTTTGAAATAACCTCTGAAAACGAGGAGAACTACAGATTCGACGGTGCTGAGTTCATGACAAGCGGAAAAGAAAATGGCACTTTTGAGCAGTTTACCGGAGAGTACAATGCTATCATCTGCTACGTAAAATCTTCAACAACCGACTGGTATGTATGCTGTGCCCAGGACATTACTCAGATCAAATCATCAGCCCGCTCAGCAGCATGGATCGTTATCATCATCGGAATCGTAATGGCGATAGCTGCTGCCGTTATCTCTTTCATAATGGCCAAAAACTTCACAGAGCCCATCGGCGATGTCAGCGATTCACTTTCAGCTCTTGCAGACGGACGATTCAAAAAAGTCGGCAAGCACCTTAACAGAAAAGACGAATTTGGCGGCATGATCAAGAACACCAACACCGTTATAACCAAGCTCGATGAGATTGTTTCCAGCATCAAGGCCTCTGCCGAAGACGTAGGCACCTCCTCAGAGGAACTCTCCGATATGGCCAACCAGATCTCACAGACAGCCGAGGATGTATCCAACGCCGTTCAGGAAATCGCATCAGGAGCAACACAGCAGGCAGACGAGATCCAGAGCGCATCAGAGAATGTCGGAAGGATCGGCGATGCAGTCGGCGACGTTCAGTCCTCCACAGGAAGCCTCTCAGACCTGGCAAACAAGATGAAGGAAGCATCCGAGGTTTCCAGCAGCTCCCTTGCATCCCTGCAGGATTCTTCATCTGAGATGACAGCCAAGATCGATGAGATCTCAAGAACTATATCCGCTACCCAGGAAGCTGTTACAAACATCAACGGCAAGGTAGAGGGAATTTCCTCCATAGCAACACAGACCAACCTCCTGTCCCTGAACGCATCCATCGAGGCAGCCAGAGCAGGCGAAGCAGGAAAGGGCTTTGCAGTTGTTGCTGAGGAGATCGGCAAACTGGCCGACGATTCCAAGGCCATGGCAGATGATATCAGAAAAGAGATGGATATCCTTCTCGAGCAGTCCAAGGCAGCTGTTCAGGCCGCTGAAGACGTAAGACAGGGCAATCAGGATCAGCAGATCGCCCTTGGCGAAACCCTTAATGCAGTTAACGGAATGCTGGGAGATATCGGAAGCACTGTTGGCGGTGTTCAGCTGATATCCCAGGGCGCAGACACCTGCGAATCCTCCAAGAACGCGGTTGTGGACACCATGAGTGCACTGTCAGCCATCTCCGAGGAGAATGCAGCTTCCTCAGAGGAGACCGGCGCATCCATGCAGGAGCTCTCCGCAACAGTTACTACCCTGGCAGGTTCGGCAAACAGCCTGAAGGAGATTGCAGAAAAACTCAACACAGAGATGGAATTCTTCAAATCATAATCGCGTATAAAAACTTTCGGCCGGGAGCTTACACTCTCGGCCGTTTTTTATTTCTTTACTCTCAACGTAATTGCTTTATTTACAACCTCTATCCTGGTCTCGGTATATGCCCCGCCATACTCGCCGTCCAGGGTCCACTGCACTTCCTCTTCCGAGTAGAAGTTTGCATATCTCACCTGTTTGAAGGTAATGTACGGATTGCCATCTTCCCTTGTGGCAAGCGCTGCCAGCACAGCATTAAACTCTGTAAGATTCTTCGGAGCCCTTATCAGCATCAGCTCCATCCTGCCATCATCCTGATGAATATCAGTGTCTCCGAAGAGATTCATACCACCCACCGAAGCCGAATTGCTCACAGCTCCAAACAGATAGTCTCCCTCTTCACTGATGCCATCAGCGCTGACCTTCATGTGGATGCTGTAGCCGATGTTCTGTGGAAGCTCTGCTATGGCACTAATGACATAGGCAGCATATCCGATAACGTTTTTCAACTCCTGATCCGTGGCGTAGCTGACCTTGGAAAAAGCTCCGAAAGCTGCAACATAGTTAAAATACCTGTCGTTGATCTTGCCCACGTCATATGTAAACTCTTTTCCCTTTACTGCTATCTTCATAGCCTGGGATCTGTTGCCCGGAATGCCGATTCCTCTTGCAAAGTCATTGGTGCTTCCTGCGGGAACATATGAAAGAATCGGCTTGTTCTCCATGTCCATCATCGCACTCATGACATGGTTGAGGGTTCCGTCTCCTCCGCTGCACAATACCATATCAATTTTGCCTTCATACTCTGCCAGAAGATTCTCTGAAGTCATGTCTGTCCCAGGGAGTATGGGATATACAATGGGTTCGTATCCATTCTCCGCCACTGTCTTGATAATATCGTAGGCATCATTTCCCGCCTTACCGGTTCCTGCTATTTTGTTGATTAAAATCAGCGCTCTCTTTTTCATTTTCTCTTATACGTCCTGTATGTGTAAGTAATGTCGAAGTATACCTGTTCGTCACTCTCATCTGTCAGCTCCCACTCCGGGAGTTTATCAAGATTTGGAAAAAAACTGTCTGCTTCATATTCCCTGTCTATAAAGGTAACTATGCAGGTGTCACAGTCATCCAGAAATTCCCGGTAGACACTTGCTCCTCCGATGATGAACACATCGTCCGGATCCAGGTCTTTTACCGCCTCTAAGAGTTCCTGCCTGTTATGTACCACCTCCGCATTTCTGACCTCATAGTCAGGTCTTGTGGAGAGGATGATATTGCGTCGCCCGGGAAGTACCACCTGCTGCGGAAAGGTCTCCAGGGTCTTGCGGCCGTAGACAATGGTCTTGCCCATGGTGATGTTTCTGAAATTTTTCTGATCCGCCGGGATGCTCACCAGGAGCTGTCCTTTGTTGCCTATTGCCCAATTGCTGTCAACTGCTACTATTGCCTGCATTGCTGCTCCTTTCTTTATTTTATCTCGCAAAACTTCTATGCGACTTTGAGTCCCTATATCGCCTTGTTCATCTTCGCGATATCCGGATTGCTCCGCAAAAAGCGCTCCCGCAATCCTACGTCCATTCGGAAATCGTGATGCTCATCGGGCTCGCATCACGATTTCCTCATGTACGTTCGGTCCTCAAGGTCACATATAAGGTTTTGCGAGCAAAACTTCTATGCGACTTTGAGTCCCTATATCGCTCAGATTGCAATCGGAATGTCTTTGAATTGTTCTCCGGCGACTTCGTAGCCCTCCAGGGAGACATCGTTTCTTGTGAACTCATAGAAGTCTTTTACGTCGGGATTCAGGTGGAACTTTGGTGCGGGAAGCGGCTTTCTCTCAATCAGCTCTTTTATAAGAGGCACATGCCTGTCGTATATGTGGGCATCGGCAATGACATGTACCAGCTCACCTACGTTCATGTCACACACCTGTGCTATCATGTGGACCAGAACCGCATACTGGACAACGTTCCAGTTGTTGGCTGCCAGTACATCCTGGGATCTCTGATTTAATACAGCGTTTAATGTCAGTCTGTCCTCGCCCTTTTTCTGGGTAACGTTATAGGTAACGCTGTAAGCGCAAGGGTAAAGGTGCATCTCATGAAGATCAGAAAAGACATATGTGTTGGTCATGATCCTTCTGGAAAAGGGTTATTCTTAAGGTCATAGAGAACCCTGTCCATCTGGTCAAATTCGCCCTCTTTATAAATGCTCTTCTGAGCAATCTGATATCCGTAGGCTTTACCGATGGATCCTGTCTCATCTGCCCACTCATCCCAGATATGGCTGTTAAGATCGTTTATGTTGTTGCTCTTTTTCTGATAAATCCAGAGCACCTCGTCGGTTGCGCTCTTAAGCGCCGTCTTCCTCAGGGTCATTATCGGGAACTCTTTTGACAGGTCATATCTGTTTACCACGCCGAATTTCTTGATGGTGTAGGCGGGTTCTCCGTCGGGCCAGTGAGGCCTTACCTTCTCCCCCTCGGTTGACGTGCCGTTTTCAAGGATATCTCTGCACATATCGATAAAGATATCGTCTGCTCTGCTCATACCTTCCTCCTGTATCTGTATATTACCGCGACCACTTGTCGCATAGTGAATTTATCTGATCTGCGAATTTTGCCTTGTCCTTGTTGGTCATTCCTTCCGCCCTTGCTATGATGCCCATAAGCCTTGCTCCTGCTGCCTTGAGCCTCGTAAATACATCGGATACTGTTGTCCCCTCTTTCTTCTTGACAGGAATGGGCACAGCTTCCTTGATGAACTGTCCCGAAATGATATCAAATTCAGTTCCGCTGTAGGGCGCATAGGTGCTGAATCCGTATTCATCTGCAAGACATTTTGCAAAAGAAGTACATACGCCGTCTTCGCCGTGTACAATGAAGACCTTCTTAGGAGGCACCTTAAAGGCTCTCACCCACTCTATAAGTCCATTCTTGTCGGCATGACCTGATAGTCCGTGGAGCTGTGTGATCTCTGCCTTTACATCTATAGTCTCGCCAAAGAGCTTGACCTGATCTGCTCCGTCGACAATCGCGCGACCGGTAGTACCAACTGACTGATACCCCACAAAAAGTATCGTGCACTCCTCCCTCCAGAGGTTGTGCTTGAGGTGATGCCTGATCCTGCCCGCATCGCACATGCCTGCCGCGGAAATGATCACCTTGGGCTCAGGGTCCTCATTGATAGCCCTGGATTCCTCGGTGGTGATGGAGAGATTAAGTCCCGGAAATTCTATCGGGTTTATTCTCTTGTTGATGAGTTCAAGCGCCTCCTCGTCATAGCAGTCTGTCTGATTTTTCTGAAATATTTCGGTGGCTTCAACAGCAAGAGGGCTGTCGACAAACACCGGAAAGCTTGGATAAGAGCTGACAAGGCCGTCCTTTTTTATCTTCCTGATAAAATACAGTATCTCCTGGGTCCTTCCTACCGCAAACGAAGGGATGACAACATTTCCGCCTCTGGCAAAAGTCCTGTCCAGGATCTCCGCAAGCTCTTTTACATAATCAGGCTTGATCTCGGCGTGGAGTCTGTCCCCGTAGGTTGATTCCATGACTACATAGTCAGCCTCATCTGTGTATTGAGGGTCCTTAATGATGGGCTGGTCCTTGTTTCCGATATCACCTGAGAACACCAGCTTTTTGGTTACATCCTTCTCCGTAAGCCAGACCTCTATACTTGAGGATCCCAGCAGATGTCCTATATCCGTAAACCTTATCTTAACGCCTTCGCATATTTCCACCTCAGTTCCATATCTGCAGGGAACGATGCTCCTTATGGCATTTTCGGCATCTTCCATGGTGTAGATGGGCTCTATCTGGGCGATGTCCTTATTTCTTTTGCCCTTTCTGCTCCTCCACTCTGCCTCCTGCATCTGGATGTGGGCGCAGTCACGAAGCATAATGCTGCACAGGTCTGCAGTAGCTTCTGTGGCATATATCTTGCCCCTGAATCCCTTCGAGTACAGCAGCGGCAAGTACCCCGAATGATCCACATGAGCGTGGGTCAGAAAGACGTAATCTATCTCCGGTGCCGAAACCGGCAGAGGCATGTTCTCAAAATAATTCCTGCCCTGCTCCATTCCGTAGTCCACAAGCATGTTTTTACCCGCCGCCTCTATAAAGTGACAGCTGCCTGTAACCTCATGATCTGCTCCGATAAAAGTTAGCTTCATAAGCACACTCCTTTACATATTAAGGTTGCTTTTTTGATGCTGATTACTATCTATAATTGTATCAAATATAATGCATAATGGCTAATCTGAATGGAACAAATTCAATTTAGGATTTAATAAACACCAAATGGTTAATTTGCTCGTCGCCAACAATGGGACCAGCTATAGTACTTAATACGTATAAATAGCAGGTTCCAACTAATTTTATACGTTCATAGACGGCTATAGTAGGCTACTTCTACGTATAAAATAATGTGATCAAATGCTTTTATACGTCCTCAGTTGGTGATATTAGACTTCTTCTACGTATAAAGTAATGAGATCAAATGCTTTTATATGTCCTCAGTTCGCGATATTGGACTTCTTCTACGTATAAATAATTTAATCAAATGCTTTTATACGTCCTCAGTTGGCAATATTAGACTTCTTCTACGTATAAATCAATGTAATCAAATGCTTTTTATACGTCCTCAGTTGGCGATATTATACAATTTTTACGTATAAAATACTGATATCTGAAAGTATTGTATGTACTTAGATGGTGAGCATCGTCCGCTTCGTTCTGCAGATGCCAAGAGGCTTTCGCGGCATATCCTCGCATCACGCTGTCATGTTGTTGTCAACATAAAGCCATTTGAGCCTGATGCTGCGGTATTCCACGGTCCTCTTGACATCTTTGCCCTCCTGCGAATGTACATCGTACTGATAACGGGGAACTGAATATGAATCCTGAAAGTGGTTCCTCTTCGTCTATTTTTGCGTCTGGAGACTGCTTTCGGCGGTAGAAATTCGACTTCTTCTTTTCTCTACCGCCGTTGTCTTTCTCTTTGCGTCCGGAGACCTTTTCAGCGGTAGATATTCGACTTCTCCTTTTCTCTACCGCCGCTCTTTCTCCTGTCACCATTTCCGTCGGCCTGTTCCGCACTTTTCTTTTCTCAGGCCGACGCTTTTGCCTCTTGGCTTCTTCCTTGCTCCTTTTCCGTCGGCCCATTCGGCACTTTTCTTTTCTCAAGCCGACGCTTTTGCCTCTTGGCTTCTTCCTTGCTCCTTTTCCGTCGGCCCGTTCGGCACTTTTCTTTTCTCAGGCCGACGCTTTTGCCTCTTGGCTTCTTCCTTGCTCCTTTTCCGTCGGCCTATTCGGCACTTTTCTTTTCTCAGGCCGACGCTTTTGCCTCTTGGCTTCTTCCTGGCTCCTTTTCCGTCGGCCCATTCGGCACTTTTCTTTTCTCAGGCCGACGCTTTCGACCGATCTTGCAGATTCTCCATTAATGCACATCTATTCTAGGGATCATCCGGAGAGAACCGCCAGAATCAATCTCTCTGACATTGGCACTTCAGTTCTCACCTATTCATGTCTTTTTTATCAACCACCCTGTCACCAGCCGGGTTTGCCTATCAATTCCAATATCCATTGCTAATTATCATCCCACTGTGCTAAACTTTGTAAGCATATGAACAACTATCTTTCAAATTACAAAAGAATAAATGGCAACACTCTCAAGATCATCGCCTGCGTCGTCATGCTCATAGATCATATTACTGCCGGCATCATGATTCCGGTGGTGAGAAACGGGCTATATCCGGATTCGGTTTCATTTGAGCAGGTCGAGTTTGTGTATGAGATCCTCAGGGCAATCGGGAGGAATTCATTTCCGATCTTCTGTTATCTTATCGTTGAGGGGTTCCTTCACACATCCAGCAGGCTGCGATATGCTCTTGGGCTTTTGATATTTGGTATCATATCTGAGCCCCTGTACGACATAGTCCTGTACTCCCAGGAAGATGCCTTCAATCTTAACATCATCGAAGTGCTGGAAGCCAATAAGCCCTATCTCAACGAGAAATGCAATGTGTACTTTACGCTGCTGCTGGGACTGCTGGCCATCTGGGCAATTGAAAAGATATATACCCTTACGGTGCGCTATGAAATAAAAGCTGCTGCCGCTCTTATCACATCTGCAGGATTCATCTTTATTGCGGAGAAGATGCACAGCGACTATCACGGATTCGGCGTCGGACTGATAATAATATTCTACGTTCTGAGATTCTTCGAACCCCTTAACCTGTTTGCAGGATATGTGCTTCTCTGTTTCGTCCACAGGGAATATGCAGCTCTTCCCACCTTTATCCTGCTTTTCTTCTATAACAAAAAACGCGGCAGAAAGCTTGGCAACTTAAAATACCTGTTCTACGCTTTCTACCCCGCTCATCTTCTGGCAATCTATTTTGTCAGATGTATCATTTATGGATGATCCACACAATAAACACACCGCCAGCTCCACAAAACCTGCCCGCTCCACAAAAAAGGCTGTCGCCGGATGAACTCATTCATCCAGGGCGACAGCCTTTAAAATTCATATAATTATTCGAAAATAACATTCTCCCATGTATCATCGGGAACAAGTGCAATGTAAGTCTTACCTGTGTTGATCTCAAGCTCGTCGCCGTTCTCATCATAGAACTTGGTAACAGCTGTCTCGCCGGGCTTGATCCATGTTACATCCTTGGCAACGCCGTTGGTGATGTACCATGCGTACTGGCCGGAGTCGATGCAGTTGTAGATAAGGTAGCCGTTCTCGTCAAGCTGTGAGAATGTGCACTTCTGAAGGATTACATTCTTGAAGCTCATAGGCTCGCCGTCCTCAGCATCCTCGTGTCTGCTGCCGTACTCGTAGTACTCGTACTCCTTGGTGTCAGGATTGTAGATAAGCTGTGACTGGTTGTGCTTGAAAGGAAGTGAGATGTTAAGTGCCTTGTAGGATCTGTCGTACTTCTTGTCAAGCTTGATCTCATTGCCATACTCAGTGAAGACAAAGTGGCTGCCCTCGTTGGCATACTGGTTATAAGTTGTTGTGTAGGTGCTGTCGCTCTTGGCATCCTCGAACTTGTCGTCAAGGTCTCCGCTCAAGATGTACTCTGTGAACTCAGTGGCCTTGCCGTTCTGAACTCTGGAGAAACCACCTGAGAAGTGTGTTGCCCAGTCCTGTGAGAAGTACTGGTCGTTGTAGAAAGGACCACCATCGTGACAGAGAACTGCGTTCCACTCAGCTGCCAGAAGGATGTTGGTAGGTCTTGTACTTCTGATACTTCCCAGCTGCTCAACCTCACCCCAGTCCTTGAAGATGCACATAAGTCTTGTGATGCGGTCGTTCTTGGTGCTGTTCATGAGCTCGTATACAACGTCTGCTTCCGATGTTCCGTAGTGGGGAAGAGCCTTCTTCTCATTGTCCACCATAACAGCGATAGGTCTCTGATCCTTGATCTCCTCGCTTATTGGCTCACCGGTGATCTCTGAATAATACATTCCTTCAGGAAGTTCATAGTTCTCATCAACTTTATCTTCCTCTTTGTCCTCCTCTGTCTTGGCCTCTCCTGACTCATCTACTTCTTCAAAAAGAGATGTAGACTCTTCCTCAGCAGGTGCCTCCTCAGGGGTCTCCTTTCCACAGGCTGCAACGCCCATAACCATCACTGCGCAAAGAATAGTTGCTACAGCTTTCTTACCGAATAATTTGTACATTTTTCATAATCTCCTTAATTGCCAATTTGAATCAATTCAATATATTCTAGCAGATGTTTTTATTTTTTCCAATACTTTTTTTATTTTCTCCAGATTCTGGGCTTCAGGACAATAAATATCGGAAGCAGTTCAAGTCGCCCTGCCAGCATGTCAAACATCAGGACTATCTTGGACAGATATGAGAACTCGGAATAGTTACCCATCGGTCCCACCATGCCCAGTCCCGGTCCTATGTTATTGAGGGTTGCTATGACTGACGTCACTGTTGTTGCAAAGTCGAAATTATCAAGGGATACAATGATTATGGATACTATCATGGTCATCACATACAGGCCCAGATAAGCGGAGACGGATTTGACCGTTGTCCCTGCCACTGTGTGGCCATCCAGGTATACCCTCTTAACAGCCTTGGGATGAACCAGGAAATTCAGCTCATTTCTCACATTTCTGACCAGGATCAGGACTCTTGAGAACTTGAATCCACCGCCGGTGGATCCCGCACAGGCTCCTACCAGAGACAGTACACATATCAAGACCTTTGAAAACATCGGCCATTTATCGAAGTCCAGAGTTCCGAATCCCGTTGTGGTCATGACTGAAGCAACAGTAAACAGTGCGTGGTGAAAAGACAGTCCGGCGCTCTCCACAAGCCCCGATCTGTATACGTTAAAGCCTATAAGTCCTGCTGCAACGATCATGGTACCGAGGTAATACTTCACCTCGTCTATGGCAAAAGCCTCCTTGGGCTTGCGGTTGATGAGGAAATAGTAGACCGTAAAGTTCACGCCGCACATAGCCATGAAAAACGTTATGATCCCCTGAGTGATCACAGAATACCCGCCGATACCGCTGTTGGTCACAACAAATCCTCCGGTACCCACGGTGCCGAAGGTGATGGTGATGGCTTCGTATAAAGATATTCCCGACAGTTTCAAAAGTATCGTCTCTGTTACGGTTATTCCAAAATAGATAAGATACAGGATCTTGGCTGTGTCCTTGACCTTAGGAACGATCTTGCCCACTACGGGCCCCGGGCTCTCAGCTCTCATCAGATGCATACTGTAGCCATCCGCCATGGGAACCACGGCCAGAAGGAATACCAGAACTCCCATGCCCCCGATCCAGTGGGTGAAAGTCCTCCAGAACTGCACGCTCTTTTCCATTCCGTCCACCCCGGTCAGGATACTTCCTCCGGTAGTGGTGAAGCCGGATACGGTCTCGAACATGGCATCAATATAATTGGGTATCTCGCCGGTGATAACAAAGGGCAGCGCACCCACCATGGATACGATTATCCAGGCCAGCGCTGTTATCGTAAATCCTTCTTTTGCATATAAAACCTTGCTCTCAGGCTTTTTGTAGGAGCCTGCATAGCCGGCAGCAAAACATACCACTGCCATAACAACAAAAACCAGTGCACTGTCATACTCACTATAGATCAGCGCCACCAGAAGCGGCAGCACCAGGAGCAGCCCAAAGACCCTTAAGAGTCTGAACAGTACATATCTAATCATAGAGTAATTCATTTTCAGTTCTCCAGAATATCACTTATGTCTTTAAGTCCTGTGAGTGTTGTTACAACAATCACAGAATCCCTGTCTCTTATAACGCTCTCACCACTGGGAGATATTATCTCTCCATAATGATTGATGCAGGCTATAAGAATGCCCTTTTTAAGCTTCATCTCGGCAAGGGGCTTACCGATAACAGGACTGTTGTTTCTTACGATGAACTCAAGGGCCTCTACCCTCTCATCATTGAGCTTGTAAAGGGTCTCGATATTGCTGTCCTTGGATGCGGACATTCCTCTTACAAACTGAACGATCCTGTCCGCCGTGATATTCTTGGGATAGAGGATGCTGCCAATATTAAGCGATCCGATTATCTCGCCGTAATCAACCCTGTGGACCTTGGTGATGAGCTTGGCCTTGGGGTTGATGCTCTTTACATACATGGACAGCATTATGTTTTCTTCGTCAAGATTGGTCAGGGCAACAAAGGACTCTGTCCTGGTGACGCCCTCCTCCAGCAGCATATCCTTGTCGGTTCCGTCTCCGTTTATGATCAGTGCCTGGGGGATAAGCTCCGTGAGTTCCTTGCACCTGACGGCATCCTTCTCAAAAATGGTAACTTTTATTCCAAGTGAAAGAAGCTGTGTAGCCAGATAAACTCCTGTCTCACCGCCTCCCACAATGATGGTGGAGTGAACCTTGGCAGTATCAAGACCAAGCTTTTTGAAGAAGGTAAGAGTATTCCTGCCGGAGCCGAAGATCGTTATCTCATCGCCGGCTCTCAAAATAAAGCTTCCATCAGGGATATATACTTCATTTCCTCTGGAAACGACTGCAATGATAACCTTCTTCTGAAGGTCTGAGGGAATGTCCTTAAGGGCCAGATTGCATATCCTGGACTTCTCATCAATTACAAGCTTTACCAGCTCGGCCCTGCCCCTTGCAAAGGTCTCGATCTTGGTGGCCGTGGGAAGCTTTAAAAGCCTTGCCGCCTCGGAAGCTGCTGCCTCCTCAGGGTTGATAACCATTGAAAGTCCCAGCTCCTCCTTGATGAAGTTGATCTCCTTCTTATAGACAGGATTGCGGACTCTTGCGATGGTGTGGCAGTTACCTGCCTTCTTGGCTATAAGACAGCAAAGGAGATTGAGCTCATCCGAATCTGTTACCGCGATCATCAGATCTGCGCTCTCAATTCCCGCATCCTTCATTATTGAATAGCTGGCGCCGTTTCCGACGATTCCCATTACATCCAGGTTATTTACCACCGTCTGGACAACACTGCTCTTTTCCTCAATGACGGTGATGTTATGCCCTTCCTTACTGAGCTGCTGTATGAGCTTAAGCCCAACATTTCCACAGCCCACAACGATTATCTGCATAAAATGCCTCCAGGTAAATAATTATTATCAGTTCTTATCAAGTTCAGCAGCCTCTCTCTCATAGTCGAGAGCCTGTTCCTCATTGCCCAGCTCTTTATAACATTTGGCCAGTGCAAGCCTGGGAAGTGTCCCGCTCTTTTGCGCATCAAGAATACTGCTGCACTCATAGGCAGCATTGTAGTACCAGACTATGGCCTCGTCAATGTCACCTTTGTTAAAATAGAAATCTCCCAGCTCATAGCACATCTCGCTGGACATCTCTGTGATGGCGTCCTTCAGGGAATACTTCAAAAGAAGCTCAGGGTCATTCTCTATCACTGCAACATGGGCAAGAACGCAGCTGGCCTCCTTGATCTCATCCAGCCCTCTTGTGGTGTCAACAGCAGCGTTTTCAAAAAACTCTTTTGCCTGGATAAAATCATCATCTTCGCCCGCCATAAAGAGCTCCCTGGCGTACATGCCCATCAGGCGACGGGACAGATGTCTTCCCTCGGAAACGGTCCTCCTGAAGGCACCCAGGTCTCTCTCTGCATGGCTCTCTGCAGGCTTATGGATTATCTCCACCTCGCTGTTGCAGATCACCGGATCCAGAAGAACCTGCTCGTGTATCGGGCCCTCCCAGATAAAGTTCCTGACCCTCTTAAAGAGCTTGGGACGAAGTTCCCTGTCAAAGTTATAAACAGTCCTGTAGGACAACTGGTTACAATAATACATCTGAACAATATCTATATCAAGCTCTGCCAGATCATTCTTAAGGTCCATAAACCTTTTACGGTTCTCCTCATCGATCTCCTCGTCTGCATCTGCCGAATAGATATAGTCACATTTTGCCAGGGAAAAAGAGTAATTCCTAGCCTCACTGAAATCTCCGGTCCACTCAAAATCCTCCACCCTGGCGCCGTAGCTCTCGGCAATCTGCCTGGTCCTGTCTGTGGATCCTGTATCTACAATGATCATTTCATCCACGAGCCCCTTAAGGCTTTCAAGACATTTTGCGAGCCTCTCCTCTTCATTTTTAACTATCATGCAAAGACTTATCGTAACCATATGACCCTCCTGGTTCCGGAAATACGAAGATGATATTATAATTACAGGGATTGCTACAAAAAATATTTTCGCAATCCTACCATAATGTTATCCTTAAAAGTGTTTTTTTTCAACTTTCATATAATCTGCCATTATTGTAAAATAAGTAGATGTCACATCATACCGGTCCTATACATCCACCGGTACATTTTAGCGAGGTATATATTCAATGTCAGTAAGATCACGACTTAAAGCGATCAGGTATGCGTATCCGGTGCTCCTTTTGATCTGCCTGATCATGATACTGCCCGGGTGCAGCCTCCTGTCACAAAAAAAAGATGCTCCCTTTAACGGCAAAGACTATATCCGGGAATCCGAGCTCACCACCACCGGAGAAGATATTGAGGCAGCGCTTTCTTCATATGAAAGGATCGCCAACTACGACAATGTCCTAAGCGTTCCCACATACGTGACCAAAGTTGGAGATTACTACTTTATTGTAGACAGCTATCACAACCGGGTCATTTATTCATATGATCTGTCTGCCCCCTTGAACGAATGGTACATCATGTGCAGCGAGGCCACACAGCCCCACACCATGGCCAGCGACGGGGAGGTGTATCTCATAGAGGACACCGAGAACAACCGGGTACTTGTCTATGAGCTCATCAATGGATGTTTTCTGAACACTCAGGTCATCTACAAGATAGGTGACCGGCCCCACTTCACTTATTATGATGAAAAGAGTGACACCTTCTATGTCTGGAGTTCCAACACCGGTGAGCTGTACTGCTTCAGACACACCCCTGACTCCACAAGGCTCTACCTGACTGACGTCCGTACCATTGATAAGCTCTCGGGTCTCTATGTCAGGTCTTTCTCCATCATCGACGGTGACATTTATTTCGTGTCCGGAACTTCTGCAGATGCCCCTCAGGGAGAGATCCTGGTCTGTGACCTTGATACCCTTAAGGTGAAAAAGAGCTATCCTGTTCCGGGACAGCTGGCCGGTATGGTACAGATAACAAAAATAGATAAGATGTTCTACATCACAGTGTCCACCGACATTTACGGCAATCAGGACTACGCCGATCTGGTGCGCACCTCATCCCTGGACAACCTGGCATCAGGCCAGTATGAGAGCATCTATGAGGAATACTTCATTGGCGGCGGAACCCCGTACAACATCTCACGGATAGAAGACACTTACTATCTCACTGAGCACAGACTACAGGGGCACTCCATCTGGAGCTTCCAGGTTGAAAAGAACGGCCTCATAAGGAATGTAAAGACACTCTTTTAACGTAAAAGAAATAACACCGGAAACCACTTTTATCAGTGATATCCGGTGTTTTATTATCCAGAAATTAATCCTCCTGCGTATCTCCAACCGGCTTGCCGCCTGTGGCCAGCCACTTAAGATAGGCATTGATGAACTGATCCAGATCTCCGTCCAGAACGCCGTCGGCGTTGGATGCCTTGTAGCCTGTCCTGGTATCGTTGACCATGGTATAGGGCTGCAGCACATAGGATCTGATCTGGCTTCCCCAGGCGTTGTCCTTGACCTCGCCCCTGATGCCGGAGAGCTTCTCCTGCTGCTCCTCCTGCTTCATGATATAGAGCTTGGCCTTCAGCATCTGCATGGCCTTGTCCTTGTTCTGGAACTGGGACCTCTCATTCTGGCAGGCAACCACAACACCTGTGGGTATATGTGTGATACGAACGGCACTGGAGGTCTTGTTGATGTGCTGACCGCCGGCTCCGCTGGATCTGTAGGTATCTATCCTGAGGTCATCGGGATTGATGTCGATGTCAACATCCTCCTCGATATCGGGCATTACGTCGCAGGACACAAAGGAAGTCTGCCTCTTGGCCTGGGCGTTGAAGGGACTGATGCGCACGAGTCTGTGAACTCCGTGCTCAGATTTCAAAAGGCCGTAGGCATTTGTTCCTGATATCTGGAAAGCCACGGACTTGATGCCGGCCTCGTCTCCGTCAAGAAGGTCCAGTGTCTCAACTGTAAATCCCTTTCTCTCAGCCCATCTGGTATACATGCGGTAGAGCATGCTGGCCCAGTCGCAGGCCTCTGTTCCGCCGGCACCGGCGTTGAGCCGCAGGATTACATCATACTTGTCATAGGGGCCGTTTAACAGATTGCTGATCCTGATGTTCTCAAGCTTCTCCTCAAACTCGTCCAGCTCCGATCTGATCTCAGCCGCCATGTCCTCATCGTCCACGCCCTCGGCGTTCTGCATATCGATGAGGTCTATGATGTCTCCGTACTGGCTGTTGAGCTTCTCTATGTCGGCCACCAGGTCCTGCATGTTCTTAAGGTCCTTGGTCTTTTTGTTGGCCTTCTCTGCGTTGTCCCAGAACCCCGGCTCCTCCATCTCACGGGAGAGCTCCTC
>JAEEGF010298296.1_pt1 | contig 30245 bp, 29 predicted proteins | sample 9134171 | NCBI WGS metagenome assembly JAEEGF01 (sample SAMN16246542, study PRJNA631951) | gut metagenome | biome: gut microbiome; feature: rumen; material: AP-attached | host: Bos | place: Iran: Karaj | collected 2018-10 | reverse complement strand
AGAGCTTCTTGAGAATCTGGCGAAATCAGAGCATCTTCGCTGGATGGGCTTCCACTACTCAATGGGCTATCAGCCCATGACTAAGCAGGAGCGAAGCGAGCGCGCAAAGCAGTATAAGAGCGATAAGTCAGTACGCATTCTCAAGGATGTTTTAAATAAGCACCATGGCTGTCTGATCCCTTGGGATGAGCTAGATGAACTTTCGGCATTCGAAAACTCTTTTACGGGCAAGAGCATAGACTATAAGCAGATAGACAGAGACAACGTAAAGGCAGTATGCGGAATCATCAGTGATTGGAAAAACTAAGGCCTATGCTATAATGGTCCATGAGTGGTCTATGGGGACGGGGGTTAGGGACCATTGGATCTACCTGAAAAAGATTTGAGAATAATGAAAAGACCTGAAGATTGTCTTTAGGAATGAGCGGGAGACTAAAAATGAAGAGAGATGAGATTGCAACGGAACTGTTTCGGATGCAGGATAAAGACTACGGGATGCTGCAGGCCAAGATCATTCCCAATATACCTGCTGACAGAATCATAGGTGTCAGGACTCCGGCACTTCGCACATTTGCCAAAAGTCTTTATAAAGACACCGATATTGATGCATTTCTATCATGCTTGCCGCATCAGTATTTTGATGAGGATCAGCTCCATGCCTTTGTGATATCTCAGGAAAAGAGCTTTGACAAGTGTATAGCACAAGTTGATGCATTTCTTCCTTTCGTCGATAACTGGGCTACCTGTGACCAGCTTTCTCCGAAAGTGTTCAAAAAAGAACCTGATAAACTGCTTCCTTATATCGAGACATGGATCAAGTCAGATAAGACTTATACTGTGAGATTTGCAATCGGAATGCTGATGCAGCATTTTCTGGGTGAGAATTTTGATACTAAATATGCGGATATGGTAGCACAGGTAAAGTCAGACGAATACTACGTCAATATGATGATCGCATGGTACTTTGCAACTGCCCTTGCCAAGCAGTATGAAAGCATACTTCCATACATGGAACAGAAACGGCTTGATGACTGGACCCATAACAAAGCCATTCAGAAGAGCGTGGAGAGCTATCGTATCACCGATGAGCAAAAGAAGTATCTGAAGTCATTGAAAGTGGCTCGGAAAAAAGCAATAGAAACCTGACTTTTGTAACAACAATTAGGGGAAACTATTAGATGAACAAAATTCATGAAAAAAGTCAAGACGTTTAATTTATATCCTCCAATGATAAAATGATAAAGATTTTGTTGTTAGGGGGAGAGTATATGAGTAACTACATCACAGATGAAACAGCTATGAACAACGAGGACAAGTCAAATTGTGGCAGTTCTGAAGGCAATACTTTTAAAGATTATGATGACGAGCCATATAGTGATGACAACGTACTTGTCAGGTCATTAAAAAGAAGATCGTTTTTGATTTCATCTTCAAACTTTTGATTTAGAGGCACCTCTTCGGAGGTGCATTTTTGTGATGAATACATAAATGGAAAGGATAAGTAAATGATTATTCTTATAACGGGAGCCTCCCATACAGGAAAGACCGTCCTGGCACAGCGTATGCTGGAAAAATATAAGTTCCCATATTTATCTATAGATCATTTGAAAATGGGCTTGATCCGTAGCGGAAATACTGAGCTTACGCCGGAGGATGATGATAAACTTACGGAATACTTATGGCCTGTTGTCAGGGAGATGATAAAGACGGCAATAGAAAACCAGCAGAATCTTATAGTTGAGGGATGCTATATACCATTTGAATGGCGAAAAGATTTTGATGCTACATACCTATCCGACATCAGGTTTATATGCCTTTCAATGTCGGAAAAATATATCTCATCACACTTTGCTGAGATTATAAATCACGGGAATGATATTGAGAAAAGAATAGATGATTCTGATTGCACTAAAGAACGGCTTACGGAAGATAACAATATTATTATGGATGGATTTAGGCAAGCCGGTGAGCAGGTCGTTGTAATTGATGATGACTATGAAAACACGATTGGGAGTTTTTTGTAACTTCGCTTGGAATTAGTAATGGAGTAAAAGAACAATGGATATACATATTCAACTTGCAGATATGAATTCTATTGATAGCTGCGTAGATATTTTGCAAAACTCGGATTTGGGAAAAGCGTATTTCAGCGACCGTGAAAAGGCAACTAATATGCTTACATATGCAGTGGGCCGGGAAAACGTATATGTTGCATTGGATGAAAATGAGAAATGCCTGGGATTCATTTACTACATGACAAAAGGTGTCTTTGGAAGCTACCCGTATCTTCATATTGTTGCAGTCAAGGAAGAATACAGGAATTACGGTATCGGTAAACAGCTTCTGAAGTTCTTTGAGGATAATGCTTCCGATTTTCCTTCGGCAAAATATTTTTTGACTGTAGATGATTTTAACCCGAGAGCGAAAAAGCTATATGAAAATCTGGGATATAAGTGTGTCGGAGAACTGCCTGACTTTTATAAAAAGGGGATTAACTGTTATCTGATGATGAAAAGAGGAGAGTAATGTTATGAACTATAGAGTTATTGATAAAGAAACATATTACAGGAAGGGTGTCTACCGGCATTTTACAGAAGACTGTAAGTGCTCGACTTCTATGACAGCAAGAATTGATGTGACGGAGCTTGTGAAGCATTCCAAGGAGAGAGGCACAAAGTTTTATATCAATTTCCTGTATATCCTTTCAAAGGTACTGAATTCACGCGATGATTACAGGATGCAATATCTCTGGCAGTCTGACGAGCTGATCTGCTACGATGTGATTAATCCGATGCAGTACATTTTCCATGAGGACACCGAGACCTGCACGCCGGTATATACCAATTACTCTCCGGATTACGAGACTTTTTACAGAAATGCCGTCTCTGATATTGAGAAGGCCAAACAAACGAGAGAGTACGGTCTGGATGCAGAAAACCATCCAAACTGGTTCGATGCGTCTTATATATCCTGGCTCTCCTATGATTCTCTGAATATTGAGTTGCCTGATGGCTACCTTTATTTCCTGCCGATCATTAACTGGGGGAAGTATCGGGAAGAGAACGGCAGACTGATGATGCCGGTAACGGTTCGTATGAATCACGCCATAGCGGACGGATACCTGGTCGCCAATGTATTTCGATTATTGGAAAAAGAAGTGGCTCGAATTTAGTATTCATTAATGGGTTTGAAACCCAAATATTTCGATGCCCGGAGCAATAGATATGGATATTACGCTATTTCTTACATTTGCCAAGATCGGACTTTTCACCTTTGGAGGTGGATATGCCATGATCTCGATCATTACAAATATTTGTGTAGAAAAGAAAAAATGGATTACTCATGATGAGATGATGAATATTACAGTCATCGCTGAATCTACGCCGGGACCAGTGGCTATAAATTGCGCAACTTATGTCGGATACAAGCAGAACGGAATACGGGGAGCAATTGCAGCTACGCTGGGCGTTATTCTGCCATCTTTTATCATCATATATCTGATTTCCATATTCCTTAATGATTTTATGGAGATTGCATGGGTTGTGAGTGCCTTTAAAGGAATCCGTGTGGCGGTTGGCCTCCTGATCCTTGATGCAGGCTTTAATATGATAAAGAAGATGCAAAAGAAAGCCTTCCAGGTGGCTGTTCTGTGCTGTTCTTTTGCAGCAATGATGCTTATCAACATTTTCGCCTGGAACTTTTCTTCAATCCTGCTAATGTTTATCGCTGCAATAGTAAGTGTCCTGTTTTTTATGGTTGGTGAAGCACTATCCGGAAACGGAGGTGCTCTTAAATGATCTACCTGGAATTGTTTATTGGATTTCTGACTGTGGGATTATTCTCATTTGGAGGAGCTTATGCTGCAATTCCTCTGATCCGCGATGTGGTTCTGTCTTATGGCTGGATTGGAGAAGATATGCTGACCGATATGATAGCCATAAGTGAGAGTACTCCCGGCCCCATAATGATCAATCTGGCTACTTATGTGGGATGCAGCAAGGCCGGAATTCTCGGAGGAATAGTAGCCACTTTTGCTGTGGCGTTTCCGGCCTTCTGTATAATTATCCTGATAGTGGTAATGATGAAAAAACTGCAGGGAAACAAGTATATGCAGGCTGTTCTCGGCGGGCTGAAACCATGTATTATGGGAATCATTCTGGCTACCGGATGTATGATGACAATAAATAATAGTGTTATGCCACTGTTTAGAGATGTCAGGGATTATCGACCTGCTATTATAGCCTGTGTCCTGGCAATTGTTTACTTTGCTCCGAGAAAAGCATTTGGCAAAAAGCTGTCTCCAATAATGCTGATAATGATATCGGCAGTACTGGGAGTTGTGGCATATGGCGTTTAGGCGCCTTCTACCACCTCGCCCAGAGAGAGAACTGCATTTCTGACACACTCAGGACATTCACAGATAACCTTACCTGTGGTGATTCCTTTTAGATCTTTGCAAATGGTGGCGCCGCACTTTTCATTGAACTTACTAACCAGTTCCTTGGAATATCTGGGTGTGCCGTTTCCGTTGGTGATCATTCCGGCAACCATAACTGCTCCGATAAGAGCACCGCATGTGCTCTCCATGCAGCCCATTCCTGCTGCAAATCCTGAAGCCAGTTTGGTAAGCTCTTCCGGGGCAATATCAATCTTATCTTCAAAAACCTTAAGCACTGACTGTGTGCAATTACACTGTCCTGTAGCCTTTAAATTAGCTGCAATCTGAGCTCTTTCTTCTATAGTCATTTTGTTTCTCCTTTTTCTTTTATCTTACAGATTCCCTGTGTCATGGTGCCCATAGGGCAGAACGTACACCAGGTTCTTTCTCTATATAGTACCATTACGATCAGACCAATCAAAGTGGATGTAAGCATAAGGCTGTAAAAGCCAAAGCCAAACTGAGCTACCCAATCCGGGAAAAGGCTGCCGGAATATGCCCATTTCCAGGGCACCTTGAAAGTCCAGAACAACTTGATGGCTTTATGCAATGTGTCGGCGCCTGCAAAGACCTGATATGTCTGGAAGATCATCGTGCCAAACATTGTAAGGAAAAATGCTAAAAATCCATATCTGAACCATTTCGAAGATAACCACTTCGGAGCAGGCTTTTTTCGGGAACATCCTGCATTCCTTCCAAGTAACCAAAATAATTGGCCTCTTCCGCACATGTTGTTACAAAACCATTTATTGCCTCCTGCAATGGCAAATATCAGTGGCAATATGAAATCAATAAGTCCAAGCCATGCAAAGAGTATATTAAAAAATCCCAGTGAAAAGTAAACAATACTCCAAATCCATAAATAGCTGTACCAATGCTTTTTCTTATTAGCCATTAACTGCGTCCCTCTCTTTCAACTCAATAACATTTGCAGGGCATGACTTTTCGCATAATCCGCATCCTACGCATAACCTATCTGCAACAACTGCATAGCACCCCTTGTAGACAGATATTGCCTGCCTTGGACATTGCAGAGCGCATACTCCGCAGGCAACGCATTTTTCCATATTCACAGTTGCTTTTCTCTTAACCATGTGTAGATTCCTTTCGCTTTTCTGTTAGACAGGCTAATTATACGTGGTATAATAAACTTATCAAGTACGCAATTTTTATTAACCTGGTAAGGAAAAACTGATCATGAAAAAAGAAACATTATGTGATGAAATCGCAGGTGAAGGCTGCGGATTAAAGAAAGTATTAAACATTGTCGGCGGAAAGTGGAAGATTATGATCCTCTGCGTCATAGACAACAATGAAGTTGCAAGATATGGAGATTTACGCCGCGCAGTGTTTGGGATCACCAATACCATGTTGGCACAGTCTCTTAAGGAATTAGAGACAGACGGCCTCATAAACAGAACTCAATATGATGAAATGCCTGTACGTGTGGAGTACACCCTGACTGACAAAGCGAAAAGTATGATACCCATCTTGCTGCAGCTGAAAAAATGGGGTGAAGAGAACTTATAACAAATATAATCGGAGCTATCCTTATTAGGATTCTAGGGAAAAAGCTTGCAACTGTTATTGGATGAAAAGAAGAAAGGAACAGTATGTTTTTTAACTCTCCCGCGACATTTGTCATAATAGGGATCAATATTATCATATTTGCGCTGGTGAACCTGAAGGCGCTGGAGTTAAAGACTCTCGGATCTTCATATGTTGAAACGATACAGAACAGACAATATTACAGGGTGGTGAGCAGTGCATTTACCCAGAGGGAAGTGATGCACCTTGCCTGCAACATGTATTCGCTTTACAACATAGGTACTGTTCTGGAGCGAGCTCTTTCACCAATTATATATTCCGTCTGCTACATGGTAATCATGCTGATCGGAGGTCTTTTATCCGCACGTCTCCACAAAAAGGGCTCGCCCTTTACATATTCGATTGGTGCTTCGGGTGTGATATGCGGACTTCTTGGTATTTACATGGTCATTGCATTTTCTGTGCTGGGGCTGCAGGGAGTCAGGTCTGTCCTTCCGACTATCGTAATACTTGTTGCCATGACAGCTTCTAAAAGAATCGATTCCATAGGGCATTTCACAGGACTGGCTGTTGGGCTTATATGTGGGATAGTGCTTATCAGCATCTTCAGTTTTGGAGTATGATATAATGGTATGAGAACTTTCTGTGGACGAATGACCTTGGACGCTAAATATTTGAGCTACCGGTGATTAGGGGGATCAAATATGAGGATAATTAACGGTGTAAAAACTATCATTGGCCTTCTGAAGGACCTCTGGTCAATGAGTTCCGATGAAAAGTCCGATTTTTACCAGGATAAGTGCGACTATTATCAGGGTATTGTTGAGCTTAGTCTTATTGTGGCTTGTTTGACTACTATATGCTTTATATATTCGGATTACATGATAAATGGGTCAGTGCTTCCCACGCTTATTCCGAGACTATCTATTCTTATATTTGTTGCACTGTTTTTCATTGTTACAGGTATTAACGGAAGTCACCGCGTTATTGTTGTAATGGATTTTATGCTTGGCCATGCAATGGTTCTTGCAGCAAGCTGGACAGCCTATAATCTGGTTGATAACAGCAACTCTGTTACCGGTATCATTATAGCCAACCTTATCTGGATGGTGATCGGTTTCGTGGCACCACCCATAGATTCCATGATCAACGGAGTCTTGTACATCATCGAGATCATCATTACCAATACCTTTAATCATTACACAAACTACGACGTGATCCTTTCCCTGGAGATTCCCTGTATCATCGGTATAATGGTCGTTCATTACATTATGACCGCCTACTATCTGGACCACTACAGAGTTAACCAGAAGCTCAAGCTGTCTATGGTAACAGATCCTCTGACCATGGTTTATAACAGGCATCTTCTTGAGAAAATAGTCGCTGATAACACTTTAAAGATCCAGACGCCCGGGGAGCAGATAGCAGTGGCTATGCTGGATATTGATGATTTTAAGAAGATCAATGATGACAACGGTCACTACACCGGTGACCTGGCTCTTTATTACATAGGGCAGAAGCTGAACAATGAGACTCATGAGGATGACTATGTTATTCGCTACGGAGGCGAGGAATTTGTATTGATTCTCAGAAATTGCAGCGTAGATGATGCTTACGCCCGTATGGAGCGGTTCAGAGATGATGTCGAGAAGTCCCGGGACACGCCTGTGCCTTTTACCGTTTCAATAGGTGTGGCGGGCTATATGGGCAATTATAACGATACGCTTTTGAAGGTGGACGAAGCCCTTTATAAAGCCAAGAACAGCGGCAAGAATAAGGTAGTTGTAAATTGACAAAGGTACGATCGCATAAGATGGGCCCCGGCTAAGGGGCCCTTTTTGTAACTATGAGGTGAGGAGCGGATATGAAGACAAGGCAAGAGGCTTTGGAATATGGACTGTCATTTCCAAACACATACAAAGAAGCGCCATTTAGGGAACAGAACTGGCAGCTTGTGAGAGTAAAGGGCAGCAAGAAGGCCTTTTTGTGGACCTATGAGAAGGACGGCTTTATCAATATAAATGTAAAGGTTGATCCCGACTGGAGGGACCTGTGGAGAAAGGCCTTTCCCTCGGTTCTTCCTGCCTATCATCAGAACAAGGAGCACTGGAACACTGTTATTCTCGATGATTCGATCCCCGATGAAGAGATCAAAAAGATGATTGCCTTAAGCTATGATCTGGTGACGGACTCTCCCACAAGGAGGATATATGAGGCGGTAAAGAGAATCCCCAAGGGCCACGTGGCAACTTATGGACAAGTGGCTGCCATGGCAGGCAATGAGAAGATGTCCAGAGCGGTGGGCAATGCCCTTCATAAGAATCCGGACCCTGATCATATTCCATGCTTTCGAGTGGTGAACTCCCAGGGGAAGCTCTCCGGTAACTTTGCTTTCGGGGAAGGCGTCCAGGAGAGGCTTCTGGCCGAAGATGGAATAGAAGTAAAGAATGGTCGCGTGGACCTGTCGAAATATGGAATGAGAGTGACAACATGATTTTAAATACCGGTCAGAGGACTGACATTCCGGCGTTTTATCCGGAGTGGCTTGCCAATCGAATAAAGGAAGGCTATGTCTGCGTTAGAAATCCTTACAATCCGCAGCAGGTGAGCCGCTACAGGATCAATCCTCAGGTGGTTGACGTGATAGGCTTTTGCTCCAAGAATCCGGAGCCTTTTTTTCCGTATCTTGATCTGGTCAGGGATTACGGGCAGTTCTGGTATGTGACCATCACAGCCTACGGAAAAGAAATAGAGCCTGCCGTTCCTGACAAGGAGAAGGTAATTGAGTCCTTTAAATATCTGTCTGAGAGAGTGGGAATTGATGCCGTCGGCTGGCGGTACGATCCGATTTTCATAGATGACAAATATACTGTGGAACACCATATTGCGACCTTTGAAAAGATGGCCCGTTCACTAAATGGCTACACCGGGATAGTCGTCATCAGCTTTGTTGATTTGTATGAGAAGGTAAAAAGAAATTTCCCGGAAGTAAGGCCTGTCTCTGAAAATGACAGGCATACCCTGGGAAAAGAAATAATAAAAATCGCCTCTGAAAATGGCATGGTGGTCAAGCCCTGCGGCGAGGGTACTTTTCTTGAGAAGTACGGAGCCGATTGCAGAGGCTGTATGACAGTTGCCGATTACGAGAGAGCCATCGGCAAGAGACTTGATGTCCCCAAAACCAAGCCATCCAGAAGCGAATGTGCATGTTATTTATCCGGAGACATCGGAGCCTATGATACCTGCGGACACCTGTGCAGATATTGCTACGCCAACAATGACGTCAGACAGGTGGCGGTAAATATGAAGAACCATGATCCGAAGTCCCCGTTTCTTGTAGGTAATTACAGGCCTGAGGACATCATTCACGATGTCCCTCAGAAATCCTGGATAAACGGTCAGATGAATATCTTTGACTATCTCAAATAACAGATAGCCTTAGGGCTGCCTCATCAGGCAGTCATATTCTCGATTGTGAAGTAAGACATCTTCTCGTTAAGAGTCTCTGCCATGTTGCGAAGATCGCTGGCAGCGCTGCTGATAAGTGAGAAGGTGGCATTGAGCTCTTCCATGGAAGCGTTGGTCTCCTCTGAAGATGCGGCGTTCTGCTGGGAGATAGCTGAAAGCTCTGCAATGATATCGGAGAAGCTTACCTTAAGCTCGTTGAGAAGGTGGATCTTCTCGGCAATAAGTCTTGTGGAGCTGTCTACGTTGTTTACGTTTTCAACCACTGCATCCATATCATCCTTGGTGGATGTGAGCTGGTTGTTCTGCTCATGCATGCTGGAGCTGAGCTCTTCGATAGTCTCTACGCTCTTCTGTGACTCTTTTACCAGGGTCTCTACAATCTTCTTGATTGAAACAGCAGCCTCTTTGGACTGGGATGAAAGTGCACCAATCTCGGAAGCAACTACTGAGAAGCCCTTGCCGTAATCGCCGGCTCTTGCAGCCTCAATTGTTGCGTTAAGTGACAGAAGATGAGTCTGCTCTGCGATGGCTGTGATCACGTTGGAAGCCTCCGCAATATCTACTACGGAATCGTTGGTCAGACGGATCTGATCGTTGATGTCCTGCATAGAAGTCATTACGCTCTCGTTCTTGCTCATAAGATCGTTAAGAGTATCAACTGTGCGGTTAGCGCCTGTTAACATCTCTGTGGCAGCAGCAGAAAGATCCTCGATGCTTCCTGTGATATCGTCAATGCTGTCACCCATCTCATTTGTGTTATTAACTGAATTCTCAACGCTCTCAGCCTGAGAAGCAGCGCCGCGGCTGATATCCTCAACGGCGGTTGTAACCTGCTCGGCAACGCGGGAAGCAGTAGCAGCAGAATTGGCAAGGTTTACGCCTGACTGTGTTACATCCTCGGAAAGCTTCTTGGTAGCACTGATAACATCCTGAAGTTTGTCACGAACCTGGGCAGAGCTCTCTGCGATCACACCAAGCTCATCGGTACGATTGAAGGTACGATCGTTGATGTGGAATGTAAGCTCACCGTTCTCAAGGCTTGTAAGACCGCTTACGATATCGCTGATTGACTTGTTGGTCTGAGTGATGATGATACGTGCCACAACAAAGTTAAACAGGAAGAATCCCAGGAAAGTTCCGAGAATTGCAAGACCTGCTGCTCTCATGTTTTTTTCTACGAGAGTGGTATCACGTCCTGCAAAGACCATTCCCACAATAGATCCGTCTGCATTCTTAAGAGGAATGTAGTATGCGTACCAGCTCTGGCCACCGATCTCAAGGTTTGTTGCAAGGAATTCGTTACCTTTATTGATGACCTCATTTACAACTGCCTCTGAAGCCTTGGTTCCTTCCATACGATGACCTGTCTCAGCGTCAACAAGTGAAGTTACATAACGGGTATCACCATAGAATAAGGTGTAGTGCATACCTGTCTTTTGGTGAAGTCCGTCGAGCTGAAGCTGATAATTGTCGTGAATAGGCATATCACCCTTAAGAAGCTCACCGTCTTCATCCAATGACCAGTCACCAAGATACTGATGGGACATCTCATCCTCGAGAAGGATAGCTGCAGCATGTAATCCCTCTGAGAAAGAAGAGTAATATGCTTTTCTTATGTGGCTGAATCCGATCAAGCCGACGCATAAAGCCATTCCGAGAGCAAGAGCTGATGCAATGACGATAATGCGTCGTACCATGTTCCTATTTTTCTTTTTCATAACTAAAACCTTTCTGATTGCTCCGTGCAATCCAATAACGACAAAAAAGCATGGGAACCATGTCCCATGCTCAAAATACGAAATCTTAATAATCCTGATTGATAATCTCAGATCTGTAAGATGCAGCTGGCTGACATGTTAAAGTCCCTATAGCTTTGCGCCACAAGCTTTCGCTTGCTTTGCCAAATATTAAAAAACTGAAGTGAATTATAAAAAATTTATAAACGGAATGCAATACTTTTTTTGTGATTTAATTGTGTCCGAAATAAGAGCCGGTGTTTTAGCCTGTCTCAAGGCTCAACCATATTACAGGCCTTATGGCGCCTGATGGTTTGTTGACCGGCTTGTTGTCCTCCAGTATCTGTCCGTCTTCTGTGACTATAGGAGCGTTGATCTGAGGGTCAGAGTTTCCTCTGAGCCACCACCAGGAAGTGTGATAATCCTTCATATCCCAGCCATTGGCCTTACTCTTATCATTGCGATTAGTTCCCGCAGCAACGGCAGCAGAGGTTGATATAAGTTCCCTCTGAGGATCCTCTGTAAAAAGAGCTGTCGCATCCTCTGCAGACAGGAGACTTATCATGTCCTGTGTCTCAGGGTCTGCTGTCAGAAGCGGCGATTCGTAGGTACTAAAGATATTCATAAATTTATCGGAATTCAGATACCGTCTGAGGTCAGAAGCCTTCCAGGAAACCTGGGCATGCTTCTGATTGTAATAGCTTCCGTCAATTCCGTACTTGGACAGCAGGCGGATCTTGTCTCCGTCTTTTTCAATCACGATCCAGGTGAGTCTCTCCTCGCCGGGCAGCAGGTTATCGGTGTTGAAATGCCCAAACTGCACCTCATCCCCGACGGATGCCTGCTTCAGGGTTTCCAGCTCTGAGCTGTACTCACTCTTGGCAAGAAGGTATCGTCTTCCTGAGAAAAGAACCAGTGCAATGCCAAGGACAATGGCAACAGCGGCAAGGACCACAAGGAGCTTTACGGTTTTCTTGTTTTCTGACAGCTTCCCCAGGCGCTCTTTTGCCTTGTCAATAAGGAAGGAATCAAGGAGCCACAAAAGATAGGCGGCAAGCACTGAAGGGGCAATGACTGCCAGGAAGAGCAAGGGCTCCGGCATCTTTACTCCCCCAAAGATATCATGGAGAAAATAGCCGTGAATCAGGAACAGCTCAAAGCTTATGGCGCTCAGGAACTTAAGGACCTTGTTTCCTATGGGTATTTTCTTATTAACCAAGATGACTGTCAGTGCAAAGAGAGTCGCCGAGATGTTCTGCACGATCATGGTGATCACAGCATCACGCTTTCCATAAGTGAAGAAATCGTGATAATAGCCAAGGTGCCTGACGGCGTAGATTGTTGCTATGAAAGACAGGATAAACAATACGCTGACAGTGCAGGTAACGATGGCGTAGTGCTTTTTGACAAAGGCATTAAGGGAGTCCTTGAACCTTCCGCAGAGCAGACCGATCGTGAATGAGAAGGTTGAGTTGAACCACCACTCGCCGGTGAACCAGCGGGCCCCGGTGCCTTCAAGATCATGGCCCTGCATGAAGCTGTAAGCCATCATTACAACAGGAGCGATGCACATGAGGACCAGCGCCACGTCCTTCTTTTTAATAAAGCGAAACAGTACGTAGAACAGAACATAGAAGATGACCAGCTCTACTATGAACCAGCCATTTCCGTTATAGAGCCTTGTACCAATGAGGTTCTGCGGGAAGGTCTTGAGGTCAAGGCGTCCGTAGAGCACCAGATTGAGCAGTATCCCTGCCAGGTTTGAAATCCAGAAAGGGATCAGGACCACAAGGATCCTCTTTGAAAAGAAGTGATCAAGATATCCGGGCTTGGAATAAAAGCTTACTACGAGGCCGTAGCCTGAGAACAGGAAGAACAGGGCGGTGAAATGAATGCCCATATCGTTCAGGTAGTTGACGGGTCCCTTGTTTATGGCGCCGTACTTACTAATGTACTGCACCAGATGGTGAAGGATGATGGCAACGCAGGTGGCTGCGCGGATGTATTTACTCTGGGTCAGGAATTCACCTTCCGGCAAAAGAGCTGTCTCTTTTCCCTTACGATTTGAGACCATTGAAAAATCGGCCTTAAAGAATATCAGAAACAGTAGAGCTACAGGAAATAGCATAAGAAGAATATTATTAGTGTCCATAGATGTCTTAAAACCCCCATAAATTCAAGTCATTCTAATGGTAGCATAGTAGCAGTGGGCGAGCAAAGGCTTTTTGGCTATATGATCAGTTAAAACAATATTTGCACAGTTTGCGACAAAAACTGCTATTTCTTTTTGAGGGGTGAAACATTAAAGTGGATAATATAAACCTGAATTATGATAAGGAGAAATGATCCATGGAAATGACACTTCGCTGGTACGGCAGCAAATACGACACAGTTAAGCTCTGGCAGATAAGGCAGATTCCGGGAGTAACCGGCGTCATCACCACTCTGTACAACAAGCAGGCGGGGGAGCTTTGGACAAGAGATGAGATCAAGGCTCTTAAGGACGAGGTGGCAGCAGAAGAGATGCACATCTCCGGCATCGAGTCCGTAAACGTGTCTGACGCCATCAAGGCTGCAACACCGGACAGAGACCTTCATATAGACAACTACATCAAGACCCTGGAGAACCTGGGAGAAGAGGGCATACACATGGTGTGCTACAACTTCATGCCTGTCTTTGACTGGACCAGGACAGAGCTTGCCAGAAAAAGAGCTGACGGCTCAACTGTCCTTGCCTACACCCAGGAGGCTGTGGATGCCATCGATCCTGAGAAGATGTTTGAGTCAATCTCAGCTGACACCAACGGCGCGGTAATGCCCGGCTGGGAGCCCGAGAGAATGGCCCATGTAAAAGAGCTGTTCGAGCTGTACAAGGGTATCGACGAAGATAAGCTCTTTGAGAATATTGTATACTTCCTGAAAGCCATCATGCCTGTCTGCAACAAGTACGACATCAAGATGGCCATACATCCGGACGATCCTGCCTGGTCTGTATTCGGACTTCCCAGGATTATTAATAATGAAAAGAATATTTTGAAACTCATGAAGGCTGTTGATGATGTTCACAACGGCGTTACCTTCTGCTCAGGCTCCTACGGAACAAGCCTTGAGAACGATCTTCCTCATATGATAAGAGCTCTTGAGGGCAGGATCCATTTTGCCCATGTCCGCAATCTTAAGTTCATTTCACCTACTAATTTCGAGGAGTCCGCTCACCTTTCATCAGACGGAACCTTTGATATGTACGAGATCGTAAGAGCTCTCTATGAGACAGGTTTTGAGGGGCCAATAAGACCTGACCACGGCAGAATGATCTGGGGTGAGACAGCAATGCCCGGATACGGACTTTATGACAGAGCTCTCGGAGCCGCATATATCAACGGCCTCTGGGAGGCAATAGACAAGGCGCATACACGCAGTCAGGGGGAGTGAGACAATGAAGTTAAGTAGAGAAGGCCTTTTGGATGAACAGGCTTGGAAGGAAAAAGGATTTTCTGTTCCTTCTTATAATAGAGAAGAAATGATCCGTAAAACAATTGAGGCTCCTGTGTGGGTTCACTTCGGAGCAGGCAACATCTTCAGGGCCTTTCAGGCCAACCTTGCCCAGAGGATGCTGGAGCAGGGGCTTACAGATCGCGGACTTACCGTGGTTGAGGGCTTTGACTATGAGATAGTTGAGAAGATGTACAGGCCCCACGACAATCTCTCAATCCTTGTTACTCTGAAGGCTGACGGCAACGTTGAGAAGACTGTCATTGAGAGTATCGCGGAATCCTGCATTCTGGACTCCGGAAACGACACGGAGTTTGACAGGTTAAAAGAAATATTCAGGGCTGATTCACTTCAGCTGGCCACCTTTACCATAACTGAGAAGGGTTACAGTCTTGTGAACGGAGCGGGAGAGACTCTTCCTGCTGTCAGTGAGGATTTTGCCAGGGGACCTGCAAGACCGGCCAGTTACATCGGCAAGGTGACAGCTCTTTTGCTTGAGAGGTATCTGGCTGGTGGCAAGCCCATAGCCATGGTCAGCACCGACAACTGTTCCCATAACGGAGACAAGCTCTATGCTGCGGTTCATGCCTTTGCTGAGAAATGGGCTGAGGCAGGCCTTGCTGACAAGGGCTTTGTGGACTATGTGGAGGATGATTCCAAGGTGAGCTTCCCCTGGTCCATGATAGATAAGATCACGCCAAGGCCGGATGATTCCGTAAACGAGATCCTGAAAAAGGACGGAGTTGAGGAACTTGAGCCTGTGGTAACAGCCATGAAGACCTGGGTTGCACCCTTTGTAAATGCAGAGGAGAGCGAGTACCTGGTTATCGAGGATAAGTTCCCCGCAGGAAGGCCAGCTCTTGAGAAGGTGGGAGTTATCTTCACAGACAAAGAGACAGTCGATAAGGTGGAGCGCATGAAGGTGTGCACCTGCCTCAATCCGCTTCATACGGCCCTTGCTATCTACGGATGCGTGCTGGGCTTTGAGAAGATATCAGATGAGATGAAGGATGAGGATCTTAAGGAACTTGTCCGCAGGATAGGCTACGTAGAGGGACTTCCCGTGGTTACAGATCCCGGAGTCATCAGTCCCAGGGAGTTCATTGATACCGTGGTGGGAGTCAGAATCCCCAATGTATTCATGCCGGATACGCCGCAGAGGATTGCCTGCGATACATCACAAAAGCTCCCTATCAGATTTGGAGAGACCATAAAGGCCTATATGGCTTCCGATAAGCTGGATGTCCGCAGCCTTAAGTTTATCCCGCTTGTTCATGCAGGGTGGCTGCGCTATCTAATGGGCGTAAACGATGCCGGGGAAGCTTTTGAACCCAGTCCCGATCCGCTTCTTAAGAAGGCTCAGGAGTATGTAAAAGATATATCTCTTGGAGAAACTGATGCGGAGAAAGTCAGAAAAGAGTTGCTTCCGCTTTTGAAAGATGCTACAATCTTCGGTGTTGATCTTGAATCAGCCGGACTTTCGGATAAGGTCATCGACTATTATATGGAACTGATCGCTTCCAAGGGAGCAGTCAGAGAATGTTTACATAAATACTGCAGTTAAAGGTTCTGTGCAGATCAAAGGGGATTTGACGGTGCCGCTGGTTTCCTGTATTACATACGGAAACCAGCGGTTTTTAGCGCATAAAATTATAGATGAAAATCAGTCAGTTTCCATTGATATATTTACCACTTTAAAGTATAATAGGTTGGTGATTTTATAATTTTTTAATAATTTGAAAGAGAGATTTTTATGAAGTGCTCAGAGATGCCATATACCCGTGTGGATATGGAGGAGGTCAAGAAGTTCTTCGAAGAGCTCATTGCCGACAGCAAGAAGGCAGGCAGCGGAGAAGAGCAGTTTGAGCTTCACAAGAAATATTACAAATTTACAGACGACGTCTTCACCAATATGAAGCTCGCCATCTTCAGACATAACATCGATACCACAGAGGAGTTCTATTCCAAAGAGAATGACTACTACGATGAGATCACTCCTCTTATCATGAAGTACACCAATGACTACATGAAGGTGCTGTTCGAGTCACCCTACAGATCATATCTTGAGGACAAGATCAGCAAGGTTGCATTCAAGAATATCGAGCTGGACAACAACTCAATCGATGACAAGATCCTTCCTCTTATGCAGGAGGAAAATGCTCTTATCAGCAAGTACGACAAGATCATTGCTTCAGCCAAGATCGTCTTCGACGGAGAGGAATGCAACATCTCACTTCTTCGCAAGTATCTTACCAGCGAGAACAGAGACACCAGAAAGAGGGCCTGGAAAGCCCTTTCCGATTACTTCATGTCTGTTACCGATGAGATCGATGATATCTACGACAAGCTGGTCAAGAACAGGACTCAGCAGGCCAGAGAGCTGGGCTATGACAACTACGTTGAGCTCGGCTATAACAGAATGAGGAGAAATTCCTACAGAAGGGCAGAGGTTGAGAACTTCCGCAAGCAGATCAGGGAGAGCTTTGTTCCTTTTGTTTCCAAGATCCAGGAGCTGAGAAAGGCTCAGATCGAGGTTGATGACCTCAAGTACTATGACAATGACATGTTCTTTAAGAACGGTAACCCCAAGCCTACGGGAACTCCCGAGGAGATCATGAAGGCGGGACAGGAGATGTACAGAGAGCTTTCTCCCGAGACCGCAGAGTTCTTCGATTTTATGATCGAGAACGAGCTCTTTGATGTTCTTGGTAGAAAGACCAAGAAGGCCGGCGGATACATGGATTTCCTTCCCAAGTACAAGTCACCTATCATCTTTGCCAACTTTAACGGTACCAGCGGAGATGTGGATGTTATCACCCACGAGTGCGGACATGCATTCCAGGGTTACGTGACCAGAAACGAAGAGATTTCCGAACACAACGATATTACAATGGAGACCGCAGAGATCCATTCCATGTCAATGGAGTACTTCACCTACGGCTGGATGGACAGATTCTTCGGAGACAGATCCGATGATTACCTCAAGATGCATCTTCAGGATGCGGTTACATTTATTCCTTACGGATGTATGGTGGATGAATTCCAGCACATCGTATATGACAAGCCTGAGATGACTCCCGCTGAGAGGAAGCAGGTTTGGAAGGACCTTGAAAAGACATACAGACCTTGGCTTGACTTTGACGGAGATCCATTCTTCGAAGAGGGCGGCTTCTGGCAGAAGCAGGGACACATTTTCTGGAATCCCTTCTATTATATTGATTACGTTCTTGCCAGTGTCGTAGCTATGCAGTTCAAGGTATGGATGGACAAGGACTTCAAGGATGCATGGCAGCATTACCTTCAGCTGTGCAAACTTTCAGCCAAGGACTTCTATGAGCCTATGCTGGCTGAAGTAGGACTTAAGAGCCCCTTCAAGGATGGCACCATCAGCGAGCTTACTCAGGAGATGAGCTCCAAGATATTTGGTTAATATGGTTTAAATGACTGCCCATCAGGCGGAATTTTAAATAGAATTTTCTTAAGGAGGAAAAGTTTATGAAAAACAGAAACAAAGTGTTGTCTGTTCTTCTGGCTGGTGCTCTTGCTCTTTCAACAGCAGCATGTGGTGCACAGCAGCCTGCATCTGACGAGTCTACAGGCGAAGAAACCAAGACAACCGAAGAAGCCGGCGATACAGCTTCTCAGGAAGAAACAACTGAGACAGTCACAGCTGGTTCAGATGCTCCTCTGGTAATCGCATCAGACGATTTCTCAGAGAAGTTCAGTGAGTTCTTTGCAGCAAGTGTTCCGGATCAGCGTGTTGCTGATTTAACAGCTGTAAGCCTTCTGATCAACGATCGTGCCGGTGAGCTTATCTACAACGGTATCGAGGGCGAGACTAAGAGCTACAACGGAACAGATTATTTCTATCAGGGAATTTCAGATTGCGTTGTTACAGAGAATGCAGACGGAACAGTTGATTATGATTTCACTCTTCGTGAGGGCGTTAAGTTCGCGGATGGTGAGGAACTTACAGCTGACGACGTAATCTTCTCATACTATGTATATCTTGATCCTTCATACGATGGAAGCGCATCAACCTATGCTCTTCCTATCAAGGGTCTTGAGGCTTACAGAAGCGGATCAGACACACTCTTCAATCTTCTTGTTAAGGGTGGCCCTGACAACACAGATTTCACTTTCGTAACAGAAGAGCAGCAGAAGCAGTTCTTCGAGACAGACCTTCCTGAGGCAGGCGCTAAGTTTGCTCAGTCTATCGCTGACTACTGCATGGCTAAGGGATATGCTTCAGATGATGCTGATATCGCAGCCAATGACATTGCCAACGGTATGGCTAACTGGGGATTCGGTACAGCTGCTGACGGTGTACTTACAACAGCTTCAGGCGTAGAGTTCGATGTAAAGGGCGGCAACGCTCCTACAGCAGAGGACTTCTGGAACGAGATCATGATTGCTTATGATAACGATGTCGTTACAGCTTCCGATACAGAGAAGGCTGAGGACGGAATCCTTGATTTCCTTCCCGATGACTACAAGGTAGCTATCGAGACAGGTGATTCTGTTGATTATGTTGAAGGTATCCAGAAGACAGGTGACTACTCAGTGAGAGTTACACTTACAGAAGTAGATGCTACAGCTATTTACCAGCTTGCTATCATGGTACAGCCTATGCACTACTATGGTGATACTTCCAAGTACGATTATGACAACCACAAGTTCGGATTTGACAAGGGTGACCTTTCAACCGTTCGTGCTAAGACCACAACTCCTATGGGAGCAGGTCCTTACAAGTTCGACAAGTTCGAGAACAAGATCGTTTACATGAGTGCTAACGAGAACTACTGGGAAGGCGCTCCTGTAACCAAGAACCTTCAGTTCAAGGTTACATCAAACGCTGATAAGGAGTCCGGTGTAGTTCAGGGAACAGTTGATATTTCTGATCCTTCAGCTTCTAAGTCTGCTCTTGAGCAGATCGCAGGCGAGAACTCCAACGGCGAGCTTTCAGGCGACAAGCTTACAACAGTTCTTACAGACTACAGAGGATATGGTTATATCGGTATGAACTCTGAGAACGTATGCGTAGGCGGAGACAACGGTTCTGAGGCTTCCAAGAACCTCAGAAAGGCTATTGCAACTGTTATTGCTGTTCACCGTGATGTAACAATCGATTCTTACTACGGTGAGGCTGCTGCAGTTATCAACTATCCTATCTCCAACACATCATGGGCAGCTCCTCAGGCTTCAGATCCTGATTACAAGGTTGCTTTCTCAACTGATGTTGATGGCAATGACATCTACACAGCTGATATGACAGAAGATGAGAAGTATGATGCAGCACTTCAGGCAGCTCTCGGATTCTTCGAGGCAGCCGGCTACACAGTAACAGACGGCAAGCTTACAGCAGCTCCTGAGGGAGCTAAGCTCGGATACGAAGTAATGATCGGTGGCGGCGGATCAGGTGATCACCCTTCATTCGGTATCCTTACAGCAGCTTCTGAGCAGCTTAAGTCAATCGGCTTTGAGCTTACAATCAACGACCTTTCTGACACATCAATCCTCTGGAATGCTCTTGAGGCAGGTACAGCAGAGCTTTGGTGCGCAGCATGGCAGACAACTCTTGATCCTGATATGTTCCAGATCTATCACTCAGAGGGTGGTAGCGCTGGTCACTACAGAATCTACTCAGATGAGCTTGATGAGCTCGTTCTTGAGGCAAGAACTGTAACAGATCAGGCAGTTCGTAAGGCTCTTTACAAGGAAGCTCTTGACTACGTTGTTGACTTTGCATGCGAGATCCCTGTATATCAGAGACAGGATTGCAACATCTTCAGCACAGAGAGAATCAATGTGGATACAATCACACCTGATCAGACAACATACTACACATATCTTAGTGAAATTCATAAGATTGCTATGAATTAAAATGCTTTAACAAGCATTACTTCCCGGTTTCGGGATTTATAAGATTGGTGGCATGTCGCAGTGCACTCCGGTGCACTGCGATTTGTGCGCCAATGAACTTTTTGGTTTTTTACTAGATAAGGAGCACCACTACAATGAAGAAGTTTATTATTAGGAGACTGCTTATTTCCGTAGTTCTTCTATTCTTTGTATCAATGATCATCTATACAATCATGAGACTGATGCCCACATCATACGTGGAGACTCAGGCGATGACTCTTGCCCAGAGGCCGGGATCCAAATCATATCAGGAGTGGGTTGACCAGCTCAATGCACAGTATGGTCTGGATACAGGTATCATTCAGGGATATTTCAGATGGGTATCCAAGGCTGTAAGACTTAACTTTGGAGATTCCTGGTATTTTAACCAGCCCGTTCTTGACAAGTTCTCAAACGTTATTTGGTATTCTTTTGGACTTGGACTGGCTTCATTTATTATTGAGATTCTTATAGCTATTCCTGCAGGTATCTTAGCTGCAAGAAAGCAGTATTCAATTGCGGACTATGCAATAACAGTTATTGCGCTTATTGGTATTTCGTTACCAAGCTTTTTCTTTGCAACAATTTTGAAATATGTCTTTTCCATTAAACTCGGATGGGTGGACCTTTACGGAATTGTAAGCCGTATGCATGAGTCCATGTCAGATGTGGGAAAAGTTTTAGATATGATAAGACACATGATCCTTCCTACACTTACACTTGTTGTAGTAAGTATTGGATCACTTATGCGTTATACTCGTGCCAATATGCTGGAAGTGCTTAATTCTGACTACATCAGAACAGCAAGAGCTAAGGGACTTCCTGAGAGCAAGGTTATCAACCACCACGCTTTCAGAAACACACTTATTCCTATCGTTACGCTCCTTGGCGGATCACTTCCCGGACTGTTTGGCGGTGCTATGATCACTGAGACTCTGTTCCAGATTCCCGGTATCGGATACACCTTCTATCAGTGCGTAACACAGGGGGATATTCCTTTTGTTATGTTCTACATGGTATTTATGGCTGTCCTTATTCTGCTGGGCAACCTCATCGCAGATATTACATATGCTCTGGTTGATCCTAGAGTAAGAGTTAACTAAGAAAGGAGGAAGAGCAGATGTCAAACACTAACGAACAAAATGAAAAAATGACTCTTGATGATGCTGCGAGAGTAAAAGTTCTTTCTCCCGGAATGATGGTATTTAAGAGATTCATCAGGAACAAGCTGGCTATTGTCGGTATGGTTATCATTATCTTCATGTTCCTTTTCTCATTTGTAGGAGGATTTCTTAATCCCTATTCACAGAGTCAGGTATTCTATACCACAGAATCTATTTTGAAGGACTATGCAGGAGCTACTGACATTGATCAGTATCAGATCCAGCAGGTTGAGGGAGTTAAGCTTCCTTCAGATATTTACTCTAAGACACTTATTGCTGCTTCTACAGGCAAGTATGTATTTGAGACCAGAGACGGTTCTGTTCTTGGTCTTGGCAATGTCGGAGAGAACACTTACGTTATCTACTCTCTTGAGGAAGTAAATATGCTCCTTAAGAAGAACGCTGCTTATGATGAAGCTGTAGCAGCAGGACAGAACTTCTTTACAGATACAGACGGAAGCACCTATGTATTCCAGGACAACGGCGGAGCATTCCCTACAGTATATGCAACCACTGAGCTTGGTGTTGCTGCAATGAAGTCCTTCACAATGTATGATAAGGATGCCAAGCTTCCTTATGAGTTCTATCGCGGAGCACTTGTTGCCATAGCACAGGGCGACAGCAGCTTTGAAGCTGACGGCAAGACATACGCTGTAGACGGTGATGTTATCAAGGAAGGCGATGCAGATGTTTCCTTCGTTTCAGATGTAAACTTCAATGCAGCCAATGCGGGCGTATTTATAAGCCCTGCATACAAGGAAGCTGCCATGGAGGCTGTTGAAGCCGGCCAGTCAAGCTTCACCTTCACAGAGGAAGACGGATCCGAGATTGAGTACACAATTGAAAACAAGAACGGACAGTACACCTTCAGAAAATACCAGGAGACAAGAGTAATTGATACTTACGCTGCTCCTTCCAAGGCTCACTGGGTAGGAACCGACGCCAACGGTATGGATCTTCTTGCAAGACTTATGTACGGCGGACGTATTTCACTTCTTATCGGTTTTGTAGTTATCTTTATTGAGGTATTCATCGGTATGATCATCGGTGGTGTTGCCGGATTCTTCGGCGGCTGGGTTGATAACCTTCTGATGCGTATCGTTGACGTGGTATACTGTATCCCTACAATGCCTCTTTACCTGATCCTTGGTTCAATCATGGACTACTATCAGGCAAGTGCTACAACTCGTATTTACATGCTCTGTGTTATCATGGCTGTTATCGGTTGGGTTGGAATCGCCCGTATCGTTCGTGGACAGATCCTTTCACTTCGTGAGCAGGAGTTCATGGTAGCTGCAGAGGCAACAGGTCTTAGCACCTACAGAAGAATCTTTAAGCACCTTATTCCTAACGTAGTACCTCAGCTTATCGTATTCGCCAGCATGGGACTTGGTGATGTTATCCTTGCCGAGGCAACACTTTCCTTCCTGGGACTTGGTATCAAGTATCCCGCTGCTTCATGGGGAAGTATCATCAATGCGGTTAATGATTCTTATGTAATGAGCAATTACTTATTCGTATGGCTTCCTGCAGGACTTTTCATCCTGCTTACAGTTTTGGCCTTCAACTTTATTGGAGACGGATTACGTGATGCTTTTGACCCTAAGATGAAGAGATAAGTAATAGGAGAACTACAATGGCTAAAAATAGTAATTACATCTCTGCCAAGGAATCCAGAAGGATCTCCAGAGAAAATCGTAAGATTACTTCAGAGATTGAAAAGAAAAGAAACAGAAAAGTAATTCCGGAGAGCGAATACATCACAGAGATGAAGAATCCGGAGAACTGTGTTGAGTTTGATAATGTACATACTTACTTCTTCACAGATATAGGAACAGTTAAGGCTGTAGACGGTGTATCCTTCGAAGTACCCATCGGTAAGACAGTTGGTATCGTTGGTGAGTCCGGATGCGGTAAGTCTGTAACAAGCCTTTCACTGATGCAGCTCGTACAGCGTCCTTCAGGACAGACTGTAGAGGGTGAGATCAGATTCAATACAGGCGACAAGGCTGTTAACGTTGTAAATGCACCTGCTTCCTACATGCAGAAGCTCCGTGGTAACTCCATGGGAATGATCTTCCAGGAGCCCATGACAAGCCTTAATCCCGTTTTCAGGATCGGTGATCAGGTTGATGAAGTTATTAAACTTCACAATCCCGGAATGAGCCCTGAAGATGTTAAGGCACGTACTCTTGAGATGCTCCAGCTTGTTGGTATTGCCAACAAGGAGGGTGTATACAGAATGTTCCCTCACGAGCTTTCAGGTGGTATGAGACAGCGTGTTATGATCGCTATGGCTCTTGCCTGCGATCCTAAGCTTATCATTGCCGACGAGCCCACAACAGCTCTTGACGTTACAATCCAGGCTCAGATCCTTGACCTCTTAAGAAGCCTTAAGGACAAGATCAACAGCTCAATCATGCTGATCACACATGACCTCGGTGTTGTAGCCGAGATGGCTGATTTCGTAGTAGTTATGTATGCCGGAAGAGTAGTAGAAAAAGGTACTGCAACTGAGATCTTCAAGGATCCCAGACATCCTTACACAATCGGACTTATGAACTCCAAGCCCGTGGTTGGTAAGCACGTAGACAAGCTCTACAGCATCCCCGGCAACGTTCCTAACCCCATTGATATGCCTGACTATTGCTATTTCAAGGATAGATGTGAGATGTGCGTTGGTAAGTGTAACGGCGCATATCCCAAGACATACAAGGTATCACCTACACATGAGGTGGCCTGCTACAGATGTGAGGAAGGAGGTGCTGCAGAATGAGTACCGAGCAGAATGTAAATGTAAATAATGAGAACAGCACTTCTTCCGAGAATATTCTTGAAGTAAGAAATCTGAAGAAATACTTCCCCATCAAGGGCGGTTTCTTCGGCGGCGTCACAGGCGCTGTTAAGGCTGTAGATGATGTTTCCTTTACCATCAAGAAGGGAACAACAATGGGTCTTGTTGGTGAGTCCGGATGCGGTAAGTCAACAACAGGACGTACAATTTTAAGACTTTTAGAGAAGACTGAGGGTGATATCATTTTCGACGGACGTGATATCAGCAAACTGGACAAGAAGGAACTCAGAGACCTTCGTACCAAGATGCAGATCATCTTCCAGGATCCTTATTCATCTCTTTCTCCAAGACTTCCTATCGGAGAGATCATCGGAGAGGCTGTTAAGGAGCACAAGCTTGTTCCCGACAGCGAGTATGACGAGTATATTTCCAAAGTCATGAAGGAGTGTGGACTTCAGGAGTACCACAAGGACAGATATCCTCATGAGTTCTCAGGCGGACAGAGACAGCGTATTTGTATCGCAAGAGCACTTGCTCTTAAGCCACAGTTTGTTGTCTGCGATGAGCCTGTATCAGCCCTTGACGTTTCTATCCAGGCACAGATCATCAACCTGCTCAAGAAGCTTCAGGAGGACAGAGGACTTACATACCTGTTCATCTCGCATGACCTTTCAGTAGTAGAGCATATCTCCGATACCATCGGTGTTATGTATCTCGGAAACCTGGTTGAGACAGGTAATACAGAGGATATTTTCTCTAATCCTCTTCATCCTTATACCAAGGCATTGTTCTCAGCTATACCTATGCCTGACCCGGAGATCAAGAAGGACAGAATCCTGCTTCAGGGAGATATTCCTTCACCGGCCAACCCTCCTAAGGGATGTAAATTCCATACAAGATGTTCACAATGCATGGGCAAGTGCAAAGAGGTTGCTCCTGTTCCAAAGGATATGGGCAACGGACACGTTGTATGTTGTCATCTTTATGACCAAGAGTAAAAAACCAAAAAAAGTAGAAAAAAGGCGATGAGAATCGCCTTTTTTTCTGCCTAAAATTTTGGCTAATATGTTAATATTATAGTTGGGGATAGACCTAATTTTTAAAGAAGGGGATTTTATTATTATGGCAAGAACTATGGCTGAATGGAAAATCGGAGATCCTATGATCAACGAGAGGGATTACTGGCAAGATCCCAACTACAAGGCTGAAGACCCTGAAAAGGAAAAACTTGTTCTTCGGCTTGCAACACTTATTACTGACCGTTACGTCAAGAAATTTACCAAAAAAATTAACAACAAGGATCCTGAGTATTGGATTTTGGACCACATCCTTGATAAGGATCAGGTTAAATTCCTCCTTAATTTTAAGGTGACTCGTGTTCCTTATTCAATTCCTGAACTGGCCAAGATGAACAACATGTCTGAGGAAGATACAACCAAGATGGTAGAGCGCCTCAGATGGATTGGTATTATCGAGCAGAACAGAGCTAAGACTCCCGATAAGCACCTTCAGTACGAGCTTCCTATTTTTGTACCGGGCTCCGCTGAGTTTATGATGATGCAGGGCAAGCTAACAGATGAGTATCCCGAGCTTGCAACCTTCTTTAACCTTATGACACAGCTTCCGCTGGCAGGTATCACTCAGATGGTTCCTCCCGGAGGTGCCGGAATCGGAATGCACGTTATTCCCGTTGAGAAGGCTATTTCTCTCGAGAACCAGTCTGTTCCTGTTGAGCATCTTTCCCGCTGGATAGATATGTATGACAAGTACGGTATTTCCGAGTGCTCATGTCGTAAGCAGCAGGCTATGCGTGGCGAGGGATCAGGCCAGATCCGCGGCGATTACTGTATCGGTATGGGTGATATGGCTGAGTACATGGATGATCGTGGAATCGGACATTACATCACCAAGGAAGAAGTTTACGAGATTCTGGAGAGAGCAGAGCGTCACGGCTATGTTCACCAGATCACCAACATAGATGGCGAGGGCAAGATTGTTGCTATCTGTAACTGCGCGCCCGGCGTATGTAACGCTCTTCGTACATCACAGCTTTTCAATACTCCCAATATGTCAGCTTCTGCTTACAGAGCTCATGTTGAGAAGGAGAAGTGTGTTGCCTGCGGTAAGTGCGTAGAGGTATGTCCTGTTGGCGCAGCCAAGCTCGGACAGAAGCTTTGCAAGAAGGACGGCAGCGAGGTTAAGTATCCTAAGACTCAGCTTCCCGACAAGAATAACTGGGGACCTGACAAGTGGAATTACAACTTCCGTGATGATGCCAAGATCAACTGCTATGACACAGGTACAGCTCCTTGTAAGACTGCTTGTCCCGTACATCTGTCTGTTCAGGGCTATATCAAGATGGCAGCTGAAGGCAGATATGAAGACGCACTTAAGCTCATCAAGCAGGACAATCCGTTCCCTATGATCTGCGGCGCTGTATGTAACAGACGTTGTGAGGATGCCTGCACAAGAGGTACTATCGATCAGCCTCTTGCTATCGATGAGATCAAGAAGTTCATCGCATCTCTGGACCTTAAGGCTGAGAAGAGATATGTACCTCTCTGCGAAAAGCATGACGGCGGAATGTGGAGCGATGACTACAAGGTAGCTGTTATCGGAGGAGGCCCTGCAGGACTTGCTGCAGCATATTTCCTCAGAGAAGACGGTTATCCTGTAACTGTATTTGAAAAAGAAAAGAGAGCAGGCGGAATGCTTATGAATGGTATTCCCAGCTATCGTCTTGAAAAGGATGTTATCGAGGCTGAGATTGATGTTATCCGTCAGATGGGCGTTGAGATCAAGTGCGGCGTCGAGGTTGGTAAGGACATTACCATTGAACAGCTTCGCGCTGAGGGTTACAAGGCATTCTTCATCGCCATCGGTATGCAGGGCGGAAGACTTGCAGGTGTTCCCGGTGAGGACGCAGAGGGTGTTCAGACAGGTGTTGATTTCCTTCGCAATATCAACCAGGATCATTCAATCAAGCTTAATGGCGATACAGTAGTAGTCGGTGGCGGTAATGTTGCTATAGACGTAGCCAGAACAGCTGTAAGAGCAGGATCTTCCAAGGTTACCATGCTGTGCCTTGAGAGTGCGGCAGAGATGCCTGCAGCCAAGGATGAGGTTGAAGAGGCCAAGGAAGAGGGCATCGAGGTTAAGAACGGCTGGGGACCTAAGGAAGTTGTTGTTGAGAACGGTCATGTAAAGGCTGTTATCTTCAAGAGATGCACCAGCGTATTTGACAGTGAGCACAGATTCTCACCCCAGTACGATGAGAATGATACAATCGAGATTCCTTGCGAGAACCTGCTTCTGTCCATCGGACAGTCAGTTCAGTGGGGCGACCTTCTTAAGGGAACCAAGGTAGAGCTTAACCGCAACGGCACAGCTAAGGCAGACGCTCTCACAAGACAGACTGCTGAGCCTGATATCTTCGTAGGCGGTGATGTATTTACCGGAGCTAAGTTTGCTATTGATGCCATCGCAGGCGGAAGAGAAGGATCTGTTTCAATCAACCGTTTTGTTCATGAAGGAAACAGACTGGATCTTGCCCGTGACAGAAGAGAGTTCGTTGAGCTTAACAAGGATGATATCCATGTAGAAGGCTTTGATAATGCTCAGAGACAGATTCCGGGCAAGAAGGCCGGAGTAGCCAAGGATACCTTTGAAGATCTCAGACTTACATTTACTGAGGATCAGGTTAAGACCGAGGCTGCAAGATGTCTTGGATGCGGTGCTACAACAGTAGATGAGAACCGTTGTATCGGATGCGGACTTTGCACAACCAAGTGTGAATTTGACGCTATTCATCTTACACGTGACGTTCCTGCTGCAAGCACAATGTACAAGGCAGAAGATAAGTTCAAGGCTATTGCACCTTATGTACTTAAGAGAGGTGGCAAGATCCTGGTTAACAAGATCATTAAGACCAAGGATTGATAAAACGTAGTTATAGGTAAAAAATTAGACCGGACTCACAGGAGTCCGGTCTTTTATTGTTTGCACTTATGGAGTTGTTTCCTCTGTGGATGCTGCGTTGATGACTTCGTCCGTATCAGGACTGGAGGCATCTGTGGTTGTGGTGTCGGTGGCAGGAGTAGCAGTTCCGGAAACTGAGCTTTCAAGGTCCTGAATGTTGGTTACGTACCAGTTGCCTGTATCTGCATTCTTTTGAAGTGTCAGAACTATGGCATAGGACTCCGGACCTGTTGCGTTATATTCCGCCTCATACATATCCAGAATGATCGGTACAAGATTGTTGTAGATCATGGAAGCTGCGGCTTCTTCGCCCTGGCTGGCAGTATATTCAAGAATGGAATCGTAGTTATCCTCACGGTACTGATTGATGGCGTTGCTTAACTTATTCTGGAACGCCTCACTCTTGGTTGCCCTAAGTGAAAAGGAAGTGGTGACGGAAGCTATAACCGAGGCTGATTTATCCTGATTTATAGATACTTCCTTGATCTCGTAGGACTGAACCATGTTGGTTAGTTTGTTACTGAATTCTTCAACTCTGACCTTGTTCTCGTCGCTGAGGGTGGATCCTCCGGCATCCTCAAGGAAGGACTGTCTGAACTCATCAGCGTTTATAATAGCCGCAAAATCACCGGTGGCAACTGAACCGGGGGCGTAGTAGTTAAGGCCCTCCTGATTGTTCTCCTGAACTGCTTTAAGGAAATTGTCGGCAGCCTCTCTGGCGCCTTCCTTGTCCTGTGCACCACATCCGGTTACCAATGTCATAATAAGACCGGCTGAGATTAACAGCCGGGGAATTAACTTAAAATTTATCATATTATAATATTTCTCCTCGTAAATATTTGTTACAATAATCTTAACACTATATTATCTTTTTTCAAAGGAGGTTTATTGATGCGAGTTCTTTTCAATGAAGGAATAATAAAAGATGTAAGCTCTGTTGAAGTTAAACCTATGGATGTAGGTGATGGCAAGATAATTGGTACTCAGATCAATTTCATTCTCACCAGCGGTGATAAGATAGAATATATTTATAGTCAGAACGTTCCGATAGAGGAATCCGGACAGAGAGCTATAGACTTTGTCAGAACTCTTTATAACGACGGTAAAGCTGATTTCTCACATGAGCCTGTTGAGATGCTCTGAAATATGAAGATAATAAAAGGTCCTATGCCTGCGAGCATAGGACCTTTAATATTGCTGTTCTTCCATTATGGTCTCCATTCTATTTGGTGAGAGTTAATGTTTTCCAAGGCATCCTTCGTGCTTGAGTTCGATCAGCAGGTCAAATACAATCCCCAACGGTAAGCCGGTGATGTGTGCAACTTTTTCCGGATCGGGATAGTACTCGTTGTCACAACTCTTTCTAATGCAGTCCATGACTTCCAATCTGGCATCACATGCTGTTGTCATACGCTTGTTTCCTCCTTTCTCAAATTGTGAAATAATTGAATCGCAGATATTCTCTGCTATTAATTATTATATCGTACTTTTAGTGAAAAAGTTAACACTTTTGTGCCAAAATTTAGCACAATAGTTACCATTCACAGATTTGGGGATTCGCGTATTGATTTTGGCGACCTCCACATCCTACGGGGCTCTTGCCGCGCCTGCGGTGCGTCCTTGACGCAGCGCCCGGCGCTATGCTGCCTGGTCACTAAGCCGGGCCCGCGTGGATGGTGCTTTGCAAGTGCCGCAAGCCGTGGCTCCACGCGCGCCTGCAGTAGCTT
>JAEEGF010413962.1_pt1 | contig 30255 bp, 28 predicted proteins | sample 9134171 | NCBI WGS metagenome assembly JAEEGF01 (sample SAMN16246542, study PRJNA631951) | gut metagenome | biome: gut microbiome; feature: rumen; material: AP-attached | host: Bos | place: Iran: Karaj | collected 2018-10 | reverse complement strand
GGGAACATATTGAAGGGGAATACAGCCTCTTTTACACCGTAGTACTCAGGCTCTGTATTCTTCTTTGCATCAATGAGTTCCTGTACAGGTGACGGTCTTCCTGTGAGGGATGCAGTAATAATATCTGTCGCAACAGGTACCATCTTAATTCCGCAGACCTTTGATACAAGCGGTACTGTTCTGGATGCTCTGGGATTAGCTTCAAGTACGTAAACAGTATCATCCTCGATAGCGTACTGCATGTTCATAAGTCCTACGACATTCATCTCTACAGCGATCTTACGTGTATATTCCTCGATAGTCTTAAGGTGCTTCTCTGAGATGTGCTTTGAAGGAACAATACATGCTGAATCACCGGAGTGAATACCTGCAAGCTCGATATGCTCCATAACCGCAGGAACGAATGCTCTCTCACCATCACTTATTGCATCTGCTTCGCACTCAAGTGCATTGTGAAGGAATCTGTCTATCAAAATCGGTCTGTCGGGAGTTACACCTACAGCGGCCTTCATATAGCCTTCCATGCTCTCCTCATCCCTTACGATCTCCATTCCTCTTCCGCCGAGGACGAAGGAAGGACGAACCATTACAGGGTAGCCGATTCTTGCAGCTATCTCCTTAGCTCCTTCAACATCAGAAGCCATTCCTGACTCAGCCATGGGAATACCAAGCTTCTCCATCATCATACGGAACTGGTCTCTGTCCTCAGCAAGATCGATAACCTCAGGAGTTGTTCCAAGGATGTTTACGCCCTCTTCCTTAAGCTTTGCAGCAAGGTTAAGAGGAGTCTGTCCGCCGAACTGTGCGATAACTCCAACGGGCTTCTCCTTTCTGTAAATCTGAAGAACGTCCTCCAAGGTCAGAGGCTCGAAGTACAGAGTATCTGATGTATCGTAGTCAGTTGAAACTGTCTCGGGATTGCAGTTTACTATGATGGTCTCAAAGCCAAGCTTTTTAAGTGCAAGAGCTGCATGTACGCAGCAGTAATCAAACTCAATACCCTGACCTATTCTGTTGGGACCACCGCCAAGGATCATTATCTTCTTAGCATCAGCTTCTCCGTCAGCCTTGGGATTCTCAAGGTTAGCATCTGCCTTATAGGTTGAATAGTAGTAAGCAGCGCCGTCTGTTCCATATACGTGAACGCCGTCCCACTTTTCAGTGAGTCTGAATTCGTCTCTCTTATTTCTGATATCATCCTCAGATACATCAAGAAGACCTGAGAGATACTTATCCGCAAAGCCGTCCTCCTTTGCTTTAAGAAGAACCTCTTTGGTAGGAACACTGCCTTTAAATTCTTTGACGATAGCTGTCTCCTCGTCTACGAGCTCCTTTATCTCATTAAGGAAATAGTGCTTAACCTTGGTAATATCGAATATCTCATCAACGGTAACGCCCTTCTTGAAGGCTTCATATATAAGGAAATATCTCTCAGAGGAAGCATCCTTTAAAAGATGAAGAATGTCATCCTTATCCATCTCCTCATACTTCTTAACATTACCAAGACCGTATCTTCCCTTCTCAAGGGATCTTATAGCCTTCTGGAAGGCCTCCTTGAAGTTCTTTCCGATGGACATTACTTCACCAACGGCTCTCATTTGCGTTCCGAGCTTATCCTCTACTCCGTGGAACTTCTCGAATGCCCAACGAGCAAATTTAACTACCACATAGTCTCCGTTGGGAACATACTTATCAAGAGTTCCGAACTTTGAATCAGTAAGCTCAGCAAGAGTAAGACCTGTAGCAAGCTTAGCTGATACAAGTGCGATCGGGAAGCCTGTTGCCTTACTTGCAAGGGCAGAGGATCTTGAGGTACGGGGATTGATCTCGATAACAACGATTCTTCCAGTCTTAGGGTCATGGGCAAACTGTACGTTGGTTCCGCCGATGACACCGATATGCTCAACGATCTTATAGGCCTGACGCTGCAGCTCCTCCTGGAGCTTTTCATCTATTGTGAGCATGGGTGCAGTACAGAAGGAGTCTCCTGTGTGAACACCTACAGGATCAACATTCTCAATGAAGCATACGGTGATCATGTTGTTATCCTTATCTCTTACTACTTCAAGCTCAAGCTCCTCCCAGCCAAGGATTGACTCCTCAACGAGAACCTGATGGATGATTGAAGCAGCAAGACCTCTGGCACAGACTGTCTGCAGCTCTTCCTTGTTATAAACAAGACCGCCACCTGCGCCGCCCATTGTATAAGCGGGTCTTAATACCACGGGATATCCAAGCTCATCCGCCTCAGCCAGAGCTTCCTCTACGCTGTAGCAGGCCTTGGATCTTGCCATCTCTATGCCCAGCATGTCCATGGTCTTTTTGAACTCGGTTCTGTCCTCACCTCGCTCGATAGCGTCAACCTGAACACCTATAACCTTAACACCGTACTTATCAAGTACACCGGCCTTATATAATTCCGCGCATAAATTAAGACCAGACTGTCCTCCCAAATTGGGCAAAAGGGCATCCGGTCTTTCTTTTTCAATTACAGCCGCAACGCGGTCCACATTTAAAGGCTCAATATAAGTCCTGTCAGCCATCTCCGGATCAGTCATGATCGTAGCGGGATTGGAATTAACAAGAACAATCTCATAGCCAAGACTTCTGAGAGCCTTGCACGCCTGAGTTCCTGAATAGTCAAATTCGCAAGCCTGTCCGATAACAATGGGGCCTGAGCCGATTATTAGTACCTTGTGAATATCTGTTCTCTGTGCCATGTTTCTCTCCCATTCCTTAAAATTTCTTTCTAAAAATTTTATTATTCATAGGAGAAGAAAACAAGTGGGAATTTTATTCAACTGAAGCTATGAAGGAATATATTTCTTCTTTGCCGATTGTCAGAACTTTTTTGCCGTCAATGTAGTCCTGAAATATCGATATATCTCCCACCTCAATCGCGAACCTCCACATCACGCCAATATCCTTTTATTATCTGCCCAATACCAGCCATATAGCAGTATTGCTCTAAGGATATTATCCGATATCATGCATATCCACGCTATTTCTATTCCAAATCCTAATACATGAACAAATATAAATACCCCCAGGACTCTCACAAACCATTGCGTAAATCCTGATACCACCAATGGAATCTTGGTTTTCCCAATTCCATTAAATACATATTGCATGACTATGGAGATTCCGAACATAGGCTCATTTATTGCAACAATACGCAGGAGCTTCGGCGCCAGAATAAGTGCACCTGCATCATTTGTAAAAAATGAAATAATTCCATCGGCACATATCAGTAATATTCCTGTTGCTATCATCATAATGAATACAATAATCACGCAGACCATGTTGGTTTGCCTGTTTAGTTTTTTTAGATTTCCTTCACCTCTTACATTGCCGGAAAGGGATGCAACAGCGCTGGCCATTCCGACAGCAGGGATGTAAAAAGCCGATTCGGCCGTAAATGCAATAGAGTGGGCAGCGTATATTTCTGTTCCGAGAGGAACTACCATAGCAGTAAAAATGACTCTTCCAAGGCTTGTAACTACAGATGTCAGAAAAGCAGGTATGCCAACCAAAATATACTTCCCTATAATTTCTTTTCCTTCAGCCCTCAGAAAATTGTCCTTGATATCAGCCTTTGCTATCATCGCAGTATCCTTATGCTTTTCATTGAAAAACAGCATAAGGATTCCGCCTGTCATAGTGGCAATTGCAGTTGCATAGGCTGCTCCCATAACACCCAGATTGCCTCTTCTGATATTTATTTCCATTACTGAAAAGCTTATTATCTTGTCAGGGTAAATCAAAAACCAGTTAAGTATTACATTCAGAATGTTTATAAAACCATTAACCAGTAATGGTGTGACCATATCCTTATCCGCTTTTCTTATGCTTCCTGCTGTCACATTGAAGGCAAAGAAAATCCCCATGGATGAGCATATGGAAAAGTACATGGATGCAGGTCTTCTTATATCTTCTGCTGCCCCAAGAAATACCGGCAGGTACGGACTAATGATAAGAGGGATAGCTGTAGTAAATATCCCCACCACTAAAGCAAGAAAATATGCATGCAGGGTTGCATTCCTTAGTTTTCCCCTGTTTCCTGCGCCTATCTCTTTTGCCATATATGCAAGCACACCAACACCCAATGCATTTACTCCTGCCTTTATAAGAAATGTAACTTCATTTGTAATTCCTATAGTTGCCGATGCCTCTATGCCAAGCTTCCCCACCATAATAAAATCGGCATAATTGACAAGTGCCTGGAACGAGTATTCAATAATTGCCGGTATGATAAGGATGATTATCTCCTTAACCAGTTTTCTATTTCCTGTCATATTTCATTTTTTCTCCCGTTAGAACATATCAATGATATTGAAAAAGGGAGCTGCGAAAAGCTCCCTGGACTTAAAAATTATTAGATTACATAGGAATCCGCCGGCATGATCCTGGATAAAAACTGTCGTGTACGTTCCTCCTTCGGACGATAGAATATCTCGTCCGGCTTTCCTTCCTCTACCACAACGCCACCGTCCATGAAGATTACCCTGTCAGCAACTTCCTCCGCAAAGGACATTTCGTGTGTAACAACTACCATTGTGATTCCGCTCTTTGCAACCTTCTTTATAACCTCAAGTGTTTCGCCCACAAGCTCAGGATCAAGCGCAGAGGTTGGTTCATCAAAGAGAATAACATCAGGCTTTAAGGCAATGGCTCGTGCGATTCCGACTCTCTGCTGTTGTCCGCCTGAAAGCTGTGAAGGATAATAATCCTTTTTATCAAGTAGTCCAACCCAGCTAAGAGCATCCTCAGCAATTTTCGTTGCGTCAGCCTTTGACTTCTTCTGTACCTGTGTAAGACCCTCCATTACGTTCTGGATCGCTGTCTTGTGTGCAAAAAGTCCGTAATTCTGGAAAACAAATGCTGAATGTCTTCTGACATACAAAATCTCTTTTTTCTTTGTTTTCCGCAAATCTATCTCATTTCCCCCAAAATTCATAAGACCACTGTCAGCACGTTCCAAAAAGTTTATGCATCTAAGAAGCGTTGTCTTTCCCGAGCCGCTTGGGCCAAGTATGACCACTACTTCACCATCATTAACCCTTAGTGAAACGTCCTTAAGTACTTCCTGTTTTGCAAACGATTTTTTTACACTAGTTAACTCTATCACCCTGTAATCACTCCTTATCTCCGGCTCTGATCCACCGATCAGATTGCTTTAACCAACTGTTCTTTTCAAATATTTCCCGGAGTTTTTCTCTGCAATTGCCGCAAGTAATTCTATACATGCACCGATAATCCAGTAAACAAGAGCTGCTGCGACGTACCCTTCCAGGTAGCTGTAATATAGCAGCGCCGGAAGAAGCGCCCCTGTCATTATTTCTATTACGGATATCGCACTTACCAGATTTGATGCCTTCAGTAATCCGATCAGTGAATTCTGCATTCCCGGTAAAAGTATCGGAACCATCTGCGGAAAAATAATCCGCCTTAGTGTCTGAAATTTTGTAAGGCCTATACTATAACCTGCTTCGTACTGCGTTTTGTCAATTCCCCTGAATGCACCTCTTACGCTTTCACTGATCGAGCAGGATGTCCCAAGAATAAGTGCAAAAAAGCCAATGAAAATAGGATTTATATCACTTATCTGAACGCTTATATGAAAAGCTTCTGCAAAATCATTGTAAAAGGTCATAAAGATCAGATTGTAAAGTATAAGGGCTACCATCATCGGAAGCCCCATGTAAATAGTGACAAAAATAGCAAAAAACTGTGATAATACAGGAACCCTGTAATGCCTAATGGTAGCAATAAAGGTTCCCAAAATCAGGCTCACTACAAATGTAATAGCAGTCAATTCCAATGTCACAGGTGCATATTTAAAAGCAGATATCAGGGATTCTAAAAAACTTGATACATTAAATGACATATATTTTCCCCTTTACTTCAGTTTTTTCTCAAGTAGTAAAAAAGCACCCTTCAAAATTAAACTGAAGGTAATATAAACAAGTGTCGCTGCTATATATCCTTCCAAAGTGTGCCCTGTAGCCGCACCAAGTGTTTTTGCTTTTCCCAAAACATCTACTACGCCGAGTGTAAATACCAATGATGTATTCTGAAACACTCCGACCAGATCCACACCGTAATGAGGCAGTGCAACCTTAAAGGCCTGGGGGAGCACAATTCGGCTAAAAGTTTGCGCTCCTGTCATCCCAATTGAATATCCGGCTTCTGTTTGAATGGAAGGTACAGAGGTTATGGCCCCTCTGAATATTTCACCGAGGAATGCTCCTTCATTCAATATAATCGCGATTTCCACAAATATTACCGGTTCTATCCTATTCAGGTTTATTCCAAACACATTCAGGAAAAGTGATCCTAGCAAAAGTGGAATCCCGTAAAATGCGATCATCATCTGAACCAGAAGTGGCGTTCCTCTCATGAACGAGATATAAACACTTATAATCTGACTTATTACCGGAATTTTCTTAAGCCTTAAGACTGCAACCAAGACTGCTAATATCGTGCCAAAAAGCATTGACCAAAACACTATATGGAAATTAACCGATATATTTGAAATTATTTTAGGAAATACATTTATAAATCTATCAATACTAAAATAATTTCCCATAGTCATTATTCCTCTTCAGTTACGTCGTATCCTACCCACTTGATAGCAAGCTCTGAAAGAGTTCCGTCTTCCTTAAGCTGCTTAAGTGCACCGTCTATAGCTTCCTGAAGTTCTGTCTCATCCTTGCGATACAGATAGTAGGTCTTTGAATTGTTTATAGGCTCTCCGACTGATTTAATGAAGTCTTTTCCGTCATCACTGAAATTAGTATTAAGCTTTATTACATCACTCTTCTTAAGAACAGTTGCTGCTGCAGCGCCTGACTTAATTGCTGCTGCGGCCTCTTCATCAGAGCTTGATTCAGCTGTTACAAGTTCAACTTCCTGTCCGGGATGCTCTTCATTCCACTTTGTAAGTATCTGAGTTGTTGCGCTTGTTCTTCCGCCGGTTCTTATCTTCTGACCTGCAAGATCTTCAAGGCTGTCCACATCGCTGTCTACAGGTACTGCAAGGTATGTAATGTATGATGTATAGGTCTCACCTGAGAAAAGATACTTCTCTGCTCTTTCATCCGTATATTCATACTGATGTGCCGCTATATCTATTTTTCCTGCCTCAAGTGAAAGTACCAGCTGATCAAAGGCCATTGACTGATATTCAAATTCATACTGAGGAAGAAGCTCATCTATCTTGGCAAGTACGTCGTACTCATATCCAACTGCTTCACCATTTTCGTCAAGGTAGCAGAAGGGGTTGTAATTGATTCCGGATCCTACAATAACTGTCTTAACCTCTCCGTCTGCTGAATCGCTTGTTGCAGTTGCTTCATCCTTTACTTCTACTTCATCCTTTACTTCTACTTCATCCTTTGCTTCTGTCTCATTGGTATTTGCTGCCTGAGCTCCTGTGCCTGCTGAGCTCCCGCATCCTGTAAGTGCAGCCATCATTGCCATTGTAGCTGCTCCTGCGGTAATAAATTTGATAGCCTGTAATTTCTTCATTTTCTCCTCCTTCTTGCAGCTATATACTGCGCCTTAAATTTTGCTGACCATTTATTCCCGTAAACTGAAAAAGCCGAAGGAAAATGAGCTACCCGATGATAGTAGTCATTCGCCTCCGGTTGTCCAGTCAGCAACTTGTTTTGTTGTTAAAAAGACTATACTCTGAGTCGCTGCATTGCACAATTAAGTAGTTATTATGGTTAGCAATAAGAATTCATTATCATATAAGCTGATCACCATCTAAGTCTTTACATAACAAAAGCCCTGCCATTTTCGGCAGGGCATAAACATTATAAATCAGTTAAATCTCTGGGACGCTACAGTATAAATATCCTCAATAAGTCTGATCCCACCGGTATATCCCACAATGAAATCATCAAATACAATCTTGTCCTTTACAGGCCATGAGATGTTAAGGAAGTTACCCTTAAGGTCATCCGTGATTTCCTTATCGTAATATCCACCGAGAATAAGCGGATAGCCATGGTAATCATGCTCCTTTATGGCTTCATGGATCTTGTAGCCGTCAGTCTCAAATACCGCCTCAGCTTCAAGACCGTAATTCAGGTTCTTGAACTCCTCAGCAATAGCCTCTCTGTATTCCTTGGGTGTATCATCCACGATAAACTGCTTTGCAGGGATAAGTCCCAGATCGTTTGTCAAAAACTTAGTGATACCAAGTGCATACTGTGCATCAGCCACAACAGAGAACTGCTTGTTGATTACACGGTTTTCCAGGAAAAGATCTGCATAACGTTCAATCAGATAATAGTAGTATTTCTCATGCTCTGTGATTACTTCTTCAACCTTCTTTTCGTCGACATTTGCATACTTTCCTACCTCTCTCAAGAACTTACTTGTTTCAAAAGCTCCGACAGGAAGTGTCTTATAGTGAAGGTAAGGAATTCCCAGTTTTTTCTCCATCTTCTTGACATTCTTAAGAGAAACCCAGGGGGATACCAGAAGGTTAAACTCAGCATAAGGAATCTTATTGATGTTATCAATTCCTCTGTTATAGCCAAATATAGTATTGGGAGTAAGTCCGATTTCCTCAAGGAGCTTCTCCAGCTCTCTTAGATTACCAAGCCAGAACAGATCCTGATACGGAACATCAGCCCAGATATTAACAAGACCCTTCTGTCTTGCCTCAGGCTTTTCAAGGTACTGATCGATGATAGCATCAATAACCTGCTCATGTCCCTTGTAATTGTTTCCCTTAAATCCTGCTGTAGGCGCATATATAACAGGCTTATCCGCATCTGCAAATTCGGAAACAACCTCGCCAGAATCATCTCCCACGATTTCAGGAATACATCCCGTAAGTACGACATACATATCTGCGTCGATTACCTTGAGGGCGTTGTCTATTGTAGAATGGAGCTTTTTTACACCACCGAATACTACATCTTTCTCATTGATACTTGTGCAGGGAAAAATGTTTGGTGAAAAATATCCACTGCTGCCTGTACCGTCTGAAAGCTTCTGAGCGCATCCCGGACCTGAATGAAGAACCGGTATAGCTCTGTCTATTGCCTGCACTGTCTGCATTGCAGCAAGCGCACATTTATATCTTTGCTTGTCCAATAATTTTGCCATTACTATTTAGCCTCCTACTCTTATGCCTTGTCATGAACAAGGAACTCACCTACGTTCTGCTTGTACCACCAGTCTGTGTATGGAAGCTTTGTTCTCTTTGCAAGATTCTTCTCAAAGCTTCTGTTCTGTATACTATCCAGAATTGAATAAGCAAAATCCAATGTATGCTTATATCCGAAAATCATATACTCATCAGCAACATAGACAGCAGGTGTACCATTCTTTATAGCCCATACTGTTGAACCGGGGTGTCTTGAGAGGTAGAGGTCAGGCTGATATTTATTAAGGATATTCATAACCTCATAGTTCTGCTGATCGGATACGCTCGCTTCAAAATCAATATCATTGTCGAGAAGATACTTCATTGAAGGCGGAACATCTCCATTATCGTATTTTTTATCATAGTGCCATGCAAGAGCCCAAACCACTTCGATTCCAAGCTCATTAAGAACTCGTGAAACCTCGAATGTATAACCGGGGCCCATTCCAAGAACAGCCTTAAGTCCCTTAAGCTGCTTCTTCACTTCCTCAATCTTAGGAAGGTAAATTGCACGCTGCTCCTCGAGATATTTCTCAATCTTCTCGCTTCTTCCGGTTACTCTTCCGATTTCTCTGAGCCATGTCTCAAAGCCCACAATACCGCACTGATTTATTGATCTTATATAGGGAACGCCATACTTTTCTTCAAGGGCATTTCCAAGGTAGTTACCCAGGGTTCCGCATATACAGGTTGTAGCCAGAGCCTCAGACAGATGTGATAATTCTTCAACTGTAGAATTGCAGTACAGGAAGGTGGGTTCAAGATCGAAGTTTTTAAACATCTCTATGATCTCCGGTCTTGCACTCTCATAGAAATTCTTGAAGTTAATCTTATTGGATTTAACGCCTTCTCTCGGAGGCTGCACGATAGACTGAAGTACAGCATGGTCTGATATATCAAAACCGGTTGCCCAGATTCTGGACTTAAAGCCCTCACAGTGCACCGCTACCACAGGTACATCTATCTGATCGCGTATATCCTCAACAACGCTATCAATATCCTCACCGATAATACCTGTTGCACATGAGCTTGTAACGAAAATAGCCTTGGGACTGTATCTCTTATTAACCTCAAGGACGATTTTCTTAAGCTGCTCTGTCGAACCGAAAATCGTGTCATTTTCATTCATGTCTGTGCCGACATAAACTGTGTTATTTGTAACACCACGCTTTTTTGCCATAACCTTATCAAGGTAGTAGGTTCCGGCTGCTGCCACAGAACATCCGGCAGGACCGTGATGTATTATCGCTATATCTCTTATAGCTGACAGCTGTCCAAGTGCACAGCTTGACAAACAGGAACTGGACTGTGAAAAGCAGCGTGAACATCCCTTAAGTGTTCCGCATTCACTCTGAGTTGCCAGATCCTTCAAAGAACCAATGTAACCGGTGATAGAACCAATACGGTTTTCTCTGGTAGCAACATTGGAGTTGTTTAAATTGATAGCCATTTTTCATCTCCTCTTCGTAAATATATGAAAGAATGCCGCTCATGCGGCATTCCAGCGCCCTTTACAGATTGTCATAAAGATCCTCTGTGAGTGTAAGACTTCCTCTGTATCCTGCTATTGCCCTGTTAAAAATCAGTCTGTCCTTTAACGGGAATGTCGCAGCTATACACTGCACTTCCTTTAAGGATGCTGCTTCACGCTCATTACTGCTTCCCACAATGAGTGTCAGCTCCTCTTCCTCCAGAAGTGCCTTGTTGATTTCATACTGGTCTGCTGTAAACACAACCTTCGGAGGCTGTGCGTATTCAAGACCTGTTATTTCATTTATTATCCTGTTCTTGTTTTCATCCCCATATACAGGCTCGGAAATAACCGCAAGCTTGGGAGTAAAGCTGTAATCATTGGCAAGATATCTTGTAATTCCGCATACACTCGAAGCGTCTCCTACTACAGCGAATCGCTTCCAGCTAAGAGCTCCGATTGACTGCGCAAGATAGCTGTATACGTAATCCTCTTCTTTTTCAAGGAAATCATTCACCAGCTTAGTATCAAGGTGAAGAGCCTCTGCAACAAGTCTTACAAAGCGTTCCGTATCAGTTGCTCCAATCGGGAGTCCAGGATATCGGACACTTTTTACTCCAAACTTCTCCTCGAATTTTTCGGCAGGTCCTTTAAAGAGCCATGGATTTATGATGATATTAAGTGCAGCGCCTGAGCAGTTTTCAATTGTTTCTATTCCCTGATGTCCTGTGAAGAATGTATTAACCTTAAGTCCAAGTCCTGTCAGAATTCTTGATATCTCCTCAAGGTTTCCGCTCCAGAAAGGATCATGGTAGGGAACAATTCCGAATACGTTTACAAGCTTGTCATCTTTGGGAACATTCTCTTTAATGACCTGATCGATCAGATTGTTCCATATGACTTCATAACCAAGATTGCTGTCACCTGCAAATCCAGGAGTATCGATAGGGTATACCTTATAGCCCTTTTTCCTGTATTCCTCTGTCACGGAAACAATATCATCTCCGATGATTCCTGCAGTACATCCTGTAAGAACAAAGAATGCATCGGCATCCATGATGTCAATTGCACCTTGTATGGTTGTTCGAAGTTTATTCAAACCTCCGAATACTACTTCTCTCTCCAGCATGTTGGTGGAAGGAATGGATACACTTGATACAAAGGCTGAGCTCTTGTTACCTGACTGTCCCTGCTCAGCAGCACATGTCTGCATGCAGCATCCGGGGCCGGAGTGTAATATAGGACAAACTTTATTTATTGCGCCGAGTACTGAATTTATTCCTGCAAGTACACATCCCCCTCGTGGATTCTCTAGTATTTCAGACATTTGCCTCACCTCCCACGATATATTTGAAAGCATCTTCGCTGTACCAGCTTTCTTTGTAAGGAAGCTTCACATGCCTTGACAACTTCTTATTAAAGCCCGGATTTTCCAACTGATCTGCTATCTTGTTACCAAGGAAAATCAATCCGTCATAGCCCATGGTAGGTCTCTTCATATCAAGCACATGAGTTGTCGGTAATCCTAATTTGGCAGCCCATTCCGGAACGCCGATAAAAACATCCGGCTTAATTTTCTGAATCAGATTCACCTGTTCGAAGGGTTGCATATTAGCTATATCAACCACAAAGTCCTTGTGAATGCCATTCAGATATTCAATATCCACCTGGGCGTCGTCATCATAAGTAGGAGTTTCAAGGCCGACTAGTTCCATACCGAAGTCATCAATAAGAGCTGCTGCCGCGAAGCTTCTGCCTGTGCCACCGCATATAAAGACTCGTTTTCCCTGTAATCTGTCACGAATTTTCTTAACAAGCGAAGTAATTCTCTCATGCTCTTTTTCAATGATTTCATCAGCCTCTTTCTCCTTTCCCATTACTTTTGCAATTCCTCTGAACCACTTATCCGTGTTTCTAAGTCCGATTGGCATAACCGTATGTGAATATGGAATATCATATACAGTCTCCAGCTCCTTCATGAATTCATCCGCAAATACCTTACAGATGGAGGTGGAGGCTGCTGCCGAAGGTATCTTTCTTATCTTTTCAAGTGAGCTGTAAAAGGGAATATAGTTTGTCTCTATTCCCAGAAGCCCCAGCATTCGCTCCATCTCTTTCTGGTCTGCATAGCTTATGGATACAGGTGCAAAAAGATTAACAAGGTTATCCTTCTTAGCTACCTTTTCCTTTGACAAAATATATTTTTCGATAGCTATAAAAGCAGCATCAAAACCTGAAGCACATATCTTGGATTTAAAGCCTTCACAGTGTATCGGTACAATTATCGCTTTTTCCGCATCTTTTTGAAGGTCAGCACAGATCGCATCAATATCATCTCCGATAACTCCCGATGCACAGGATGCAAAGACGAATATCAGCTTTGGATCATAGCGTTCAATTGCCTTATTCACTGAGTCGCGAAGCTTTTTTTCTCCTCCGAAAATAACACTCTTCTGATCAAGATTAGTTACGATTATGTGAGGATTCTTAATGTGCTTAACACCTCTGTGGGCCTGACCTACACGGTACATATCAACTGCCAGGGATGTGCAGCCTATGCATCCTTGCGGTGAATGTGCTATGAAAACTGCATCCTCCAATGACATAAGTGCAGCCATACTGTTTATCTGCTGGCACTGAAGTCCCTGTGCAAAACTTCTGTCCGCTTTCTTCAGGCAACCCTTTCTAAAGCTTTCCTCAGCCTTTTTTCCTGTTCCGCCATAATCGTTAACTCTGCCTTTTTTACTTTCTCTTACACCTGAATAAATTTCTGCCATAAGTTCTCTTCCTACTTTTTTATAAAAAAATAAGGTTCACTAATAACACGGCAAATGATTCCGTGCTATCAGTGAACCTCCGGTTGTCCGGTCGGTTAACCTCGCTTTTTAATTTGCAAAAAGAGGTGTTGAAAGGTATCTGTCACCTGAGTCAGGAAGAAGAACAACTATGTTCTTGCCCTTGTACTCTTCTCTCTCTGCTATGATTGTTGCTGCCTTAAGAGCTGCTCCTGAGGATATACCAACAAGTATTCCTTCTGAAAGAGCGAATTTTCTGCCCTCTGTAAAGGCATCCTCATTTTCGATCGCGATTACTTCATCAAAAATCTTTGTATCAAGAACAACCGGTACAAAGCCTGCGCCGATACCCTGAATCTTGTGGGCACCTGCTGTTCCCTTTGAAAGAACGGGGCTTGTTGCGGGCTCAACTGCGATTACCTTTACGTCAGGATTCTTTTCCTTTAAGTATTCGCCTACACCTGTGATTGTTCCGCCTGTACCTACACCTGCGATAAATACATCAACCTTTCCGTCTGTCTGCTCCCAGATCTCAGGACCTGTAGTAGCCTTGTGTGCAGCAGGATTTGCAGGATTCACAAACTGTCCAAGGATGATTGCTCCCTCGATTTCCTTCTCGAGTTCCTCGGCCTTTGCAATAGCTCCCTTCATTCCTTTAGCTCCCTCAGTGAGCACCAGCTCTGCGCCGTAAGCTTTAAGGAGGTTTCTTCTTTCAACACTCATTGTGTCAGGAAGTGTGAGGATCGCCTTGTACCCCTTTGCTGCTGCTACAGCTGCAAGTCCGATTCCTGTGTTACCTGATGTGGGCTCAATAATTGTTGCTCCGGGCTTAAGCTTTCCGCTCTTCTCTGCCTCTTCGATCATAGCAAGGGCGATTCTGTCCTTAACTGATCCGGCAGGATTCAAATACTCGAGCTTTGCAAGAAGTGTAGCGTTTGTTACTCCTGCTTTCTTGCTGTATCCATTAAGTTTAAGAATAGGTGTGTTACCAATAAGTTCCAGTGAACTTTCTTTAATCTGTGCCATGTTTCGTATCTCCCTTCAAATTTGTTAATAGGATAATATCATGCCTTAGTTTATAGTAAAACTAAGTAATTCCGATTGCCAGACATAAGCTTTACTTTTCATTGTTATAGCTTTTACTTATGACTAAATGGCTTGTGATTATCAATCTTGTCGAAATAAGCTGTTATCTTGGTAAGTGCATCCGTAACGCCGCAAGCTACATCAAAGCTTGATATCTGCTTTTTCTCCAGCTGCTTCTGAGCCTGAAAACCAATCTTTTTGCAGACAAGGCTTCTGCAGTCTCTTATAAGCTCCACCTTGGGAAGCGGTTCTCCTCCATGTCCGCAGCCCTTGCCATCTCCGCAGCCTTTCCCGGAGCCGCAGGCATCTCCACTCTTTATGAAGCAATCACCATTGCCTTCCGGACTGCCGGAGTTCTCGTTATTTTCTGTGGTCCCTTCATCGGCTATGACCGGAACAGCTCTGTATTCCTTCTTTTCAAAAGTTGTCCCCTGCACCTCGTATATTGAAAAGCCTTCGGCAGCTCCAAAAGTCAGATCAATATTCACATCGTCCGATGATGCCACCGCTATCAAATATGACATATAAACTCCTTGATCTCTTTTTATACGTTAAACAGGTTCGTTGACAGATAGCGAAGTCCTGTATCAGGGAAGATTACAACGATCTTCTTACCCTTGTTCTCAGGTCTCCCCGCCACCTGTGTAGCTGCAAAAAGTGCTGCACCTGAAGATTCACCAATCAGGATTCCGTCCTTTAACGCAACCTCTCTTGCTGCTGCGTACGCATCAAGCGCTTCAACTGCAATCCATTCATCATATATATTTCTGTCTAAAGTTGATGGTATAAGATTTTCCGGAACTCCTTCAAAGGGATGTACCCCTGTGATTTCATTGTCGGGCTTAGGTTTTTCATCACTTGGAAGTGAACCCGGACCGGGCTGTACTGCCACTACCTTTACATTTGGATTTTTTGATTTAAGATAAGCACCTGTTCCGGAAATTGTTCCACCGGTTCCGACACATGCTACGAGAATATCAACCTCTCCATCTGTATCCTCCCATATTTCAGGGCCTGTTGTTCTCTTATGAACATCAGGGTTTGCAGGATTGGAGCACTGATCCACAAAGCAGATGTTATCTTCTTTAGATAAAACATCGTCCTTAAGGGCCTTAATTGCTGCAATGAAATCCCCCTTTGTTTCCTCCAGGGTCTTGGCAATTACAGGTTCCTCGGTGAGCTTTATGATTGTTCCTCCAAAGGCGTGAATAACCTGGAATCTCTCCTTACTAACCTGATCCTGAACATATACCCTAAAGGGATAGCCCTTGGCAGCTGCTATTGCCGCAAGTCCGATTCCGGTGTTACCGCTTGTTGTTTCTACTACGGTGTCGCCCTTTTTAAGCTTACCGCTCTTTTCAGCATCCTCTATCATAGCGAGAGCAATGCGATCCTTGACGCTCTGATTGGGATTGAAGTATTCAAGCTTGCCTATGACCGTTGCCCCAAGGTCATGGGCATTTTCATATCCTGTGAGCTCAAGAAGCGGTGTTCTTCCAACAAGCTCAGTAATCGATTTGTGTACATTTGCCATTTCTCATACCCTCCTTTACAGAACAAATATCAAATCTTGTAGTCGTCTGAAAGCTCCATCATGCCATACTCGAGAAGGATCTCTTCAAGTCTCTCCTGGGTCATGGGAGTAGGAATAACGAAGTCTTTATTTTCAATTACTGCCTGTGCCAGGTTTCTGTATTCCTGTGCCTGGTTTGAATCAGGCTTATACTCAATAACTGTCTTCTTATTAATCTCAGCATGCTGAACCACGTTGTCACGGGGTACGAAGTAGAGAAGCTTAGTGCCAAGCTCTTTTGAAAATGCTCTGAGAAGATCAAGCTCTCTGTCAACGTTTCTTGAGTTGCAGATGATACCGCCAAGTCTTACTCCGCCTGTTCTTGCATATCTCTGAATACCCTTTGAGATGTTGTTAGCTGCATAGAGAGCCATCATCTCACCGGAAGCTACAATATAAATTTCCTTTGCCTTACCTTCACGAATAGGCATTGCAAAACCACCACAAACTACATCGCCGAGTACGTCATAGAATACATAATCAAGATCATCTGTATATGCTCCCAGGTTCTCAAGCATATTTATTGAAGTGATAATTCCGCGTCCTGCGCATCCTACACCGGGCTCAGGTCCACCGGACTCTACGCACTTTGTTCCGCCAAAGCCTTCCTTCATGATTCTGCCAAGCTCGATATCCTCACCCTCTTCTCTTATGGTGTCGAGAACAGTTTTCTGTGCAAGACCACCAAGTAAGAGTCTTGTTGAATCAGCCTTAGGGTCGCATCCTACAACCATTACTTTTTTCCCGTGCTCAACAAGTCCTGCTGTCAGGTTCTGTGTTGTTGTGGACTTACCGATTCCACCTTTTCCATAGATTGCAATTTGTCTCAGTTCTGCCATTTTTTTCATCTCCTCTTTCTTTATGTTGAATTTTCTTAATTCGCTTCTTCTTCGGCTATCGCAAATACTCTGTTAAACTCACAGATAAGATCTGCAATTCCTTCTATTCCGACTGAAAGTCTTAAGACTCTGTCGTTTATTCCGTTCTTTTCAAGAACGTCCTTTGGAACATCCGCATGCGTCTGTGTCACCGGATAGGTTATAAGTGTCTCTGTTCCTCCAAGGCTCTCCGCAAAATATATGAGCTGCACGTTGTTTAGTATTGAGTGTGCAAACTCTACCGAATCCACTTCGAAGGTAACCATCGCACCAAAGCCTCTTGCCTGTTTTTTCATGATGTCGTAGCCTGGGTGCTCCGGAAGTCCGGGATAGATCACCTTTGTCACATGAATGTTTGTCTGTAAATACTTTGCAAGGGCCAGAGCGTTTTGCTGGGCTCTCTCAAGTCTTACCGCAAGCGTTCTTATTCCTCTAAGAATCAGCCAGCTGTCAAATGGGCTAAGCCCTGCGCCTGTTGTCTTATAGATAAACCTCAGTTTTTCATCCAGCTCCTCGTCCTTTACAACAAGGAAACCGCCTATCGTGTCGTGATGTCCTCCCAGGAATTTTGTTCCCGAATGAACAACTATGTCTGCTCCGAAATCCAGTGGATTCTGAAAATACGGTGAAAGGAAGGTGTTATCAACTATTAAAAGCAGTCCCTTTTCCTTCGCTATCTTCGAAAGCTTTTCAAGATCCGTTACATTCATCATCGGATTGGTCGGAGTCTCAAGATATATCGCTTTTGTATTTTCATTTATAAAAGGTGTCACATCATCTCTGCTAAGATTGGCCGCTGAATATGTAAGACCGTTTTTTTTACTTATCTCGTTGAAAAGTCTTATGCTTCCGCCGTAGAGATCCGAATCGATGATGAAATGATCTCCGGGCTTAAACAGCTCCATGACGGCTGCTATGGCTGCCATTCCACTGGCAAAGGCCATTGCGTCTTTTCCGTTTTCAAGATATGCAACTATCGATTCTAGCTGCTTTCTTGTCGGATTCTGCATTCTTGTGTAGTCGTATCCGGTGCTCTCCCCCAGACCCGGATGCGCAAAGGTAGCTGTCTGATATATTGGAAAGCTTATGGCTCCCCACTGATCCATAAGATTTCTGTCCAGCTGCTGACACTTTGTATCTATGCTGCAATGCACTTCTGTACATTTATTGCATCCATTGCAAACCATAACTTACTCCTCCGACCTTCGACCTAATTGGCTACTACTTGCTGTGGTTTTCTTAGGTCAGTCTTTTTGTTATTCTTTTCTTGCTTCTATAGCCCTGTGCAGGCTATCAAGCGCTGTCCTTATCACAACTTTCGGACTTGCTATATTTATTCTTTCAAACAGGGCTGTCTCTTTTCCGAAGATTATTCCACCGTCCAGCCAGAGCTTTGCTTCATCAACTACGAGGTGCTTTAAATCGTGATAGTCATCTGTCACCTCTGAAAAATCGAGCCATATAAGATATGTCCCTTCAGGTTCGATGAGCTTGACCTCAGGAAGATTTTTCTCAAGGTAATCTCTTACGAATGCAAGGTTCCCGGTGAGATATTCTTTTAATTCATCAACCCATTCTCCGCCCTTCCTGAAGCAGGATATGGTAGCGGCAAGTCCCATCGCATTGGGCTGACTGTAACCGGCTGCTTCATTCTCTCTTCTGAACGCATCTCTCAATGTCTTATCCGGAATCAGGATATTAGCAACCTGAAGTCCTGCCATATTGAAGGTCTTGCTGGGAGATGTTCCAATCACAAGATTTTTAATGTACTTCTCACCAAGCTTTAGAAATGATATATGCTTATATCCCGGATAAATGAAGTCCGCGTGTATCTCATCCGAAAAAATGATCACATTGTATTTAAGGCAGATATCACCAAGCTTTTTCAGCTCCTCTTTTTTCCACACTCTTCCTACAGGGTTATGCGGACTGCACAGAAGGAAAAGCTTTACATTGTTTTCCTTTACCTTCTTTTCAAAATCATCAAAATCGATTTCATAATGTCCGTCTCTGTTTACGAGCTGGTTGTTTATACACTTTCTTTTATTTAGAAGAATTGTTTCCTTAAAGGGATAGTAGACAGGCTCCTGAATTATCACGCTGTCTCCCTCATATGTATAAGCCTTTATTGCCATGGCAATGGAATAAACCACTCCCGGAACAACCGTAGTCCAGTCCTTTTTAATCTCCAGACCATGCCGGTTCTTAAACCATTTGTATACAGCTTCGTGATACTCTTCACATGGATCCGTATATCCGAAAATTCCATGATCTACACGCTTTCTGAGATCACTTATGATTTCATCGGGAAGCTTAAAATCCATATCCGCAACCCACAGTGGAAGCAGGTCGGTTCTGCCCATTCGCTGCATTCCAAAGTCGAATTTCAGACTGGCTGTTCCTTTTCTGTCGATTACTTTGTCAAAATCATATTTCCCCATACAACAACCTCTCAATGTTTCAGTACGCAGTTTTCAAAATTTTGCAGATGCTCTGTCTTCAAAATCTCTATGCCAGTACTCCGCCCATCTCTTCCAGCAGTTTTATATATCCGTCCAGCCTGTAAAGCGAGTCTCCGACTTCTCCCGGCATTTCAAAGGATGCAATGCCGTGATCCTTTAGCTCGTAGGAAGCTCCCGGTCCGATTTTCGCTGCAAGTACAAAGTTGCAATCAAGAAGCGCTTCAACGCCTTTTTTTAATTTTTCGTTATCATGACTTCCACCGTTGCAGACAGGAATAACAAATCTCTGCTCTATCTCTTCGTAGTTGCCGTCCTCATCCACATCTACGATGAGAAAGCTCTCCGCTCTTCCAAAATGCTGATCAACATATCTGTTATCCGTAGATGCAATTGCTACGCGATATACTGCGTTTCCCATTGATGAACCTCTCTTTTTATCCATGTGAAAAGGTGCTTCTGACATTCAGTCTGTTCTGATAAACAAGCTTGCTGTATTCGGATACTCCCGGAACTCCCACAGCATCTGCACGGCAATGAGCGCAGTGCCTGAATACCTTGATGTACTGCTCTGCATCCTCTCTGGCCTTTTCAAGAAGTTCGCAGGTAGGTCTTTCAATATCTTTAAGCTTATGCTGAGGAATAAGAGGAATGATGTTGTAGATGATAGCCCCTGCTTCCTTCACTGTTTTTGCGATCTCACTAATGTGATGATCGTTGATTCCGGGAACAAGAACTGTGTTGATTTTTATTGTGACTCCCGCATCAGCAACCTTTTTGATTCCCTTTAACTGATTTTCAATAAGAATCTTCGCTGCCTCTACTCCTTCGATCTTCTCACCGTGATAGATGATGTAATCATTGAGCTTAGCCTCAATCTCCGGATCTACTGCGTTAACCGTAACCGTAAGAGTATCAACACCTGCATCTATGACTTCCTGTGCTCTCTCATTTAGAAGTAAACCATTGGTACTCATACATTTAAGAAGCTCCGGATGTGCCTCGCCGATTTTTTCAAAGGTTTGAAGCGCATAGTCGGTTGCCAGTGTATCTCCCGGTCCTGCAATTCCTGCAACCTTGATACTCGGTACAAGTTCTATTGCCTTTCCTATGAAATCATTTGCTTCATCAGGGGATATTACTTTAGATGTAACTCCCGGTCGCTGCTCCACATCGTTTATGCTTCTGTCACAGAATCTGCAGGCTATGTTACAGCCGGGACTCACCGGAAGATGAATTCTTCCCGCATTAAATTTGCACCCACCAAAGCAAGGGTGGTTTTTCTCAAGTTCTTCAATTGATCTAGCCATATGAATAATCTCCCTTATAGACAAACGCTGCCGGACAGCGTCTTTTTAGAATCTAACCTTTGTGCTTTTTTCAAGCTGCACGATCCTGCCATCGTGTACCGTTATAAGAACCGTTCCATACTTTACTTCCGAAACCTGCTTTTTGATTTCTTCCCAGATCTTTTCATCATCCTTTTCCATAGTCATCTCTCCTCTTATCTAAAAAGCCTATAGAGATTGAGCTTGTTGCTCTCTGCTCTAAATTTATACAGATTATGCGGTACATTGTCTTTCGCGTAAAGCATACTAATCTTATAGGCAAATATAAGTTTTAGTTTTACCTTGCCGTAAAACCTTTATTCATCGCAAAAGCATATGCCAGGCGACCGTGCTTGCATGTCCATCTGGCTTCGCAATTGTTTAAAAGGATATCTCTATTCACCTACCTTGTCAATGGGTGAATATAATCACTTTATCCGAGTGAATTTAACATGTGTGCCTTCTATTTCTCAAATTGACGCGAGTATGCTATGCCTCTCTGCACAAGTGTCTATTTCAGCTAAAATTCATCAAAACAAAGCAAAATGGACACTAGATAACCTATCTGATTAGTTATCTAGTGTCCACGTATCTATTTTTGACACTCGTGAACTTATCATGATGATTACTGAGTGTCCATGAATTTATTTACTAAAGTGTCGTATCCTAAGCTCCACGCCGGTATCTTCAGATAGCTGCCTGCATTTCTCAATGTCTTCCTCCGGCAGAACATCGACGATTGACCACTTTACATCCTTTATCTGCTTCTTGCATTTGGTAGCAAAATCAATCATCTTTTCAAAACCGCTTTCATACTGAGGTCTTGTGACTTCCTGATATTTCACAGAATCAGGAGCATTAAGACTGATTGATACACTGTCAATTACTTTTGCAAGCTCAGGAACTATGTTTCTTCCGTTCTGCTCATTGCCAAGTCCGTTGGTGTTGAGGCGGGTCTTAAGTGACTTCTCCTCCTTAGCTAATTTTGCTGCATCCAATAGAATGTCCAGCTCACAGGTTGGCTCCCCATATCCGCAAAACACAAGCTCATCAAATCCTGTAAAATCATAATTTCTTATCGCATCAAGCACCTCTTCCTTAGAAGGATTTACCTGGTGCCACAGTGTATCGGAGCTCCCTACTCCATCCTTCTGAAATCGTATGCAAAAGGTGCATCTGCAATTGCATTTGTTTGTTATGTTTGCATACACTGAATTCTTGTATGTATATAAAATGTCTGCCATTTTTCTCATTCTCCTCCGGTTAAAACTCAATATTCAAAGATTGTCTTCTTAACACCAACTCCATCAAAGGCTACCGCAGCTATATAGAAAAACAGTGCACTTCCTCCTGACTGAACAAAACTTCCCGCAAAGGCTGAGAGGATGGCTGTTTTTGTTCCGAAGAGCAACATCTCAGCTATGTAATATCCGGTTGCTGAAATGAAAAATGAAATAATCGGAGCTGCCATATTGCGCTTATTAAGAAGTGATGATTTGCGACTTGTAAATGGCAGAACAATCAGCATCTTAATAATCACGGTTGCTATAGTCCACATGGGAGCTGTAAGAAGATCTGCAAGTCCTCCACCAACTGCGCCAACCAGCATCGCATAAGGCGTAGGAAGCAGTGCTGCTGCCAGGTAAATCACGGTATCACCAAAATGAACATATCCTCCATTTACACCAACCGGTATATGGAAAATGTACGCAGTGAAAATGGTGGTAAGTGCCGCAAGAACTCCTGTGTAGGCCATAAGTCTTGTCTTTGAGTTAATGTTGTCTTTTTTCATAGTGTCTCTCCTCCTTATGTTTTGTCATGAGATAATCCATGACTGTTTTGTCTTAGAAGTATCACATCTGCAGAAATTCTCAGGCTCAAAAATTTGAATTCCTCAGAATCTTCTCAAACCCGGTTCCATAATTTCCGTCCTCTTCCTTTGTTGCTGATATTGCTTTGTTTATAAACTCAGTAGTGTCTGAAACGGCATCCGTTATGTTTTTCCCATTCAGGACATTTCCGAGAAGCGATGCTGCAAACAGATCTCCTGTTCCGGAATACCCCCGTCCGTTATAGCTGCATTCTATTATGTTTGTTCCACCTTCATGGACCACCATATTGCACAGCTTGTCATTCTCTATAAAAATGCCTGTAACTACCACGCTCTGCTTATCATGTGCTCTAACTTTATTTGCTATGTTCTCGATTTTCTTAAGATGATTTCCTTTAGCTGTATCCCGAACAATCTGCGCAGCATCGACTCCTGCAAGTATGCACAACTCTGTGAGATTCGGAGTGATAATATCTGCTATCGATACCATCTTTTTTATCCTGGATAGTAGTCCGTCGGAATAGTTTGAATAACACTCTCCTCTGTCTCCCATGACGGGATCTACCAGTAAAACAGTCTCCTTTTTGTTGAATGTCTCCACAAAATCAAGAACGTAATCTGCTTCTCTTTCGTAGGGAATGTAACCTGTCAGGATTCCATCAAACTCCGCCTCCATCTTCTTCCATTCCTCTGTGCAATGCCTTACCATGTCCTTAGTGTCATGCATGTAAAATGAATGGAAACCTGTCTGTGCCGTAAAGAGTGCCGTCGGCACCGGATTGACCTCTACTCCCATAGACGACAGAACTGAAATATCAGCTATAAGCGAGCACTTTCCAAATCCTGATAAATCATTAATTGCTGCAACCTTCATACCTTATATATGTCTCCTGTTGTTTTTAATAACTTATGTGCCACTATACAGCATCTCTGATTATATAAATATAGTCACTTTTGATACTTTTTACATAACCAGTTCGAATTGTGAAAAATACACATTGTTTCTTTTACACTTACCCTATAGAATAATAGGTGAATACAATTCCATAACCACCATTTAAGGCGGTCGAAGTAATAATTAGCAAGTATTCGAAAAAATAATCCACGGAGGTTACTATGTTTTCAACAAAAGGAAGATATGCTCTCAGAATCATGATAGACCTGGCGCAGCAGCATTCTGAAGAGCTTGTACCATTAAAAGACACCGCCGAGAGAATAGGCGTTTCAAAAAAATATCTGGAAATAATTGCAAAGGACCTGGTAAAAGCAAAGCTGATTTCTGCTACAAGCGGAAAGCATGGCGGCTATGCCCTTACCAGATCCCCTGAAGAATATACTGTCGGTGAAATTATTGAAATTATGGAAGGCCCCATAGCTCCTATAGCATGCCTTCTTCCCGATGCCGAGGATTGTCCTCGTGTGGAATCCTGTCCTACCCTTCCTATGTGGAAGGAATTTGCCCAGATAGAGCATGATTTTTTCTTTGGAAAGAAGCTGAGTGACTTAGTTCACTAAATGGGCCATCCCCTCATCAGGCGATTTATGTCCGCGCAAAACCATCGTCTCCCGGACGATGGGCGCCCCGAGGGGAGGGCAAGGAGAATCACTCATACGCAAAGGTCTTCAAAAATCTCTTCGCCCTCTCCGTCCGTGGCTCTTCAAAAAACTTCTTAACATCCTTGGTTTCTTCAACAATTTCTCCCTTGTCAAAAAATACGATTCTGTCTGCCACTGCTTTTGCAAAGGCCATCTCGTGTGTAACAATTATCATGGTCGAACCTGACTTAGCCAGCTCCAGCATGGTCTGCAAAACCTCATGAACCATTTCAGGATCAAGAGCAGCAGTTACTTCATCAAAAAGAAGAACATCCGGATGCATGAGCAGAGCCCTGACAATTGCTACTCTCTGCTTCTGTCCGCCGGAGAGCTGTCTCGGATAATAGTCCTTTTTATCTGCAAGTCCCACCTTATCAAGAAGTTCAAGAGCCTCTCTTATGGCGTCGTCCTTTATTCTCTTTTGCACTTTGATTGGAGCCAGAATTGTATTTTCAAGCACCGTCTTATGCGGGAAAAGATCGTAGGACTGGAAAACCATCCCGATTTTCTGCCTAATGTTACTGATGTCCTTTTTATCAGGTTCAACGGGAAGTCCGTCCACCGTGACTACGCCGCCCTGAATCTCCTCAAGACCGTTCAGGCACCTTAAGAATGTACTTTTTCCACAGCCGGAAGGACCTATAATAACCACGACCTCTCCCTTTTTTACAGAGAGATTTATGTCCTTTAAAACTACGTTGTTACCGAATTCTTTATGTAAATGTTTTACTTTAACGAGCTCGCTCATCTTACGCCCACCTTTTCTCAAGCTTTACTGCAAATCTGCTAATCGGCCAGCAAACCAGGAAATATAACAAAAACACAACTGCGAAAATCCCAAATGCTGCATCGGGAGAAGCTTTTCTGTTGGCCTCGATTATCTGCTGCGCCACCTTCAAAACCTCAACGATTCCGATCATCATCACAAGTGAAGTGGTCTTAACCATTCTTGTGACGAGGTTTATGGATAGCGGAATAAGTCGTCTTATTGTCTGCGGAAATATTATGAAAAAGTGCACCTGAAATTTATCCATGCCAAGCGCATATGCTGAATCATACTGAATTCTTGGTATGCTTTTTATAGATCCCCTTACCAGGTCTCCCATCTCTGCAGTTCCCCAGAAAACGAAAACTATGATCGCGGAAAGCTCCGCAGAAATGTTCATACCAAACACTCTGGTCGTTCCGAAATAGACAATGAATAAAAGTACCATCTGAGGCATTATCCTGACTATCTCAAGATATACTCTGAAGAAAAGTCGTATAATCCTGTTCTTCGCTGTCATAAGCACTCCCACGATAAGTCCTAGAACAATACTTATGGCAACCGATATCAGGCTTATCTCCACCGACACCCAGAGTCCCTTCAGGAGCCTTATCATATTGGTGCCTTTAAAAAGCACATCAATCCCCAAACTCTGCATATCGCACTCTCCTCTCTATGATCGATCCAAGTATTGACACAGGAAGCAGCATTATCAGGTAATACACTACAAGTAAAAACAGACATTCAATTGTCTTTGCATACATTCCTATGAGATCCTTTGCTGTGAACATAAGATCCATCAGACTGATCGTCGAAAATACTGAAGTTTCCTTAAGAAGGAATATAACGTTAGCCATGATTCCCGGCATGCTTACCGAGAACGCCTGAGGAAGTATTATGTCAAAAAAGACCTGGCCTTCCGTCATCCCAAGAGAAAGAGCGCTTTCACTCTGAACCTTATCTATGGACTCAAGACCGCTTCTAAAGGTCTCTATCATGTAGGCTCCGCCGATGAGACCAAGTCCTAAGATGCCACAAAGCTCCGCTGATATTTTTAGTCCAAGCTTTGGAAGTGCAAAGTAGATAAAGAAAAGCTGAACCAGCAGCGGAGTGTTTCTGAAAAGCTCTATGTAAATTGTCAGCACCTTTTTCACAAACGGAATCTTAAAGTAGATGGCCCAGGCCCCTGACAGCCCTATGGCGAAAGCTGTCAGGATACCGATCAAGCCTATTTTAACAGTAAGGAGTAGTGCCTCGTTATATAGTGGTATGTATGATCTGAGCACGTTTAAATCCATGATTACTCTGCCTTGCCACCCTCAACTACAAGAGTGTTCTCATAATCTGCTCCGTAGGTATCAAGAAGTGTTGCTTCATAATCCTTGTGGAAGAAGTTGTCGTTACCGATTGTCTCAATCTCATCGTTGAGCCATGTAAGAAGTGTCTCATTGCCCTTTGTTACTGCAGGTGCGATTGTGTCTGCATCACCCAGTGAAGGAATTCCTACAGTGTAGCCCTCGTTCTCAAGTGAAAATGCGATAACCTCTGTATTATCGTTAGCCCATGCAACGCCGTTACCGTTTTCGAAGGCTGTCTTAGCCTCTGCGTATGCATCATACTTCTGAAGCTTGATATCGGGGTAGTTTTTCTCAAGATATGTCTCAGCTGTTGTTCCTGAAATTACGATGATCTGATCATCAGCTGTAACATCGTCAAGGCTCTCAACCACTTTGTCTGAAGGTGATACAACGCCAAGTGCTACGTTCATATAAGGAAGTGCGAAATCAACCTCCTGAGCTCTCTCCTCAGTAACCGTGAAGTTTGCAAGGATGATGTCCACCTTACCGGTCTGAAGATACTCAATTCTGTTAGCTGCTTCGGTTGATACATAGTTGATATCTACGCCAAGGTCCTCACCGATCTTCTCTGCAAAGTATACGTCGTAGCCTGCGTACTCACCGTTTTCATCAACGTAACCGAAGGGACTCTTATCTGAAAATACTCCGATGTTGATTGTTCCGCTCTCCTTGATCTCATCAAGTGTTCTGTAAACCTTTGCTGTATCCTCTGTTGCATCTTCTGTGGCTTCGCTTGTTTCTTCAGCAGCATCTGTTGTAGCTGTCTCTTCCTCTGCGATTGTTGTGTCTGCTGATGCACTGTCAGATGAATCAGCCTTAGCTCCGCAACCTGCAAGTGAAGATGCGATAAGCGCTCCTGATATAAAAAGTGTTCCCATTTTTGTAAGTAGATTCTTTTTCATAATTAAATTCTCCTCTCTTCTACCAATTATTTTTTGACCTAAAGCATTTGCAGTTTGCTTTTACTGCTTGCTGTTTGCTTTTGTTGAAAATGATGATACAATCTATTTACCTACTGTGTCAATATGTTTTACTATAAGCTTTAGTTTTCACCTACTATAACCAAAGCATATTGCTTTAGACGCTAAATAAGGATAAAGTATTAGATAAGGAGAATTGCATGTTCTAATCGTTCCCTTTACTCGCCCTTTTCACCCATTCGGGAAGCCACACTTATCACAGAACTTAGCCTGCATTTTTATTCTTGCACCGCATTGCTTACAGGTTATCCACTCACCGTCATCATGACTGCTCTGTTGTCCATTATCAGATTCTGTAGACGTTTCCGTGCTCTGCCCTGCCTCAGGTGTCTTCCATGCATCAGGAGTCTGCATTGTCCAAGGCTCATTATTTTGCTTTTTCCACTCTTTTGCCTTTTCAGAAGCCTTCTTGATAAATCCCGGCATCTCAAACTTCTTTCCAGACAGTTTCGTAAATAATATCATGCCAACTGAAGCAAGTATCAGTAAGATAGACACCATCAGCAACGTGCCAGCAAATTTCGTCACGCTAAGATATGAATATGCCTCATGTATGTTATTAGCAGACATATCTATATATTTCTCAGAGCTCTGGAAATTCTTTCTGCTTATGTAATAAATCAGATCAGCTATAAATCCTACAGCCGAGAAGCATATTGCTGTAAGTGCACCTCTGAACAAATTTTGCTTAATATCACGCTTTTTCATTCCAATAAAAACAACCAGGAATGTGGTGAGCGCCATTACAAAGAAGTAAATCAGAGCTACAAGCCATAGCCATTTTCCAAAGGCTCCAGCCTTAAAGCCGTTTCCACCGCCATCTATATCATCCAGATCGGCATCAACATCATCAGGGGGTGTTCCATTCTTACTATATGTAATAGCAAAGGCATAGGTGGAGATATTACCGGCAGTATCGGTGGAAGTTATCTTAAAGTCATTTTCACCATCCGTCAGATCCAGATTCAAAGAGAAGCTTCCATCCTCGTTCTTCTCTGTCTCAGTATCATTAACCATTAGCACCGCATCGGCTTCCGTTTTTCCTGTAAGAATAATATTTTTTTCATCAGTTACTATACCGTTAAGTGCTTCATAGATTTTCAGGTCCGGAGGAATAACATCAACGGTAACAATTACATCATATGAATACCAGATATTGTCATCAGCCTGATATCTGATACGAAGTGAGCAGGAGGTATCACCTACGGGAATAAGGTGGTTACCGCCATCATTAAGAACAAATTCCTCTTCCCGCTGATCGTCAATCTTTGTATAAACAGTTTGCTCTATAGCATTTTCATAGGAAAATGTGTAGTTAGTGGAGTTTATGGTATCACTCTCCGAAAGCTCCATCCAAAACTTATCCGGTCTTGCAGTCAGATAAATTGTCTTCTTAAGTGGCTTGGATATTCTGCCTGAACTATTTTGCACTGTAACAGAGCACTCCACTACCTTTGCCCCGTCCTTATACTCAATCGTAGCTATATCACCACTGTCTTCGCGAATAGCTATAAGCTGCTCCGCTTCAGAACCATCAACCTTATAATCAATGCAATAGCTCTTATCTTCCCAGGTAGCATATTCAGAGATATCTATATCTACGCTCTTCGTTATAGGATTTACAGTCACTTTGTAGTCTTCAATTGCATCAGGCTCGTCTGTGGGATTACTAAATGCAAAAGAATTACTGGTAACCATTCCGACATAGCGCATATAATCCTTGTCATAATATGTAAAAATCTGAAGGTAATAATTATCGTAGGAGTTGACGTCCTTTAACGAAACTTTGGTTTCTGTTATCTCGCCCTCATATCCGTAACCTGTGCCAAGAACCCGGTAGTCATCCATATTTTCATCTGTACCGAGTCTGATCTCGTAATTGTAATTCCTGCCATCCGGCTGTGATACCCTGAAGGAAACCGGAATATTGCACTCCTCATCAATATTTCCTACCTTCAAAGAATCAATGACCATAGGCTCTTCTTCAGCATAGGCCGCTACCTGAAGTTCATCATTGGAGCCCTTATCGTAGATCAGCTTCCACTGTCCTCTCTTAGCATTCCTTACTATGATAAAAACAGTGGAATCGCTCTGAACATATTCAACATCTGATGAATTTAAAGACACCTCATTATCATCCGGATCCTTCAGGGATAGCCGCAGGTCACTCTTTTCAAACATAATACTTATATAAAATGTTCCGCCATCCTTATCCAGATAATATACATTTTTCTCTTTTATTTCCGCCTGTACTTTGACAGGAAAAGCAATCAAAATACAGCAGATAATTGTCATAAGAAATCCTAAAAGCTTCAGCCTTTTTTGCATTACACACATAGTCACTTCTCCCCAATCAGTCAAAACTTACATATGGATAGTATCCGCAAAAGCCCATTCTGAAAGCTACCTGCTGTCCGCTTCCATTCTTTCCTCTGAGTCCCATATAGGCTTCTATTCTGCCTGATGATACTTTATACCACCCGTATTCTAATACGCCGTGCAATTCATCTTTCCATTTTTTTATGATATCCAAATCTATTGAGCCATCTCCGGCTATGCCATATCTATATGCACTTTCCGTAGCAGCCATCGTATGCCCATATTGCCCCTTTACTTTTATCCTTGGCAGCTCAATGTTTGGTCCGACCGGCATGTCAAGGCTCATCCCATAAACACCCTCTCTGGTCTTTCCAAGAACAAAGCTCTGATATGTCATATTTCCGATTTTCCAATCGATTTTCCCACATTCAATTTCACCAAACAGCTTAAACGTAGAATTAAATGCAAAATCCTTCTTGAAAAAATTGGCACCTATCTTTGTCTCTTCAAACTTCATAATGCAGAGATCATCTCCAAGCCAGCTGGCAAGAGAAGGTGATACCGCTTTAAGTGATGCAACACTAATATCTGTCCCGCCCTCAAGAGTAGCACCTGCAAGTCTTTCGCTAAAGCTTCTGGCATTATCCTG
>JAEEGF011315986.1_pt1 | contig 30258 bp, 16 predicted proteins | sample 9134171 | NCBI WGS metagenome assembly JAEEGF01 (sample SAMN16246542, study PRJNA631951) | gut metagenome | biome: gut microbiome; feature: rumen; material: AP-attached | host: Bos | place: Iran: Karaj | collected 2018-10 | reverse complement strand
CTATACAATAATTGTTTACGTTATCCATCTTGCCTTCAAGCTCAGTGAGTTCGTGATAATGAGTGGCAAAAAGTGTCTTGGCTCCAAGAATCTTCCTGTTACTGATGTGCTCGGTAACTGCCCAGGCTATGGCAAGACCGTCATAGGTTGAAGTTCCTCTTCCGATCTCATCAAGAATAAGAAGTGAATCGGGAGTGGCATTCCTGAGAATGTTGGCAACTTCATTCATCTCCACCATAAAGGTGGACTGACCGCTTCCGAGATCATCCGAAGCACCTACTCTGGTGAATATTCTGTCAACAACACATATATCGGCCTTATCAGCGGGAACAAAGCTTCCGATCTGAGCCATGAGTACTATGAGCGCTGTCTGCCTCATATAAGTTGATTTACCGGCCATATTCGGACCTGTGATAATGGATATACAGTGCTTCTTATTGTCAAGGTAAGTGTCATTTGAAATAAACATCTCGGCTGTATCCAGCATTTTTTCCACAACCGGATGTCTTCCGTTTTTGATGTTTATTATGCCTTTATCATTCAGCGTCGGCTTAACATAATGATTTTTCTCCGCAACACTTGCAAGGGAAGCATATACATCCAAAAGAGCAATGGCTTTAGCCGTAGTCTGTATTCTGTCAATTTCAAGAGCAATGGAATCTCTGATCTTACAGAACATCTCATACTCAAGATTGTTAAGCTTATCCTGAGCATTTAAGATGGTATCTTCCAGTTCTTTCAGCTCCGGAGTGGTATATCTTTCTGCATTTGTGAGAGTTTGTTTTCTAATAAAGTATTCAGGAACCTTGTCCTTAAAGGAATTGGTTACCTCAAAGGAATAGCCGAAGACATTGCTGTACTTGATCTTAAGGTTCTTTATCCCTGTTTTTTCCTTTTCATCTTCTTCAAGTTTGGCAAGCCAGGATTTACCGTTGGTTCCGGCTTCTCTGAAATGGTCGATATCCGAATCAAAGCCTTCCTTGATGATACCGCTTTCTTTTATGGTAAGAGGCGGCTCTTCAACTATGGCGGCATCTATTATGTCATGGATATCCTTAAGGGAATCCAGTCTTTCATAGAGTGTGGTAAGTTCAGGATCGTCCTGAACATCCAAAAGAGATGTCTTTATTGCGGGAATCATCTTTATTGAATTCCTGAAAGCCAGAAGATCCCTGGGATTAGCTGTTTTAAAGATGATCTTGGACATCAGTCTTTCAAGGTCATATACAGGGTTAAGATACTCTCGAACTTCTTCTCTTGTTACAACATTTTTCAAAAGAGTGTCTACCGCTCCCTGCCTTTTTATGATTTCCTCCCTGTCAATCAGAGGCTGTTCTATAAAGCTTCTAAGAAGTCTTGCTCCCATTGCGGTCTTTGTTTTATCCAAAATCCACAACAAAGTGCCTCTCTTTTGCTTGTCCCTCATAGTCTCCACAAGTTCAAGATTTCTCCTGGTGGAACTGTCGAGAAGCATATACTTACTTGCCAGATACGGATAAATATGAGTGATATTGGATATGTCTGACTTTTGCATATCGATAAGATACTGCAAAAGAGCTCCAGCAGCCACAACTCCGTTAGGGAAGTCATCAACACCAAGACCTATTAGAGATGAAACCTTAAAGTGCTTTAGCAAAAGCTTTTTGGCCGAATCTTCGTCAAAATAATGAGAATCAAGAGGATTCACAAAAACCTGAAGCCTGTTTTTTATATCCTCGATATCAATACCGCTTAATGTAAAGGCATCATTACAGATAATCTCTGAGGGCGAATATTTTCCTATCTCATCCAGTGCAGAGCGTAGATTATCTACCTCTGTCAGGTAATAATCTCCTGTAGTTACATCAGCCACAGAAATTCCTATTCTGTCAGGCGTATAGAGAATACTCATGAGATAATTATTCTTGGTTTCTTCAAGGGACTGCATGTTTAAGTTGGTTCCCGGAGTCACAATTCTTGTGACTTCCCTTTTTACAATTCCCTTGGCGAGCTTTGGATCCTCGGTCTGCTCACAGATGGCAACCTTATAGCCTCTTGAAACCATCTTTGTCAGATATGAATCCACAGCATGAAAAGGAACTCCGCACATGGGAGCCCTTTCCTCTAAACCGCAAGCTTTACCGGTAAGTGTTAATTCCAGCTCTTTTGATGCAATACGTGCATCATCAAAGAACAATTCATAGAAATCACCAAGCCTGTAAAAAAGAATGCAGTCCTTATTTTCCTCCTTAGTATGCAGATAATGCTGCATCATGGGAGATACTTTATCTATATCAACGTTATCAAAACAAATGTTGCTGTCCACAACAAAACTCCCCTGTTCCTAAAAAATTTCTTAGATACGATGCCCCATATAATAAAAACCATGGCATTCATCAAGACTGACCTCAACAAGCTCCCCAATAAGCTCATCGGTGCCGGGAAAATGAACAAGCGTGTTATTACTCATTCTTCCTGTCAAAAGACTGCTGTCGTGCTCATTTACACCTTCAACAAGAACTGCTTCACATCTTCCCTGAAGCTTTTCTGTCTGCTGTTTAGCTGTTTCCTGAACAACTTTAAGGAGTCTGTCAAAGTTCTCCTTAACTTCCTTCTCCGGTACCTGATCCGGGAATCCTGCGGCAGGAGTACCGGTTCTCTTTGAATAAATAAAAGTAAAGGCATTATCAAAATGAGCTTTTTTTACAACATCTATGGTATCATCCACATCAGAAGCGGTCTCACCGGGAAATCCCACAATAATATCTGTCGTGATAGCCACATCAGGAAGCTTGGTCCTGATCTTGTCTACAAGAGCAAGATAATCATCCTTGGTATATTTGCGGTTCATTCTTCTTAATATCTCAGTATTCCCGGACTGGAGTGGTAAATGAATATGCCTTGCTATCTTAGGATTTCTTGCTATTGTATCAAGCAGTTCATCTGAGAAATCCTTGGGATGAGGCGTCATGAAGCGTACTCTCTCAAGACCTTCTACCTTACAGACTTCCTCAATAAGTTTGGCAAAAGAAATCTTGCTGGGATCGTCATCCTTAAAATCAAGACCGTAGGAGTTTACATTCTGCCCAAGAAGCATTACTTCCTTAACTCCGTCTTTAGCAAGCTTCTCACACTCTCTGATAATATCCTTGGGTGATCTGCTTCTTTCTCTGCCTCTAACATAGGGAACTATACAATAGGTGCAGAAATTATTGCAGCCAAACATAATATTTACGCCGGATTTAAAGGGATATTTCCTGAATACCGGAAGATCCTCTACAATCTTATCTGTTTCTTTCCAGATATCTATTATCATTCTGTCGGATTCAAGACAGGTGCATAAAAGCTCTGCAAATTTAAAAATATTGTGAGTTCCGAAAATAAGGTCTACAAAACGATAACTCTTTTGGATTTTTTCTACCGCATTCTGCTCCTGCATCAGGCATCCGCAGATAGCAATTTTCATATGAGGATTATTCTTTTTAAAATTACTGCACTGACCAAGACGACCGTAAACGCGCTGATCCGCATTATCTCTTACTGTACAGGTGTTATAGATAACAAAATCAGAGTCTTCCGATTCAGATTCCTCATAGCCCACAAGCTTAAGTATAGCCACAAGCTTCTCGGAATCTCTGGCATTCATCTGACATCCAAAGGTCACTACGCAGGCTTTTGGTTTTCTTCCCAGGTTTTCTTCCAGATCCTTTACATAGCCCTTGGCTTTTTCGATAAAATCAAGCTGTCTTAAGCTCTCGGCGTCACTAATTTCATTTTTATTACTGTTTAAAACATTTATTTCTTTCATTACTCTTAAAACTCTTTTCCGTATTTATCAACAATTCGAAGCAGTATTTCTACAACTTTACGCATTTCCTGAATTGAAGCGTACTCATATTTGCCGTGATAGTTGTAGCCTCCGGTGCAAAGATTGGGACAAGGAAGCCCTTTATATGACAATGCTGCTCCGTCTGTTCCTCCTCTTATGGGAGTTTCCACACAGGTTACACCCGCCTCGGCCATAGCTTTTTCAGCATTTTCAATCAAATGCATATGAGGACGAATCTGATTTATCATGTTTTTGTACTGATCTTTAATGGTGGCTTCTACTGTGCCTTCGCCGTATTTTTTATTGAGAAAATCTGCCGCAGCGGCAAATAATTTCTTTTTCTCTTCAAAAAGCATTTCGTCATGATCGCGAATGATATATGATGCTGTTGCAGATTCAGTACCGCCCTTTACCTCAGTGAGATGGAAAAATCCCTCTCTTTTCTCTGTATACATGGGATTCTGGAAAACAGGTAACAGGGAATGGAACTCATAGCAAAGAAGTGCTGCATTTATCATTTTTCCCTTGGCATCACCGGGATGTACACTTCGTCCGTGAACATTGATAACTCCCTCAGCTGCGTTAAAGTTTTCATATTCCAGTTCACCCAGCTTTCCGCCGTCAACAGTATAGGCAAATTCCGCACCAAAACCTTCGATGTCAAAAAATGCCGTACCCATACCGATTTCCTCATCGGGAGTAAAAGCAATCTTTATTTCTCCATGCTTTATTTCCGGATTAGTCAAAAGAGTTTCCGCCATGGTCATGATCTCGGCAACACCCGCCTTATCATCTGCTCCTAAAAGTGTTGTTCCGTCTGTAACTATAATGTCTTCACCCACATGATTAAGAAGCTCGGGAAAATCCTTTGGAGAAAGTATAACGCTACTTTCTTTATTAAGGACAATATCCTTTCCGTCATAGTTTTCAACAATTTCCGGCTTAACATCCTTGCCACTCACCTCATCCGAAGTGTCCATATGGGCAATAAAACCAATTGCGGGACGCTTTTTGCCATCCTCAATATTTGAAGGTATGGAAGCATATACGTAACAGTGATCTTTATCATAGCGAACATCGGATGCCCCAATATCGCTTAGCTCCTGATATAAGACCTTTGCCAGATCATGCTGCTTCATTGTTGAAGGAGAAGTGCCTGTGGTATCGTCTGACTGAGTGTCAATTTTCACATATTTTAAAAATTTTTCTATTACATCTATATTGTTCATTTCGTCTTTTTCCTGCCTGTTTTCCTGGATTTATATTTTTCATCTGCAGCGCTTATATATATCCTGACGGAACGCTCACTCTGATCTTCCTTATTCTCACCTGTGTCGGACAAAATGGTCCATTTAAGACCATCGGGAAGCTTCGGAAGGGCAAACTGAGCTTTTTGCCAATGCATGTTATAGCATATGTAGACAAACGGCTTGTCCTTACTCTCTTTTTCATAAAGACCGCAGTAAAGCATTCCCAGAATATGACTGTACCCGGAAAGATCCGGTCTCCAGGCATCTTTTCCATGACATGAAAGATCAGGATAGCCACAGGAAATATAATCCATTAGCTTTAAAGGCTTATTTCCGTGTAAAAATCCGTATTTAGCCCTAAGTCCCGATAAAAAGCGCACATATTCGAGAATATCGGCGTTTTTATCCATGGCCTTCCAATCAACCCATCCGGTCTCATTGTCCTGGCAATAAGGATTATTGTTGCCTGCCTGTGAATTGCCGAATTCATCCCCGCTGAAGATCATGGGAATTCCCTGAGCCATAAATAACATTGTGAGTATGTTTTTTATCTGCTTGCTTCGCAATTGTAAAATATTGTGTTTCCTGGTCCTGCCTTCAATGCCGCAGTTCCAGGTCAGGTTATTGTCCGTGCCGTCCTTATTATTTTCTCCGTTTTCCTCGTTATGCTTATGCTCATAAGCAACAAGGTCAGCCAACCTGAAGCCTTCGTAATTGCTGACATAATTTATGACACCATGGTCGGTTCCGTTGGAAATCATAGCCTTCATGAAGTCATTGACCGTATTGGTATCACTCTTCAAAAATCTTCTGGAGGCGTACAGGAAATTATCGTTATAAAAGGCCAGATATCGCTTGTTTGGAGGGTTTTGACCATAAAAGTCACCACAATCAAACCAGTCATTCCACAGTTTTACATCAGTAAATAGCGGTTCTCTTACAATCTGCCTTATGGGAAGTCTCGCCCCTTTTAAATGGAAACCGTCAACGTGATAAGTACAGCGCCAATACCTGAGTGCATCTATTATCAGATTGTCATTTTCGTTTTCTTCAAAGAAAAACTGCATTATAACTTCAAGACCATTTTGATGTAGAGTCTTCACAAAATTCTTGAACTCATTTTCTGCATCAGCGGGATTTTCACAGTAAGCTGTTCTCGGTGCAAAATAATATCCCTTCTTGTACCCCCAGAAATTCAGCTTTGTGGTAATAGCTTTCTTATCAAGAATACTTCCGTCTTTTGAATATACTAGGGAATCGTTATTGCCCTTAGTGGTAACTTTTATGGGATTTTCCACCTCATTCATCTCATATGCAGGCATTAACTCTAAAGTTGTTACACCAAGTGACTTTATATAAGGAATTTTTTCCAGTATTCCCGCAAAAGTACCTCTCTTCGATACAGGTATCTGACTGCTTGAGCTCTTGGTAAAGCCCCTGACGTGTAAAAGATATACAAAGGATTTTTCATAGGAAATATCAGGTGAACTATCTCCATCCCAGTCAAATAAGCTTTCTGAAGTGGATTTTTGGGACTTATTGTCAAGTTTGGCCCTTATCTCACAATCGGGAACATCTTTGCCGAAGGTCTCAAGACCAATAACATGCTTGGCATAAGGGTCGCAGAAAATCGAATCGTTCTTAAAATAGTTGTATGATACAAAACTGTCTATATCTTCAATATTTCTTATTCTTGCGGAGAAAATAGCACCTCTTTTGAGATTATGAGGAAATGTGATGGATAAAGGCTCTTTATCCTTTTTGTTTGCTGCAGGATATAGGGTAATTCCACATTTTGAACAATCGCCAAATACAGCCCGTACAACAAGGCTCTTGTCATAATCAATATAACAGCCCAATGGATAAGGCTTTTCGTTAATAATTTGTATTTTATCCTGCATTTTTTCTCCATTCCGGCGCCGGAAATAAATAAATACTATGCCCGATTATAAAATCATACGCCGTAATATTTTACCACATAATTCACAGATATGCATAAGAATGTTATAATTGATTTAATAATAAATCTCAGGAGGAGCATATATCATGGAATTTTCCAAGATTGCAACCGAAATGAATACAAAAATCGAAAATGGTGAGCAGACAACCGTGGATGTTGAGGTGGAACTGGACAATAAGATCCAGACAATCTCCTGTGCCATTATCATTGTTCTTACAGTAAACGGCAAGGATTATATCGTTTTGCTTCCTCTTGATAAAAACGGACAAAACAATGACGGAAATGTCTGGTTTTATGAATTTATCTACCACGGACAGGACGATGAGCCTGAGCTTGGCTATATCAGTGATGATGCTGAATATGAAGCTGTAGCCGAGGCCTTCAACTCATATCTTGACGATGTTGAGTTCGATGAAATTGTTGAACTTCCCGAAGAGGGACTTGACGGAGAAGAATGATTATTGTCTTTGTTCCACAGTTCTTTTATGGGACGAAGGAACCTTGAAGGGAGCATGGGATTTTCATCGCTTCCTGTTATATAGGACATTATGAGCGCTGTTTTTGCCCTTGTCATGGCGACGTAGAGCATACGGCGCTCTTCTTCTATCTGTTCAAGGGTATTTGCGCTTCTGCTGGGTATTATTCCCTCATTTAATCCTGGGAGCCACACAATGTCAAATTCAAGGCCTTTTGATCCATGCATGGTAAGAAGCTTAACACATCCTTTGTTCTTAACACTTCTTTTTTTGTTACTGTTATTTTTATCATCAGACGTTATCTCATTTAATTGATTTAATAACTGCTTATTGTCTTTCATCTTAATTGACAGCTCTGATAGCTCATTTAAGGCATCTATTTCTCCGGGATAAAGCTTATCTATTCCAATTTCATTTCTAAGAAACCGTACAGACAATGATGGCCTCATTTTTGAGATCATTCTTATCTGTCTGAAAAACCTTTCCACATCTTTTATTTTTGAATTATTTCCGCTGTAGTATCTTATTACCTCGGCTTCTGATACAAGGTTGTTTTGAGCACAGTCTCTTGAAAAAAATCGCATTGGTTTATTCATGATCTTATAGAAATACTCTCTCTTTTTTTCAAGGCAGGCAAAGCTAAGATAAGAAATGCACAGCTTTACAGCAGGACTGTCTGTAAGGTTTCTGGTATAATTATCCAGATTTGTGGGTATTCCTTCACTTTTCAGTACCCCCGCCAGAGATAACGCCTGGGAATTTGTCCTGAAAATGAATGCTATATTTCCCAAATCATCTTTTCTTTCGGATAAAAACTTTATAATGGCTTTATTTTGCTGTTCCTTATTGATATATCGCCTTGGTACGATGAATCCGTCTATATTTTTTTCATCAGGAACAAGCTTTTTACGAAATCTAATTCTGTTCTCTTCTATTACAGGCGTGGCCCATAAAAGGATATTCTTACCACATCTGTAATTTGTTGTAAGATTTATCACTTTAGGGGCGTATTCTTTGTAATCTGCCTGAAACTTCTGCATAATGCCCGGATCGGAGCCTCTAAAGCCATATATAGACTGGTCGTCATCTCCCACAGTAAAAAGATTTCCGCCAGAACAAAGCATTTTAATGATCCTATACTGTAAAAGATTGATATCCTGGTATTCATCAATGAGAATATATTTAAAGCGATTCTGCCATTTTTTTAATATATTCTCATCAGCAGAAAACAGCTCATAACATTTTACAAGCATATCATCAAAATCAAGAAAACCGTTTTCTTTCATCATCTTGTTATATTCAAGAAAAATATGTTCAAAACAGTCTCTGCAGGGTATTCCTTCATTGCAGTTACAGGGTTTTATACCTGTATTTTTTATCCTTGATATCTCTGAAATAATATCTTTAATTAGTTCAATACCTTCATTGAAATCATCTTCTGATATCTTTTTACGATAAAAAGCATTTTGCAGTATTTCCCTGACAAATTTGTATTTAATACTTTCATCTGCAATATTCAGTTTGTAATTGGATGGATTTGATTGACGAATTATTTGATAAAAAACAGAATGAAAAGTTCCGAAAACCACATCCGGATAAGAACTATCCGTGAGGCGCATAAATCTTTGCTGCATCTCGATTGCAGCTGCTTTGGTGAATGTAATGACCAGTATGGAAGAAGGGTCTATTTTTTCATTTATTATTAGATTCCTTAGCCGCTGTACAATAACAAAGGTTTTGCCGCTCCCCGGCCCTGCAAGTACCATTGCAGGGCCGTTAACATGGAGAATAGCCTCCATTTGAGCTGCATTTCCATAAACGTCACTACTGTTAGTTACGTTATTTGTTTTCAAGTAATTCAATTCCTTTTTGTATTCTTTTTATTGTCTCTTCCTTGCCGATAACTTCCATGAGCTCTGTTGCACCGCAGGGAGTCATCTCTTTGCCGGAAACAGCAATTCTTACTGGCCAGAGAACATATCCGTTCTTATACTCATGGCTCTTAATATAATCGGACAAAAGAGCATAAAGAGAATCGTTTGTGTAGTCCTCGTGAGCTTCAAGAATAGGAAGCACCTCTTTAAGAACAGCAAGTGATGTCTCCTCGTTGGTCTTCATCTTCTTATGTGTGTAAATTGAAGTATCATAAGAAGGAAGCTCATTGAAGAAATCAACCATTCCCTCGATGTCCGGGAATATCTCTATTCTTGTCTTGACCATAGCTGCAATCTGGCGAAGCTTTTTATCGTCTGCCTTGAGAGTTTCATTTGTAATGGCTTTATCAAGATAAGGCTTAGCCATCTCAAAGAATTTATCCTCATCCATGGCTTTTAAGTACTCTCCGTTCATCCATTTGAGCTTGGTATAGTCAAATACAGCAGGGGATTTATTGATCCTTGTGTAATCAAACTTCTTTATTAGCTCATCAAGACTCATGATCTCCTGATTGTCATCCGGTGACCAGCCAAGAAGTGCAACAAAGTTAACAACAGCTTCTGCCAAAAATCCCTGCTCGATGAGATCCTCAAAGGATGAATGTCCGCTTCTCTTTGAAAGCTTGTGATGATCCTCATCTGTAATAAGAGGACAGTGAATATACTTGGGAACCTCCCAGCCAAAGGCATCGTAAAGTCTGTTATATTTGGGAGATGATGAAATATACTCATTTCCTCGAACTACATGTGTGATTCCCATAAGATGATCATCAACAACGTTTGCGAAGTTATATGTAGGATAGCCGTCTGACTTAATAAGGATCATATCATCCAGTTCCTTATTCTCAACAGTTACATCTCCGTATAATTCATCATGGAAGGTTGTTGTGCCCTCTGTTGGATTATTCTGTCTGATTACAAAGGGCTTACCCTCAGAAAGATTTTTTTCAACCTCTTCTTTGGAAAGGTGAAGGCAATGCTTGTCGTAAACGCTAATTTCCTTCTTTCCGCCGTTTCCGTCATCAATCTCCTGTACAAGGGTAGAAAGTCTCACTTCATCACAGAAACAATAGTATGCCTCGCCCTTTTCTATGAGCTCTTTTGCATACTGCATATAAATTCCGGCCTTCTGTCTCTCGCTCTGAACATAAGGGCCTACAGGTCCTCCGATATCCGGACCCTCATCATGCTTAAGTCCTGTGTCCTTAAGTGTCTGATAGATTATCTCGGTAGCGCCTTCTACAAAACGCTCCTGATCTGTATCCTCAATTCTAAGAATATAGTCACCACCCTCATGCTTTGAAATAAGATAAGCATAAAGAGCTGTTCTTAAATTACCTACGTGCATACGGCCTGTTGGGCTGGGTGCATATCTTGTACGAATCTTAGTCATAAAAAATCCTCTTTAAATAATTGTTATTAAATCTATTATATCGTTTTATAAAAAGCTGCATATACATTAGTAGTATAAACTAGCTTTTATAAAAACGACAGGAATTTATTTTAGCACATATGATTACTTTTTCAAGCACATGATTAGTTTTTGCCCGTGGAACCAAATCCGCCTCTGTCGGCACCTTCAAGGTGCTCACATTCCTCAAAATCAATATGAGGCTGATTCTCCATGATTCTGAACTGGCAGATTCTGTCATTAAAGCTGATATGTGTATCTCTCATAGCTATAACGGGCATGAACCACTGGTCATTGTCTCCGCAGTAGGAATGATCGATAATTCCCATGCTGTTAGCTTGAATAATGCCGAAATTCTTGAAGGTTGAACTTCTTGGAACAACGTGTGCTTCATATCCTTCAGGTATCTCCATGGCTACTCCAAGAGGTATAAGCTTGAATTCCCCCTGCTTAAGGTCTAGGTCTGCTGCACTCCTTAAGTCAATCCAGTCGGACTTTCCGTCGATGTACTGAAGTTTCTCAATCTTTTCATCAAAATATTTGATTTTTACTGTTTTATTCATTTCATCCTCAACTTATATCATTTAGATTTTTCTTTTTTAGTCTATTTGAATTTATTATTATACAAATGCCGGATAAACACATGGCTGCTACACCTGACAATGGATATATTAAAGCACCTAAGCCCTGACTTAAAATCACTAACCAAAACAGGATACAAAGAACAGCGAAAAAGATAGTTACATACAGACTCAAACGTATATTCTTATTAGTAGCCCTTGATAGTTTAACTGCGCCCGCTACATCCAAAAGACTGTTTTTCACAATAATTACATCGGCTGCAGCTATTGCCTCATTGCTACCGGCGCCTATGGCTATTCCAATATCTGATATACTCAGTGCCTCTTCATCTTTGATACCGTCTCCTACCATAGCAACTTTTCCCTGCTCTGAAAGCTTCTTTACTGCTCTGCCTTTTTCTTCAGGAAGGACTTCTGCAATTACTTCGTCTACGCAGGCTTCTTTCCCTAGGGCTTTTGCTGTGTCTTCATTGTCATCGGTTAACATGACTACATGCAACCCGGCAGCCTTTAACTCTGAGACAGCTTTTGATGAGTCCTCTTTAATTGTATCAGCAACAGCTATAATTCCAAGTAGTTTTTTCCCTTTTGCATAAAACACAGGTGTCTTACCGCTATTTGCCAGTTCCCTGGCTCTTTCTCTTATTTCCCCGGAAACAGAAGCAAACTGCAAAATAAAATCAAGATTTCCGCATCTATAGGTATTGCCATCAAGCTCACCCTCCAGACAGTTTCCCGGAAATGTTTTTATACTTTCAAGTTCTTCATCCGTTTCAATAAGTACTTCTTCTGCATATTTCCTCACAGCCTTTGCATATGGATGCTCACTTCCCTGTTCCAGCAAAAGAGCTGCGTTTAAAAGGACTTCATCCGAAGGACCATCTATTGAATACCCGCTTTCGGAAAAATAATCCGAAGGAAAAATATCTGTAACAACAGGTTCACCCTTTGAGAGGGCTTTAGATTTGTCCAGAGCTATTACCTGAGTCTTTACAAGATTTTCCATAGCTGTGATATCTTTATAAATTATACCGTTCTTAGCAGCAACTTCTTGCCCGGCTTTATACGATAATGCCTTTGAAATTTCCAACACACACATACAGCCAAAAACAAGAATAAAGATTCCTGATATGATACCGGGGAAAAACAAACCGATTATTATAAAAATCACAAATAAGCCTACATATAGCAAAAGTCTTTTATTCATTCTAACTCCAAACGGTAATACACATTTAATTGCGCGCAATATTTGCATCGAGATTAAACTATAATCTAAAAACTGTATAATTGCAATAGAAAATAAAAAAGCTCAAATGTTAACTACAACACTTGAGCTTTATAATCTTAAAAATCAGCCTTGATTCTGTTTTTCTACAAGGTGGTCTCCGCAGTATTTCTCACGAAGCTTTGGCTTATCAATCTTTCCTGTAGCATTTCTTATTACATGATCGAAGATAATTTTTCTGGGTCTCTTATATCTTGGAAGATCTACGCAAAATGCTTCAACTTCTTCCTCTGTAAGAGTCATTCCTTCCTTAACCTGAATGATTGCTGCTGCAATTTCTCCAAGTCTTGGATCGGAAAGACCGATTACTGCAGCATCGTGAATCTTGGTATTTTTCATAAGGAAGCTCTCAATCTGTACAGGATAAAGGTTTTCACCTCCGGAAATAATTACATCCTTCTTTCTGTCTACAAGGAAAATAAATCCATCTTCATCCTGACGGGCCATATCTCCTGTAAATAGCCAGCCATCTTTGAGGATTTCATCGGTAGCCTCAGGATTTTTGTAGTAGCAGACCATTACACCGGGACCCTTTACACAAAGCTCTCCGATTTCTCCCTGTTTAACTGGATTGCCTTCTTCATCAACAATCTTAGTCTTCCAGCCATATCCGGGAACGCCTATTGCACCAACTTTATGGACATTTTCCATTCCCAAGTGAACGCAACCCGGGCCTGTGGATTCGGAAAGACCATAGTTGGTATCGTATTTGTGATGAGGGAAATACTGAAGCCAGTGTCTTACAAGACTCGGTGGAATAGGCTGTGCACCGATATGCATAAGACGCCATTGACTCAGCTTATAATCTTCAATGTTAAGTTTTCCGCTGTCGAGAGCTGCAAGAATATCCTGAGCCCACGGAACAAGGAGCCATACTATTGTACAATGCTCTTCTGACACTGCTCTGAATATGGATTCGGGAGAATTTCCTTTTAATAATACTGCGCGGCTTCCGCTGTATAAGGAACCGAACCAATGCATTTTGGCACCTGTATGATAAAGAGGCGGAATGCAAAGGAAACAATCCTCTCTTGAAGTTTCGTGGTGCATAGCTTCCATTTTGGCACTCTGCATAAGTGCTGTATGAATATGAAGGATGGCCTTGGGAAATCCTGTTGTTCCCGATGAAAAATAAATAGCTGCATCATCGCTGTCCTCAATCAATACCTTTGGAGCAATCGATGATTCGTTGGATACCTGCTTGTAATAATCCTCTGCGTAGGAAGGACACTGATCTCCTACATAGTACAGAAGCATTTCCTTTTTAAGCTTCTGAGCTATATCTTCAATTCTTCCGATGAATTCAGGACCATAGAATAAAACATCTGAATCAGACGCTTTAAGACAGTAATCAATTTCCTCAGATGTAAATCTGAAATTCAGAGGAACTGCTACAGCTCCTGATTTAAGAACTCCGAAGTAAATAGGAAGCCATTCCAGGCAGTTCATAAGTAAAATGGCGCATTTCTGGCCTTTTTTAATTCCCATTTCCATCAGCATATTTGCAACACGATTTGCCTTTTCATCAAATACTGACCAGGTAATCTGTCTTCTGTAATAAGCTGTGGATGTGGGCTGAATAAGCTCATATTCTTTCCAGGTAACCCTCTGTTCTTCCCTGATTTCGGGGTTTATTTCCACAAGAGCAACCTCATCCCCGTAGAGCTTGCTGTTTCTTTCTAATAAATCTGTTATTGGCATAATGTAATCCCCTTCTTGTACGCTTTAAAGTACTAAAGTATAGTATATGCCACTTAACAATTAAAAACAAGTACCTTTATTTCAGAGTACTTTCCATCAAAGGCTTTGTGCCATATCCTTTGAATCAGCTGAATGAATAATCTCATCTGTGTCAAAATTGACGAAATCTACATGAATATTATTGACATTATTACCTGAAAATACCGCATACATTCCGCCATACATTACTAATTCCATAACAGCTGCGGATTCATCCATTTCAATTGTTTCGCTGGTTGTTGTTATAATAAAACTTGTATAATCTTCGTTGGCTTCAACGGAAGTAAAGTTTGGATATTCATCAGAACCCACCATTTCATCCATCCGGTCATCGATTTCCATGGCAATTTCCTCTATAAGATCCATATGCTGGCTCTTTGTAAGTATGTATGTAACACTTCCGTCGCTGTTTAACTTAATAGACTTATACCCATTTTCTTCGGCCATTTCATTAAGTTCAGCCTGTGACATGTCACCTACATATTTTGCAGGAATATTCAAGGTAACTTCAGCTTCATCCACATCTTCGTCATTAGAATCGACTTCATCATCATCAGAATCATTATTTCTTCCGGAATAATAATTATCGGGATCATAATACTCTTCTCCGTCTATCATTATCATAATCTCTTCTTCTGATTCCAATTCGTCATCAAAATCCTCATCTTCCTCAACGAATTCATCTTCGGCGGCAAACTCCTCGTCAAAAAAATCTTCATCGGTTATCTCTTCGTCATAATACTCGTCGGAATATTCATCCTCATCTAAGTATTCTTCGTCATCGTATTCGTCATACTCTTCCTCGCGGTAAAAAAGCTCCGAAAGATCCACAGGAAGCTCAATGGGGTAATCATCAGCAAAGAAAAGCGCATAAATTAAAATACCTATGAAACTGAAGCTTATAATCAACGCAGCAATGGATAGACCGTGCTTGTACTCCTTCTTCTTATCACTTATAAGATCCAAAATTGCAAAAGCTATACCTACGATACAAAAAGGGCCCAAAAAAGCAAGGATCAAAGCCGCTGTTCCTATTTTCCTTTTCTTTTTTGGTACCTTAGTCTTAATCTTTTTTTCCTTAGCCATTATGTCATTCCTCTCAAATCCTTTATTATTTAAAACTATTATAACATTATATATTAGTTGACTTGATTTTATTTTGAATTTTTATTATTCTGTAATAAGGCTTACTTTATCGCTTTAAATCATAAAGTTGTTTTGATAGAGTAAATGAATGTAGGAGGTATTTTATGAACGAAGTTTCTGAAAAACAGCTGATGCTCGGCAATAAAGCTGTTGCTCGCGGCCTTTACGAAGCCGGAGTTTGTTTTATTTCCAGCTATCCGGGGACACCAAGTACCGAAGTTACCGAGGAAGCTGCCAAATATGATGAAATCTATTGTGAGTGGGCTCCCAATGAGAAAGTTGCCATGGAATCTGCCTTTGGCGCTTCACTTGCCGGACGCCGCTCATTTTGTGCGCAAAAGCACGTTGGACTTAATGTGGCTGCAGATCCCCTCTATACTATGTCCTATACCGGGGTAAATGCCGGATTAGTAATTGTAGTTGCAGATGATGCCGGGATGCATTCTTCTCAGAATGAGCAGGATTCAAGACATCATGCGATTGCTGCCAAGGTCCCCATGATAGAGCCTTCGGATTCTGCCGAAGCCCTTGAATACACTAAACTTGCTTACGAAATATCTGAAAAATACGACACTCCTGTTCTTCTGAAAATGTGCACCAGAGTTGCTCATTCCCAGTCAATTGTTCAGGTTGGAGAAAGAACTGTTCCCGATAAGCCTTATGAAAAGAATATTGCTAAATATGTTATGATGCCCGGTAACGCCAAAAAGCGTCATCCTATCGTTGAACAGCGCACAAAAGACCTAATCGCTTATGCTGAAAACTGCCCTCTTAACAGAGTTGAAATGGGCGATACCAAGATTGGTATCATCACATGCTCTACTTCATATCAATATGTAAAAGAAGTATTCGGCGATTCCGTAAGCGTTCTCAAGCTTGGAATGACCAATCCGCTTCCGGAAAATCTCATCAAAGATTTTGCAGCAAAAGTTGATAAGCTTTTTGTTGTGGAAGAACTTGATCCTATTATTGAAAATCACGTAAAAGCACTTGGAGTTGAAGTTACAGGTAAAGAACTCCTTCCTGTTGTTGACGAATTTTCACAGAACCTCATTGCAAAAGCTTTCGGAAAAGAGCTATCCGATTCTTTTGCTTTATCAGATGAAATCCCCAACAGACCACCTGTTATGTGTGCAGGCTGCCCTCACAGAGGACTTTTCTATACTCTTAAAAAGAATAACTGCACTGTTCTCGGTGATATCGGATGCTACACCCTGGGCGCTGTTCCGCCACTTGGTGCTATCGAGATGACTCTTTGCATGGGTGCTTCCATAGGTGCTCTTCACGGATTCAACAAGGTCAGAGGCGAAGAAAGCTCCCACAAGACTGTTGCTGTAATCGGTGATTCTACTTTTATGCACTCAGGTATGACCGGACTTGCCAACGTTGCTTATAACCAGTCAAATTCAACAATCATCATCGTTGATAATTCAATAACAGGTATGACCGGACATCAGCAGAACCCTACAACAGGTTATAACATCAAGGGTGATCCTGCTGGTAAAATTGACCTTGAGGCCCTCTGCAAGGCTATGGGCTTTGAAAGAGTCAGAGTTGTTGACCCTTATAATCTTGAGCAGTGCGATACAGTACTAAAGGAAGAACTTGCTGTAGATGCTCCTTCGGTTATTATCTCCAGAAGGCCTTGCGCGCTTCTTAAATATGTTAAGCATAATCCTCCGCTTAAGGTTAATAAGAGTAAGTGCGTAGGATGTAAATCCTGTATGAGAATCGGATGCCCGGCTATATCCATGAAGGATGGTAAGGCAACTATTGATACCACTCTTTGCGTTGGCTGCAATGTATGTAGTCAGCTTTGTCCGGTTGGAGCTTTTGAGGCTCCGGAAAGGGAGGCGTGATTACTATGGAAACAAAGAATATTATGATTGTTGGCGTAGGTGGACAGGGGTCACTTCTTGCCAGTAAATTACTCGGACATCTTCTTATGGCACAGGGCTTTGACGTTAAGGTTTCCGAAGTTCACGGAATGAGCCAGAGAGGCGGAAGTGTTGTAACTTACGTAAGATACGGAGATAAGGTCTACTCTCCTGTCATTGATAAGGGCGAAGCAGACTTCATTGTTTCCTTTGAAGCTCTGGAAGCTGCAAGATGGCTTCCATATTTGAAAAAAGATGGACAGATTGTTACTAACACACAGCAGATAGATCCTATGCCAGTAATTACGGGAGCTGCTGAGTATCCTGAAAATCTTGTGGATAAACTCAAAGCTTCGGGAGCTAAGGTTGATGCTCTTGACTGTTTATCTCTTGCTGAGGAAGCAGGTTCTTCAAAGGCTGTTAATATTGTACTTTTAGGTCGTTTGTCTCACTATTTCGACCTTCCACAGGAAGCCTGGATGAAATCCCTTGAAGCCAATGTTCCACAGAAATTCCTTGAGATGAACAAGAAAGCATTCGCACTTGGCAAAAATTTTGCTTAAACAAATTATTTTTTGCAGATATAAGTTGACAGTTTGATAAAGGCACAATAATTCCATGGGAGGAGCGACAAATGGAACAATACTTTCAGAAAGAAATTGAAACAGCGTCTCTTGATGAGATCAGAAATATTCAGAATGAGAAGCTTGTAAAGCAGGTAAAGCATGTATGGGACAATGTTCCCTATTACCGCAAAAAGATGGAGGAAAAAGGTATCACACCCGATGATATCAAATCAGTTGATGATCTGCATAAGTTGCCTTTTTTGTCCAAAAAAGATCTTCGAGACGCATATCCTACAGGACTTCTCGGCGTTCCGTTAAAGGACTGTGTGCGTATTCATTCCACATCCGGAACCACCGGCAAAAGAGTTGTTGCCTATTACACTCAGCATGATATAGACCTTTGGGAAGACTGCTGCGCAAGAGCTATTGTTGCTGCAGGCGGCTCTGATGAGGATGTTTGTCAGATAGCTTATGGATTCGGTCTTTTCACAGGCGGAGCCGGTCTTAACGGAGGTTCTCACAAGGTAGGCTGCCTTACAGTTCCCATCAGCTCCGGAAATACTGACAGACAGATCATGTTCATCAATGACCTTAAGGCTACTATCCTCTGCTGCACTCCCAGTTATGCTGCATATCTTGCAGAACGCTTTCAGGAGGAAGGCTACGGCCCGGATGATATTCCGCTTAAAGCCGGCATTTTCGGTGCTGAGGCCTGGAGCGAAGAAATGCGCCAGGATATAGAATCCAAGCTTGGCTTAAAGGCCTTTGATATTTACGGACTTACAGAACTCTCCGGCCCCGGTGTATCTTTTGAGTGCTCTGAGCAGAAAGGAATGCATATAAATGAAGACCATTTCATTGCTGAGATAATTGATCCAGAGACTGAGGAAGTTCTTCCGGAAGGCTCTCAGGGCGAACTCGTCTTCACTGCCATCGACAAAGAAGCTTTCCCTATGATCAGATACCGTACAAGGGATATCTGTAAGCTCAGCAGAGAAAAATGCTCCTGTGGAAGAACATTTATCAGAATGGCTAAGCCTATGGGACGTTCTGACGATATGCTTATTATTAGAGGTGTTAACGTATTCCCGAGTCAGATTGAGACTGTTCTTTTGAACAATGGATATGCTGCAAACTATCAGATTGTGGTTGACAGAGTCAGCAATACAGATACCCTTGACGTTCAGGTTGAAATGACACCTGAAATGTTCACTGATAACGTTGGTGAAATCGAGGAACGTCAGAAGAAGCTTGTTGAAGATATGAAATCCATGCTTGGTATCAAGGTTAAAATTTCACTTCTTGCTCCAAAATCAATTACACGTAGCGAAGGTAAAGCTGTCAGAGTTATTGATAAGAGAAAAATCTAAAGAGTATAATCAGACTTTACTTAATAAATATTCAATGTAGACATGTTATAATAGAATTATAAATAGAAAATGATATTGCGTTTATTTTACTTTGAATGGAGGCTAACATGAGTATTAAGCAGATATCTGTTTTTCTCGAAAACAAACCCGGCACCTTAAAAAAGCTCACCAGTGTAATGGCAAAGAACAATATAGATATGCGCGCTACTTCCCTGGCTGAGACAAAGGACTTTGGAATTGCCAGAATAATCGTTGATGATGCTCTTGAAGCTGTAAATACCCTTAAGGAAAATGATTTTGTTGCAAGCCTTACTTCTGTACTTGCTATCGAGATCCCCGATGAAGCAGGCGGACTTGATAAGCTTTTAGATGTATTTGCTGAAGCTGAAGTAAATATTGAATATATGTATGCCTTCCCAGGAAGAGGCAACGAGGGACATGCATACATGATCTTCCGCGTGGCTGACACAAAAGCTGCGGAGGCAAAGCTTACAGGCAAAGGACTCAAGATACTTTCCCAGGAAGATATAGCTCAGATGTAAAAAGAGCCACCGGCAAAACCGGTGGTTCTTTTTTCTGATCAGATTTTCTTCGATACAATCTTAAAGCTAACATTTTTGGTTCCGGAATATTTTCCAAGACCTATGATCGTTACTGTCGCTTTTCCTTTTTTGATGTTATTTTTATATGAACCATCTACTATCTTATAGTCTGTTCCATACTCAAGAATCGTTCCTGAACTTTTGTTTTTGCCAACATAAATCACAAAATCAGTTGCAAATGTCGGTGATTTCGAATCAAATTCAAAAGCATTCCCTGTGTAGGTAACAGAAATTATATCAGCTTTTGCTGAGGATATCTTAGAATCAGCAACGCGATAGATTGTTGAATATGATCCTGTAAAGTAACCAGCAAGCTTATATTCTGCCTTAATATATACACCGGATTCTTCGTAATTACTATCCGGGAACAACTCTTTAAAATACGCTCCGAAATCCTTCTTTTTATCATCGCTGCTTATATAAATCATCTCATCGCGATCAACACCGATGTAATAATTTATCTCAGGATCGTAATCTGTGGATTTTTTTAGTGCTTTTCCAGTCGCGCTGTCTTTAATCTTAGGGATCTGCAAAAGCTTGCTGACCTTTGATACTTTTCCGCTGGCAAGGTTCTTGTCAGCTGCAGTTAATTCAAAGGAACCATCTCCGTCTATGACTGTTTTCTGGATAACTGCAAAATAAATATCCACAGGATTTGTATTAGAAAAATAACCCTTTCCTTTAATGGTAGCCTTTGCAGTATTTCCATCAGTTATTACGGTGTTTCCGGAATACTTAACAGTGTAGTCGATACCTTCCGTCAAAGGATAGTTGTCAGATGATACGATAATTTCAGGTTTGGCACCACCCTTCGCGTATTCTACATTGTAATCTTCCAAACTGACTTTATTGATAATACCTTTATTTATCTTAAAGTTTACTTTTTTATTTCCGGTGTAGTTACCAATTCCTTTAAAAGTAATGGAAGCTGTGCCGGGCTTTTTATTATTCCGATATTCAACTTCAAAGTCTTTTCCTTCAGTAAGGATAGCTTCTTCGCATTTCACTACATACGCAGATTGGATCACACCATCAGAATAGTTATAGCTAAAGTTTTTATCGTTTACTCCTTCTACAGTGGCTGTTTTTAAAGATATTCCAACGATATTAAAGGAAATCTTCTTTTGTCCGTAAAGCTTATCTCCCTTCCCCTTAACTATCAAATAACCTTTTCCCGGTGCTGTATTGTTATAAAAACTTACTGAATAATCTATACCGTTTTCAAATATAGTATCGCCCTTTTGAACGGTTACTACAGGCCTTACATCATTACCATACTTGCTTATAGGATAATTCCCGGTCTTTTCATTAAGAGATATAGTGGTCTTTGATATAAGAATTACATCCTTACTGATAGAGACATTTACAGCTCTGGTTCCGACATAATTTTTGTTTTTATTGGCTGTGATCAGGACTACATAGGATTTTGCAAAGTTTGTAACTTCTTTTGGATTCTCAGTTGTTGCCGTTGTTCCTTCTTCACAATATTTAATGGAATAATTTGAAGAAGGTATTGTCTTTCCGTTTCTCTTTAATACAGGAGATTTTTTCTGATTTTTACCATTATCTATAAGGTAGAAATCATCGGCTTCAAATTCCTCGCTTGAAATATCTGCCGGAAGAATTTTGAAGTCAACAGTTTGCTGATCATAGTAGTTGCCTTTACCCTTAACAATAAGATGGGCAGTACCTGCATTAATATTGTTGGTATAAGAAAGTGTATAGTCCTTGCCTTTTTCCAAAAGAATGTCCGAACTGTATACCTTGAGATCATCGAAGGTTATTTTTGACCCTGTATATACTCTGTCATAAAGCCCATCAACATAGAAGACCTTACTTATTCTGACAATTGCTTTAGTTGTGATGGATTCTGCAATTTCAGTATTAGCCGGGACAAAAATAACATCATATTCTGTTTTTCCATCATCGGAAGCGCTCGGAACTATATACGGATTACTCCATCTGAAAGTTCCAATTGCTCCGTTAAAGCCATCAGAAATAAATGAATCTGATAATGACTGTCCGGCTTCTATAGTTGTAGTTTCTGGATAACCTATATTACTTTCGATATCATCGGTATTACGATAATATACGGCATCATCACCCCTGCTCTCCTTGGCAAACAATACATTATAAAATACAGAGGAATAATATTCTTTTCCGCTAGCAGAACCGACAACGTCAATTGCATAATCACTTCCTGCTGTAACACCGTTATTTGCCATATATGAGTTGGTTTCGCAGATAATACCGCTATCCGTTGAAGTGATCAGATTTCTTAAAACATTCGCATTGCAATCGCTTTCACCTGTATCTACGACGAGAATTCCCCTTGTGGCAATACCAAATTCGTCCCAAATGGTTATGTTCCCGGTATTACCACCGTTGGCAAGTATAGCGTTGTCAGCGATATAAAGATTTTTGAGTGAATATGAAGCAATTCCCGTTATATACTGACCGGTACCATTGATAATATTTCTACTTATGGTACTTCTATTGCCTTCCGATTGCTTTATTCTATTTGAAATACCGAAGGATGCATAAGAAGTTGCAGTAATAACATTATCTGTTATAGTTACATCGTAAGATTGTGTGTCAAAACAGTAATTATATATACCATAAGTACAGCCGTCGTCAGTCTTAACATCTTTACCGTCGGTATAAGAAACATCAATTATGTTTCTTGCTATCACGCCGGTCTTTGAGTAATTAACGTCTACCGCTGTGGCGAGATAATTATCAGATGATGCGAATATAATATTGTCTGAAAGAATATAATCGCAATAAGCTATTGATACACCATATGTATATGATTTTCCTACTGATTTAATGGTATTTTCTTTAATGATTATATCAGCATCTCTGGTCTCTTCTTTTGTAGAATTATTGTTACCATTGATAAACATTCCATAGAGAGTGTCGTAACCACCAATAATATCAGTAGCGGTCACTACAACAAAGTTCTTTGTAATATCAGAATTCGAACAATTATCAAAACATAGGCCATATGTGACTGGTTTTCCAACCCAGTTTCCAGAGTCTATTGGTTGCTCAACCCAAGATACATAACATGATGGCATGGATGCATATACAGTATTATTAATAAATTTAAGACCATTGACAATACTATCTCCTGAAACGTAAACAGCTGCGTTAGTTGCATTTCCATCAGTGTGACCTTTAAATACTATGCCGCAGTCATCAATACTCAGGTTATCGGAATTATAGGCGTAAATAGCATAGCCTTCGGCATTTTCCAAAGTTTCTACGGTTAACGAAGCATTAATTATACTGATATTGTTGGCATTATTAACGCATATTGCATATTTTCCGGTATTACTAATTGTTACTTCGTTAATAGTAACATCATCAGCTCTTACGTCCATATAGATACCGGAAAGCTCAGTTGATTCTTCTGCAGTAATTTCAATCTTTTTATCGAGGCAAATTCCTTTAATTCCGCCAAGGCAATCACTTCCGTCTATATCATCGTTGAAGACTATTTTGTCAGGAGAAACGCCTTCTTTGAAATATGCAAGGTCGTCAGCGCCTTTTTCAAAGTAGTTTGCAAAATTATGTTCATTTACCTCAATTACAACATCAGTGAAAAGATCCGGTACTTCCTGCTCATTAGTATCAGATTCCAAAAATTCGGAGAATTCAGTTTCGTCTTCCTCTTCGTTTATTATAATATCTTCAATATCCAAAGAAGATTCATTGTCTTCATCCTTCTGTTCGGAAGTTTCTTCGATCAAAAGAACGTCCGAGTCTGAATCATAATCTGATATTTCTATGGATTCAGACGAAGTATCATCTTCGTCAAAAAATAATGGTTCACTTGCATATGAAGTAAGGTTATGAACAGGGAACTGTCCTGATATAATAGATAGTGCAAGGATAGTTGAAATAATGACACTTATTTTTCTTTTCATACAGTAGCCTCCTTTTCCATCTTTATAGAAAAATTATATCAGAACGTATATTTTTATTTGATAAATTATTTCTAAAGTTTCAAGGGCGTCAAAAAGCCCCTCCTAATCGGAGGGGCTTATAGCTCAGATGTAAAAAGAGCCACCGGTTCAAACCGGTGGCTCTTTTAAACATGCATTATTAGTTACCAAAGAAATTTGATATAGCATCCTTCAGAGTGCTTCTTACAATAGTGAAATTAGCCTTCTTACTTCCTACTGTGTTCGTGCCTTCCATTCCGTTTACAATAATTGTTGCTGTACCGCGGCGAATGTTATTGACATAGCTAATATCATAGAGGCCTTCGTCAAGAACTACCCATGATCCGTTCTGCTTGATAAGTACATCTATCTCCGGCTCAACTTCTACTCCGGTATACTTCTGCTTGGTTACAGCTTTATTTGTGCCCTTTCCTACAATCTTGGCCTTGGAAAGGTTAACTACGTCTGCATTTTTAACAACTTTGTAAACAGTGTAGGTAGCTTCGATTATTTCACCGCTGTAGTTTCCTTTACCCTGGATCTTTACTGTGATATCTTTGGAGATCTCACCGGGCTTAAAGGTGATGGTATCATTTTTAAGTTTTGTCTCGCCCATCCAGTAGGATACAGTATAGTCTGTGCCCTTTGTAAGCTTAACATTTCCTATTGTAACGAAAGGTACTGAGCGGTAGGACAATTTGGCATTCTTCTTATCTGAATTTACAACCCTTGAGATATTGCCAACATTGATAACAGCATCTTCAAGGCCGGATGCTTTAATTGTAAAACTGCCTCTTAATGCCTCCCTTCCCTTGTAATTGCCAAGGAAGCTTACTTTATAGGAGGCATTAGAGCCAACCTTCTTGTTATTGCTATAGGTCACCTTGTAATCGGTTCCCTCTATAAGAATTTCAGAAATCTCATCTGCTCCGGAACCTCTGGTTGAGGTAACTGTTATTGCCGGTGTAACTCCTTCTTTCCGGTATGTATAAGGCTCTGTTCCATCGGTAAGCTCTGCAGTTACTTTTGATGTGTTCTTGTCAGGAAGGATTTTAAAGGTCTTTTTACTTGTACCGGTATAGTTTCCTATGCCGTTTACTGTGACTTTTACAGTTCCAACATTTATATTAGCACTATAGCTAACTACAAAGTCCTCTCCTTCTGTAAGAACTGCATTACTACTATCTTTTACTGTAAGTTCTCCGGCCTCTTCCTTGGTTGTAATTGAAAGAACCTGAGGCTCTCCATTGAATCTCCTTGTCAATCCGCTTTGAAGTGTTACTTTGATTTCAGGCTTCTTTTCTGTCTTTGGAATTACTGTTACAGGAACTACCAAAGAACCTGTAAAGTTGCCGTTTCCTTTAGCAGTAAATGTCAGGGAAGGATTAACATCTGTGGTCTTAAACTTCATCTTTCCTGTAGAACTTACTACACTGTAGTCACTTGTCTTAAGCTTGTAGCTGCCCAAGTATAGTGCAGGTTCTATAGCCTGGTTCTCTTTTACTATCATTCCGGCTGCAACTATAGTATCCTCTGTTAATTCAGCAGGAACAATGGTGAACTCAAGGGACTTGGTCTGTGTATAGTCTCCCTTACCTGTAATCTTAACAACTGCAGGCTTTCCATTTGTACTGCAATTTGTGCTTCTTACATAACTTAAAGTATAATCGATGCCTTCCTTGAGGATTTCGCCTCCTCCTTCTACTATTACAGAAGGACGGATACTTGCCCCGGTGAATACATGTTCGTAGCGGTTATTCTCATAATTATAAATTACATATTGAGAAGCACCGTCTTCTTCTCCATCAGCAAAGTATACATATAGTTCAAGACTATAAACCTCAATTGTTAAAATTACTGAATTACTGGCTTTATGGGTTGCTGTTTCAGCTCTGCGGACATAGACTACACCAGGAGCAAGGCCTACTATAGCAGTTGCGCCTTCGCTTAAATGTGTCCATGTAGAACCTTCATCAACAGAATACTCCATGGTATCGTCAACACCTGTGATAATACCATCCAGGGTATCGGGCTTTATCTTATTACCAGTAAGACCTGTAGGAGCTTCCTGTGTTGCCTTTGCGATAGCAAAAGATACTGCGTCACTGACTGCACCGTTATAATTGGATGTTTCAGCTATGGTTGCCTTTACATAATAAGTTCCGGGCATTGTTGGAACTTCCGATGTATAAGTTCCTGTTTCTTCTGAGCTGTAGGTAAATACAGCTGATTCTGCGCCAAAAGCTGCAGTGGCAACAGGTGTTTTTGCTGTTTTTCCATAGGTCCAACCCTCGATTGCTACTGTTACTGAGTTATCTGTTACGGCAGCAATTGCAACTGTAATGCATGTGGGCTCGGTGCTTATTCCAAATGATTCCATCCGATACCATACATAATACGTACCGGCGTCAGTCGCTGTGGGAATCTCCGTACCCCAACCTTCTGTTGGTGCGGTTGTGTCATTTTCACCAAGTACGTACTTTACTGTACATCCATCAAAGCTCTCTGCGGTAACAAGCGCTATTGTACTTCCGGTGAATACAGGACTAGTCTCCGGAGCGCTTGGTGTGGAAACGGATATAAGTGCTTCTGCAAGCTTTGTATTCATCGCTATCAATGCATTCTCAACTGCAGTCTTGGTGGCACCTTCATTTTCAGCTACCGCCTTTGCATCATTGATTGCATTTGATATCGGTTCCTTAATACCTGAATACTTAGGATCATCCTTAATAATGTTGTAGAATGCTTCTGCATCTGAGATTATTTCATTAAGTGCTGTTTTATCAGGTGCTACAATGGTTACTTCTATGGGATCTGTAAGTTCCAGGTCTCCATAGTTTTCAAATGTGTATTTTACATAAACTTTGTAAGTACCAATATCTGTAGCAGTAGGGATTGTCTCACCCCATTCCCCGTTTTCAAGCTTATACAAAATCTTGGAATAACCTTCAGAAGATTCAGGCGCATTTACCAGTGAAATTGCATCTCCTGTATAATATGCATCAATACCTGCTTTGGCAGTAGGCTTCTGAGCTTCTGTGATGGTACTTTCTGCAGGTGCCTGGGCCTTTGAAATAGTAGCTTTTACACATGCCGGAGTTGTATCAAGGTGATTTGCATCTCCTTTAACCATGTACCATACATAGTAAGTTCCGGTATCGGTGCCTTTAGGAATGGACGTGCCCCACTTCTTATCAGTAATTTCTGACAATCCGTCAAATTCAGGTGCTGTTGTTTCATTATCACCTAAAGCATAATAAACTGTTCCGCCACTTGCTGCTCCTGCTGTTACAAGTGCCTGAGCAGAACCTGAATAACTCAGATTATTAACTGCAGCAGGCGCCGTAGTTACTGTGCTGTTTACCGCAACGATGGTAAATGTAGCACTTGCTGAACCACCATATAAAGAGCCATTAACCGCTGTAATAGTTACAGTCGCAGTTCCAACATTTGTATTATTACTGTAACCAACTGTGTAATCCGTTCCGGAAGCCAGAGTAGTATCGCCTCTTTTTACGATAACCACAGGTTCAATAGCCTGTCCTGTGTAGGTTTGATCCTCAATGGTCTGAATCCAAGCATCCTGTAAAGGTATTCCACTGAAGTTATCACTTATTACATTGCCCTGTCCCGTTCCGGGATTTACTGCGTCATCGCCACTCTTTTCAGCAGCAATCAGCGCATTATTTGTTACTGTGGTATTTGAATCTTCTGCTGTACATTTTAAGATAACAGCATATTCTTCAGTTGAAATAACTGTATTTCCGGTAATTGTGTTACCTTTCGAATTTGAATCTACATTTATCGTTCCGGTCACTTCATTGTCTTTAAATGACGTTTTGCTGCTTGCGATTGACACATTCCCGGTTATGGTATTGCTGCTAATCTCAGTGTGTTCTTCATCGGTAGGGCTTCCAGAAACCCTCATTACATTATTCGAGGGAATATTAACGATATTGTTAGTAAATGTGGTGCACGCCGCAACATTTACATAACAATCGAGAGTATTCCCTTCCACCGTGCTGTTGGCTGAAGGATTAAAACTACCTCCGCCTGTAAGAGTGTTGTTCCTATATATATTGCCCGATGATGTGGCTCCATACTGGTTCAAAAGGATGGAGCCCCCATAGTTGAAGGTGTTGCCCTCGACAAGATTTCCACTACCCATAACTGTCATGCAATAACAGAATGCACTGGGAGCTGTCTCGACTTCAATAGTGTTGTTCTTAAAGGTGGCATTTTCAGGGGTGGCGCCACTGCCTACAAACTGGTTTGCTGACACAATATTACCTGAACTGCCGGTAACTCTGAATGTATTGTTCTCCAGGACGAAGTGATCAGCACCCTTTCCAATGACCAAGTTGGCTGAACCTGTACCGCCATTCTCAAAATACGAATTCTTTATAACTGTATTTGAAGCTCCGGTATATGCACTGACAAAACCTGTACCCGAACCAACGCCCCTCGTATTGGCCACCATAGTTATATTGTCGATAGTTACATTCGAAGCACCTTTTATGAAAAGACAACAGTCCAAAAACTCAAGCTTGCTGACGGTGGTGTAATCGGCACCCTGAATGATATTGAAGTTCAGGCGGTTATTGCCGGAACTCGCACCACTGTCAAACTTCGCATCAGCAGTAGATGAAGTTATAACCACTTTCTTGTTGAAGTTAATATTTTTAGTTCCAGAGAATGTGAATGCACCCTGAAAATCCAGCACTGAGTTTTCGGCAATTGCATCCTTAAGATTACCATTTTCATCAAAATAGTCGCTGAAATTGTCTGCGGTGATAACGAGTGTTTTAGGCGCCTCAACAGTTATCGCGCATGATGCGGTTTTGTCATCTGTCGTATCATCGGTTCCGTTTGTGGCTGTAACATTGATTGTTGCAGCACCTGCAGATATACCCTTTGCATAAACTGTCAGGATATCTGTAGGTTCTGATGCTAATTCATTTTCGCAAGCATAGTCGGAATACAGTTTAACAGCATCAGCATTAGTACCGCTAACACTCCATACCACGGTCTTATCATCGGGTTCATCAGGCTCAAAAGTAGCCGTAAAGGAAGCCTTTCCATCAACGCCTATGGTCTGCTCTGTCTTGCCAAGAGATATACTTTCTACATTCTTGACAACCTCTGAATCTGCCCACTGCGCGGTCAGTGTGGTATCTTCGGTGATAGTAAAGGTTGAGACTGCGTCTGCGATACTGTCGCTATCATTAGCGTAGATTGTCTCACCTTCACCGATTTTGAATCCGGCGAACACCTTGTTGTTAGGCGCTGTGAAGCCATTTGGCAAAACAGTAACAGTCGCACCGGAATCATAACTGGTTGAATCCGTCATCGTTCCTGTACCGCCATTCGCATCATAGGTTACGGTGTAGGTAGTAGAATCGGATGATTCGGTCGAAACGGTAAGCTTTTGGAGACGTCGATGGCCCTTAGATCCACCAATAGTAAAGGTTACCTCTTTCGCACTTCCTGTCCAGGTTTTTGTCTCGGAATCGTATGTCCCTGTACTCGGATTAATGTCATTACTATATGTCTCTCCATCACCAAATGCAAACTCTATGGAAATCATGTCGGTCTCAGTCATGGAAACCGTCATTGTATTATTATAATAAAGCCTTATTGCAGAACCGCTATTATAGTACTTTGGATCATTAGTGCCAGAATCCTTGTAGAACGTAACAGAAACGCCATTCTCTGTCACTGTTTTATCATTAAAGCTCTCTTCATTTGAATATCCTTTCGTAGAAAAATCAATGGTAACAGAATCATCCGCATACACTGCGGCACTCATGCCCTGCATCAAACCAAAAACAAGTGCAAAGCTGAGCAAGAAACTCAGTAACTGTTTCATCTTTTTCCTCATAAGCATCTTTCTCCTTCTTTAAATTAATCAAAGAACCGCCGAATCCGAAAAGACATAGTAGTCTTGTCAAATACGACGGTTATCCATCTCTGATAAATTGTGTTTTTCTATTACAAAGACCGAAGTAAAAAGGTTTCATAATTGTCATTCTCCTTATTATGACTTTCCGAACGATAACAAGGAAAAATCGTTCGGAAATCTGCCTTTGGCAGATACGCCTTTACCTAAAGGTAAAGCCTAGTCCAGTACGGATACCGTATTTCTGAGGAAATTCGGTATCCTATGAGTTATCGGATGAAATTCCAGAAATGCGCACTATGCTGCGCATTTCGTGAGAATATGATACAAGTGCAAATAGGCCCTGCGACTTTAGTCGCACTGGAATGGCCTATTTGTCATATATTTCCGAGTTTTGTTCGGA